>ENA-OQAJ01000200-OQAJ01000200.1-human-gut-metagenome-genome-assembly--contig:-NODE-200-length-19041-cov-7.236491_pt1 | contig 19041 bp, 21 predicted proteins | sample MGYA00242736_ERZ504529 | MGnify/ENA primary metagenome ERZ504529 (study PRJEB26092, sample SAMD00036275) | human gut metagenome | host: Homo sapiens | study: EMG produced TPA metagenomics assembly of...
CGCCCGACCTTTTTTTTTGACGGGCGGGCGCAATACCAGCCCCGCCGCGCTGTGTGAGATTCTAGCCGCCGCAGGCTTTGGCGCGGTGCAGGCCACGGTTGGTGAGAACCTTGGTACCCCGCAGCAAAAGGTCATCACCGATACGGTGCAAACACTGGCGGGCGGCAGCTTTGCGCCGCTCAGCGTGCTGCTGGTGGAGCCCTGCCCCAAACCGCAGCCCCGCGTGCCCGGCCTGCCGGATGAAGCCTTCATCCGCGGCAAAACGCCGATGACCAAGCAGGAGGTGCGCGCCGCCGCGCTGGCCAAGCTGGCCGTTGCCCCCACTGATACCCTGTGGGATGTCGGTGCCGGAACGGGCAGCGTGAGCGTGGAAATGGCGCTGGCCGCCCCCATGGGTCAGGTGTACGCGGTGGAATGTGATGCCGATGCCTGCGCGCTGGTTCGCCAGAACCAGGCCAAATTTGCCGCCAGTAACTTAACGCTGATCGCGGGCAAAGCCCCTGAAGCGCTGCAAAATCTGCCCGCGCCGGATGCTGTTTTCATCGGCGGCAGCAAGGGCAATATGCAGGCCATTGTAGATGCCGCCCTGGCCGCCAACCCGCAGACCCGGCTCTGTATCGCCGCCATTGCGCTGGAAACCTTGCAGCAGAGTATTGCCGCCCTGGCCGCCCACGGGCTGGCCGCACAGGTGACCCAGATTGCCGTAAGCCGCAGCAAGGCGGCAGGCAGCCTGCACCTGATGATGGCCAACAACCCGGTATTTTTGATCGTGAGGGAATGAGAATGCTGCAGCTGCTTTTGGCCGCGCCCAGTTCCGGCAGCGGAAAAACCACCGCCGCCTGCGCCCTGCTTTCCGCCCTGAAGCCCGCGGGCTGGAGCCCTGCGCGTTCAAGTGCGGGCCGGATTACATTGACCCCATGTTTCACCGCGCCGTGCTGGGGGTGCCCTGCCACAATCTGGACCTGTTTTTCTCCACCCCGCAGACCGTGCGATGGTTGTACACCAGCGGCGCGGCGGGCCATGGCAGCGCGGTGTGTGAGGGTGCCATGGGCTATTATGACGGCCTTGGCGGCGTGAGCGCTGCCGCCAGCGCCTGGCACACCGCCGATGTGCTGGACTTGCCGGTGCTGCTGGTGGTGCGCCCCAAGGGGGCCAGTTTAACGCTGGCCGCACAGCTGCAAGGCTTAAAAGCGTTCCGCACGCCGCACCACATTGCGGGCGTTCTGCTGAACGACTGCACCGAGATGCTGTACAAGCTGCTGGCCCCCATGCTGGAACGGGAAACCGGCCTGTCGGTGGTGGGCTTTCTGCCCCCCATGCCGGATGCCGCCATCGAAAGCCGCCACCTGGGGCTGAAAACCGCGGGCGAAATTGCTGATTTGCAGCAAAAAATTCGGATTTTGACCGCCGCCGCACAAAAAAATATCGACTGGCCGCGGCTGCTGGCCCTGTTTGACCGCCCGGCCCCAATGGCCCCTGCGGTTCAGGCCGCAGCCCCCACCGTGCGCATTGCCGTGGCACAGGATGAAGCGTTCTGCTTTACCTATGCCGAAACGCTGGAAAGCCTGCAGGCCGCAGGCGCAGAGCTTTGCTATTTCAGCCCGCTGCGGGATGCCGCGCTGCCGCAACATATCGGCGGGCTGTACCTGCCGGGCGGCTACCCGGAGCTGTACGCCGCCCAGCTGGCGGCCAACACCGCCATGCGCTGCGCCATAAACACCGCCGTGCAGCGCGGCCTGCCCACCGTGGCGGAATGCGGCGGCTTTTTGTACCTGGGCCAAACGCTGGAAGATGACGCCGGAACCGCCCACCCCATGGCGGGTGTGCTGCCGGGGCAGGGGTTCCGCGTGGGGCGGCTGGTGCGCTTTGGATATGCCGCGCTCACCCCGCAGGCGGACAGCATGCTCTTCCGCGCAGGGGAGCCGGTGCCCGTGCATGAGTTCCACCATTGGGATTCCACCTGCAACGGCACCGCTTTTGCCGCCCAAAAGCCAATGGCCGCCATTGGGACTGCGGCTTTGCCAATGGGCATCTGTATGCGGGGTTCCCGCATCTATACTGGGCGGGCACCCCGCTGCCGCAGCGCTTTGTAACGGCTGCGGCGCAGTATGCCCAAACAAAAACAGGGAGAACGGTATGACGGAACCTGAACTGAACACACGGCTGCAAACCATCACCCCGCCTGATGAAGCTGCCCGCGCCGCGGCGCACGCCCACTGGGCCGCGCTGGCCAAACCGCTGGGCGGGCTGGGCAGCCTGGAAACCATGCTGGAGGACGCCGCCGCCCTGACCGGCACCCCGGAGCTGGATTTTGCCCGCCGCGCCGTGCTGGTGCTGTGCGCCGATAACGGCGTGGTGGCCCAGGGCGTGAGCCAAACCGACGCCAGCGTGACCCGCGCGGTGCTGCAAAACCTTGCCGCGCGGCGCACCAGCGTGTGCCAGATGGCAGCTGCCGCCCATTGCAGCGTTGTGCCGGTGGATATGGGCATTGCCGGTGCCCCGGTGCCCGGCGTGCAGGACTGCCGCATTGCCTCCGGCACCAAGGATTTTACCTGCGGCCCGGCCATGACCCGCGCCCAGGCCGTGCAGGCCATCGGCTGCGGCATTGCGCTGGTGCGCGGACAAAAGCAGCAGGGAGTTCAACTGTTAGCAACGGGGGAGATGGGCATTGGCAACACCACAACCTCCAGCGCCGTGGCAAGCGTGCTGCTGGGTGCCCCCGTGCAGAGCATGACCGGACGCGGGGCCGGGCTTTCGGATGCAGGGCTTGCCCGCAAGATTGATGCGATCCGGCGCGGCATTGCCCGCAACCAGCCCAATCCCGCTGACCCGCTGGATGTGCTGGCCAAGCTGGGCGGGTTTGATATTGCCGGGCTGTGCGGCGTGTTTTTGGGCGGCGCGCTGGAGGGTGTGCCCATTTTGATGGATGGTTTTATCAGCAGCGTGGCGGCTCTGTGCGCGGTGCGGCTCTGCCCCGCGGCGGCCAAGGCGGTGTTTGCCAGCCATGTTTCGGCGGAGCCTGCCGCCCATATGGTGCTGGATGCTTTGGGCAAAGCGCCGCTCATCACCGCCAACCTGCATCTGGGCGAGGGCACCGGCGCGGTGGCTTCCATCCCGCTGTGGGATATGGCTCTGGCCGTCTACCGCGGCTGCTATTCCTTTGCGGAGGGCGGCATTGCGCCGTACACCCCACAATGCTGACGCTGGTTATCGGCGGCGCAGCCAGCGGCAAAAGCGCCTATGCGGAGCACCTTGCCGTGCAGAGCGGCGGCCCGCGCTATTACCTTGCCACCATGCAGGTGTGGGACGCCGAGTGCGCCGCGCGGGTGGCCAAACACCGCGCCATGCGGGCACAAAAACAGTTTGCTACCGTGGAATGTCCCCAAAACCTGCATCTTGTCCGCCTGCCGCAGCAGGGCACCGCCCTGCTGGAAGATTTGGGCAACCTGGCCGCCAATGAGCTGTACCGCCCCGACGGCAGCTGCCTGCCGCCCAAGCAGGCGGCGGAAAAAATGCTGGCGGGGATCGAGGCAATCGCCGCACAATGCAACCATCTTATCATCGTCAGCAACGAGGTATTCAGCGGCGGGGCGGACTATGCCGGGGAGACAGACCTCTATCTGCAGGCCCTTGCCATGGTCAACAATGCCGTTGCCGCCAAAGCCGACGCCGTCTGCCGCGTGGTGTGCGGCCTGCCGGTGTACTACAAAGGAGGGGAACGCCCATGACAGTTTTGCAGACGATCGCCGTGGCATTTGCCATGTTCTCGGCTGTGCCGGTGCCGCAGTTTGACTGGAACGAGAAAAACATGCGGTATTCGCTCTGTGCCTTCCCGCTGGTGGGGGTGCTGTGCGGCGCACTGTGGTGCGTGTGTGCCAGCCTGCCGCTGCCCGCCATGGTGCGCGCGGCGGGCTTTTGCCTGATTCCCATCTGGGTCACGGGCGGCATCCATCTGGATGGTTACGCCGACACCTGCGATGCCCTTTGCAGCTATGGCGATACCCAGAAAAAGCTCGATATTCTCAAGGACCCGCACTGCGGCGCGTTCGCCGTGATCCGGCTGTGCAGCTACTTTGTGGCCTACTTTGCGCTGTGCTGCTGCGTGCAGTTTACCCCGCAGGTGGGGGCTGTCTGGCTGCTGGCGCTGGTGCTGGAGCGTGCCTGCTCCGGTTACGCAGTGGCGGCCTTTCCCCTGGCCAAAAATACCGGCCTTGCGCACACGTTTGCCACGGCGGCGGACCGCACCACGGTGCGCCGGGTGCTGGGATGCCTTAGCATTGTGCTGGCAGTGGCACTTTTCGCCCTGGGCGGCGGCGTGCTGGTGCTGGCGGCGGGGGTTGTCCTGTGGCGCTACCACCGTGTGGCGGTCAAGCAGTTTGGCGGTATTACCGGGGACCTGGCCGGGTGGTTTTTGCAAAAAGCGGAACTGTATATGCTGGCGGCCCTTGTGTTTGCCAGTGGAAGGGGTTTTTGTAACATGCTGTTTATTACCGGCCCGCTGTACAGCGGCAAGCGTACCTTTGCCAAACCCTTTGGCGGGCGGCAGATTTACGAGGTGCAGACCCTTGCCGCCAATGCCGAAAGCCTGCCCGCCCTTGCGGACGAGCTTGCCCAATATGACGTAGTAACCGCCACCGAGGTTGGCAGCGGCGTGGTGCCCATTGACCCCGCCCAGCGCGCGCGCGGGAAGCCGCCGGCCGCCTTGCCTGCCTGCTGGCTGAGCGGGCCGACTGTGTGGTGCAGATGTTCTGCGGCCTGCCCACCGTGCTGAAAGGGGAGCTGCCGCCATGCTGATCTACCTGCTGCGCCACGGCTTAACGCAGGATAATCAGGAAAAGCGCTACCAGGGCAGGCGGGATGTACCGCTGTGCCCCCAGGGCCTTGCCCAGCTGCGCCGGGCAGATTTTGCCCCCAAAACGGTCATGATTACTTCCTTGCAGCGCACCCGCAGACGGCGGAAGTGCTTTCCCCGATGCGGAGCTGGTTGTGGCGGATGGGCTGAAAGAGATGGACTTTGGCGTGTTTGAGGGCCGCAATTACCGGGAGATGGAGCACAACCCCCAGTACCGCGCCTGGGTGGAAACCGGCTGCGAAGGCCGCTGCCCGGGCGGGGAAAGCAAGGCGGAATTCTGCCAGCGTGTCTGCACAGCATTTGCCGCGCTGGTGGATGCCGCTTTGGCGGCGGGGGAGCCGCAGCTGGTGATCGTTGCCCACGGCGGCACCCAGATGGCGGCGCTGGAACGGTTCGCCGTGCCCCATAAAAACTATTATTCCTGGTGTGCTCCCGCGGCGGGCGGCTTTGTGCTGGATGCCGCCGATTGGGTACACCAGAAAAACCTGCGCGTGGTCAAAACCGTGCAGTATACAAAGGAGTTACCATGCTGATTTGCTGGGCTGTTTTGGGTGGCTTTGTGCTGGATGCCATTTTTGGCGACCCGGCTTGGCTGCCGCATCCCGTTGTGCTGATGGGCAAAGCCATCACTGCACTGGAAAAACGCCTGCGCGCACAATTTCCCCAAACGCCGCAGGGGGAGCTTTGCGGCGGGGCGGTGCTGGCTGCCGTTTTGCCGGTGGGCACGTTCCTCATCACAGCGCTGGTGTGCAGGCTGGCGGCGGCGCTGCACCCGCTGGCGGGGCTTGCCGTGCAGATGTTCTGGTGCGCCCAGGCATTGGCCGCTAAGGGTCTTGCGCAGGAAAGCTGCACTGTGTACAAAGAGCTGCAAAAGCAGGACCTGCCCGCCGCCCGCAAGGCCGTGGCCCGCATTGTGGGGCGCGATACCCAAAACCTGACGGCGGAGGGCGTGACCAAAGCCGCTGTGGAAACCGTGGCCGAAAACGCCAGCGATGGCGTGATTGCCCCGCTATTGTACATGCTGCTGGGCGGCGCGCCGCTGGCGCTGACCTATAAGGCTATCAACACGATGGACAGCATGCTGGGCTACAAAAACCAGAAATACCTGTATTTTGGCCGTGCCGCCGCCAGGTTGGACGACGTGGCCAACTATCTGCCCAGCCGCCTGGCCGGGTTGCTGTGGGTGGCCGCTGCCGCCCTGACCGGCAGCAGTGCCCGCGGCGCGTGGAAGATCTGGCGGCGGGACCGCCGCAACCATGCCAGCCCCAACAGCGCCCAGACCGAAAGTGCCTGCGCCGGTGCCCTGGGCGTGCAGCTGGCAGGCCCCGCCTACTATTTTGGCGAGTATTATGATAAACCCACCATCGGGGATGCGCTGCGCCCCGTGGAACCAAAGGACATTTTGCGGGCCGACCGCATGATGTATGCCGAAAGCCTGTTGGCTTTGGGGTTGGGCATTGCCCTGCGCCTGCTGGTGCTGGCGATGTAACAACGAAAAGGGGAGAACGGAATGGAACTGATACATGGCGGTGATTGGGCGGGCTACCGCGCCCGCTTTGGGCATGATGCGCTGGATTTTTCGGCCAATGTCAGCCCGCTTGGCCTGCCCCAGGGCGTGGCGGATGCCATCGTTGCGGCACTGCCCACTGCGGACCGCTATCCGGACCCCCTTTGCCGGGAGCTGCGCACGGCACTCAGCCGGGCGGAACAGCTGCCGGAACCGTGGATTTTGTGCGGCAACGGGGCGGCAGATCTGATCTACCGGCTGGTGTGGGCGCTCAAGCCCCGCCGCGCCTGCTGCCCGCCCCCACCTTTGCCGAGTATGCCGCTGCACTGGAAAGCGTTGGCTGCGAAGTAAAGCGGGAAACCCTGCATGAGGCCGATGATTTTGCCGTAACGGAAGCCTTTGTGCAGGCAGTGAACCAGAGCATTGACCTGGTGTTTTTGTGCCAGCCCAACAACCCCACCGGGCAAATTACCCCGCCGGAGCTGGTGCAGCGCCTGGTGCGCCGCTGTGCGGACTGCGGGGCCGTGCTGGTGGTGGATGAGTGCTTTCTGGACTTTTTGCAGCAGCGGGATGCCCTGACGGCCAAACCGCTTTTGCAAACCGCGCCCAACCTTGTTATTTTGAAAGCGTTCACCAAATTGTACGCCATGGCCGGGGTGCGGCTGGGGTATGCCTTGTGTTCCAACACCGCACTGCTGGCCAAAATGCAGGCCGCAGGTCAGCCGTGGGGGGTATCCAGCCTGGCGCAGGCTGCGGGCGCTGCCGCTTTGCGGGAAACCGCCTATGCCGATGCCGTCCGCGCCCTGATTGCCGACCAGCGCCCCAAACTGGCGGCCGGGCTGCGGGCACTGGGGCTGCAGGTGATCGAGGGCAGCGCCAACTACCTGTTGTTCCGTGCGCCGGAAACGCTGGGCGCGGCGCTGCAGCAGCGGGGCGTCTGCCTGCGCAGCTGCGGCAATTACCCGGGCTGAGCGCCGGCTGGTACCGCACCGCCGTGCGCACCGCGCCGGAAAATGAACAGCTGCTGCAGACCATGCGGGAGGTACTAAAATGAGCAAAGCAAAATGTATTATGGTGCAGGGCACCATGAGCGGCGCGGGCAAAAGCCTGCTGTGCGCGGCGCTCTGCCGCATTTTTGCCCAGGATGGCTGGCGGGTGGCCCCGTTCAAAAGCCAGAACATGGCACTGAACAGCTTTGTGACCCGTGACGGGCTGGAAATGGGCCGCGCCCAGGTGGTGCAGGCCCAGGCAGCCGGGGTGGAACCGGATGTGCGGATGAACCCCATCCTGCTCAAGCCCAGCAGCGATATTGGTAGCCAGGTGATCGTCAACGGGGAAGTGCGCGGCCAGATGGCGGCGGCGGAGTATTTCCGCCGTAAAAAACAGCTCATCCCCGATATTCTGGCGGCTTACAACAGCCTGGCGGAAGACTTTGATATTATCGTCATCGAGGGCGCAGGCAGCCCGGCAGAGATCAACCTGAAAGCCGATGACATCGTGAACATGGGGCTGGCCAAGCTGGTGGATGCCCCTGTGCTGCTGGTGGGTGATATTGACCGCGGCGGCGTGTTTGCCCAGCTGTTTGGCACGGTGGAACTGCTGGAGCCGGACGAACGGGCGCGCATCAAAGGGCTTATCATCAACAAGTTCCGCGGCGATGTTGGGATTCTGCGCCCCGGCCTTGCCATGCTGGAAGAGAAAACCCACCTGCCGGTGTTTGGCGTTGTGCCGTACTTAAAGGCGGATATTGAGGACGAGGATTCGCTTTCCGACCGGCTGCAGGTCAAAAATGCCGTCAAGCCGCTGGATGCTGCCATTGTGCGGCTGCCGCATATTTCCAACTTTACGGACTTTATGCCGCTGGAGCAGCACCCGCTGCTTGGCGTGCGCTATGTGCAGACCACCCGCGAGCTTGGCACGCCGGACTGCGTGATTCTGCCCGGTACAAAAAATACCGTGGACGACCTGCTGTGGCTGCGCCAGTGCGGGCTGGAAGCAGCCATCAGCAAGCTGGCCCAGCGCGGCACACCGGTACTGGGGGTGTGCGGCGGCTACCAGATGCTGGGCCAGACCCTGGCCGACCCGGAAGGCACCGAGAGCGGCCGCCCGCAGACCCTGCGCGGCCTTGGCCTGCTGCCCACCCAAACCACCTTTGCCGCCGAAAAGCGCCGCACCCAAAGCCAGGCGACCGTGACGGCGGAGCCCTTTGCCGGGGCGCACCTGACCGGGTACGAGATCCACACCGGGCGCACCACCGTGCAGGGCGCGCCGTTCTGCACCCTGGCGGACGGCACCCCCGAAGGCTGCGTGCAGGGCCAGGTGTTTGGCACCTACCTGCACGGCCTGTTTGACAGCGGCGAGCTGACCGAGCAGTTTGCCGCCTATCTTTGCCGCCGCAAGGGGATTGACCCCGCCGCGGCAGCACCGATCTCCATGCAGGAATACCGTACCCAGCAGCTGGATCTGTTGGCCGATGGGGTACGCCATAACCTGGATCTGGCCGCCGTGTATGCGGCTATGGGCCTTGCACAGCCCGCCGAAAGGGGAAATGACCAATGATGCCGCAGCACCACCTGCCCGCCGATATTGAACGCACCAGCATGAAAATTATTGCCGGGGAACTGGCCCAGCGCGGGCTGGACATCCCGCCGGAAAACGCCCCTGTAGTCAAGCGGGTCATCCACACCACCGCGGATTTTGACTATGCGCAGACCCTGCACTTTACCCCCGGCGCGGTAGCCGCCGGTATTGCTGCTATGCACGCCGGGGCAACGATCATCACCGATACCAACATGGCCCTGGCAGGCATCACCAAGCCGGGCCTGGCCAAGCTGGGCGGGCAGGCACTCTGCTTTATGGCGGATCCCGCTGTGGCTGCAGCGGCCAAACAGGCGGGCACCACCCGCGCCGTGGCCGCCATGCACAAGGCTGCGGCCGAATACCCCGGCGCGTGCTGGCCGTGGGCAACGCCCCCACCGCCCCTGCTGACGATTGCCGAGAAAATTGAAAACGGCCTGACGCCCGGCGCTGGTTATCGGTGTGCCGGTGGGCTTGTGAACGTGGTGGAAAGCAAGGAGCGCCTGTTTGCCGTGTGCGAAAGCCACGGCGTGCCCGCCATTGTTGCCATGGGCCGCAAGGGCGGCAGCAACGTGGCGGCGGCCATCTGCAACGCGCTGATCTATTCCGCCGCCGAAATGCTGGACCCCACCGCCCGCGGATGGAAATAAGCAGGAGAATATCGCCACAGCCCGGTACCGCACTTTTTGGAGCAAAGCGGATACCGGGCTATTGTTATCTCACGGCGGCATTATAATGGCAGTATCAACGATACAATCAAAATAAATGGGAACGCTCTTCTTACCGCGTGAAAAAGGGCACCAAAAGCAACAGCCACAGCGGGCTTGCCCGTTGTGGCTGTTGTATTGCTTCTGCGTTTTGATTATGATAGGGCAACACCGCACAATTCCCGCCTTGCGGCTTAAGCACCGCTCCGGCAGCTGCGGCACGGCATCTGCGTTGCCAAAATGCTCGATAATGTCGGGTTGCGGTACCCGCATCGTGCTTCGGGGGCAAAAGCCCCTCGCACTCTGCGACCGCTGCCCCTGCTTCGGTTCGCTGTTTCCGCCACTGACGGCGCTCACCTTTGCAGCATCCAGTATTATCTGCGCTTTTGGCTTGGCATCTGCCGCACCTCGCTCGCCGTATCGGCACTTAGAATTATGCGGTATTGCCATAGGGAAAAAATGAAGCAAACCGTATGCTTATAAAGCGAACGCCATTGCATCTCCTGGCGCAAGCCCCCCGTCACTCACTTTTCCACCGCCATTGCGATCTGCTCGCGGGTGATGGGCAGCTCATAAAAGCGTTTGTGGGTGGCGTGGTAGATGGCATCGGCCACGGCGGCAGCGGGGTGTTGATGACGACCTCACCGATGGACTTTGCGCCAAACGGGCCGGTGCCCTCGTAGCTGCTCTCAAAACTTACGTCAATATGTCCAATATCAGTGCGGCAGGGGATCTTGTACTGCATCAGGGAGCTTTCGCGCGGCATGCCGCGGTCATTGTAGGTCACATTCTCGGTCAGCGCCATGCCGATGCCCTGCAAAATGCCACCCTCGGCCTGCACGCGGGCCAGGTTCGGGTTTACAGGGTGCCGCAGTCAACCGCGGCCACATAGTTCACCACCTGGGCTTCGCCGGTTCCAGGTCAACTTCCACTTCGGCGGCGCCAACCATAAACGGCGGGGGCGAAATCTCCGAGCTGTGGGTCACGGTGGCTTCCAGCGCCACCGTGTTGCCGCACTGGGATGCCGTTGCAATGCTGGCCAGCGGCACACGCTGGGTGCCATCCTCGCTCGTCACGGCATCGCCGGTAAACAACACGGCGGCTTTGTCCAACCCAAGCAGCTGTGCCCCCAGGGTGCAGATCTTATCTTTCAGTTCCAGCGCACACTTTTCCACGGCCTTGCCGGTCACATAGGTTGTGCTGGACGCATAGGAACCGGAATCATAGGGGGAAGAATCGGTATCTGCGCCCAAAACCGCAATGTTTTCCAGCGGGCATTCCAGCACTTCGGCAGCGATCTGCGCCAGGATCGTATCGCAGCCTGTGCCCATATCCGCTGCGCCGATGGAGAGGGTATAGAACCCGTCATCGTTAATTTTCAGCGTGGCACTGCCCACATCCACATGGTCGATGCCGGAGCCTGCATGGCCATGCCCATGCCAACAGCACGCACCTTGCCGTTGCCGATCTCGCGCACGGGGTACTTATGGTCCCAATCCATCCTGTCATGCACGGTTTTCAGGCAGCGGTCCAGCGCACAGCTGGTGTTGACCTGGCCATAGTAGGCGGGCATAACATCGCCCTCATGGACAATGTTGCGCTGCCGGAGCTCGAATGGGTCCATCCCCAATTTGTCGGCCAGTTCATTCACAGCGGATTCCACCGCAAACAGACCCTGGGTTGCGCCGTACCCGCGGTACGCACCCGATGACATGTGGTTGGTGTAAACAACATCGCTGACAAAGCGGAACGCTTCGGCCTTGCCGTACAGCGGGATGGACTTGTGGCCCGAAAGCCCCACCGTTGTGGGGCCGTGCTCACCGTAAGCGCCGGTGTTGGAAAGGGTGTGCAGGTCAATGCCCTTGATGATGCCGTCCTTTGTTGCGCCCAGCCGCACGTGCATCTCCATCTCATGGCGCGGGGTTGAAGCCGTCTGGCTTTCAAAGCGGGTATAGATGATCTTGCTGGGCTTCTTCGTTTTCCAGGTAACAAAGGCAGGGTAAACCTCGCACACTGACGTCTGTTTTGCGCCGAACCCGCCGCCGATGCGCGGCTTGGCAACGCGGATCATGGATTTGGGGATGTGCAGGGCGTTTGCCAAAATGCGGCGGCAATGGAACACGATCTGCGTTGAGCTGAGCACATTCAGCCGCCCGTAAGCATCAATGCTGCAATAAGTGCGGAAGGTTTCCATCATGGCCTGCTGGCAGGCGCGGGTGTGGTAGGTGTGGTCAATGACCACATCGCACCCAGCCAACACCGCCTCAATATCACCCTCGCCGGATTCATCGTGGGCGCAGAGGTTGCGGTTCTTGTCAGCTCCGATGCCGGGAACAAGGGCTTCCCAGTTATCCTCCGGGTGCACAAGAATAGGGTTATCGAGTGCTGTGTGGAAATCCAGCACCGCGGGCAGAACTTCATATTCCACCTGAATCAGCTTCATCGCCTTATCGACGCATGTTTCGTCTTTGCCCGCAAGGATCGCAACAACATCCCCGGCAAAGCGGACATGGCGGTCGATCACAAGGCGATCGTAAGGGCTCATTTCGGGGTAGGTCTGGCCCGCCTGGGTGTAGCGGCGGGCGTTTGGTCCACATCTTTCCAGGTGTAAATCACCTCCATGCCGGGCACAAGCATGGCGCGGGAGGTATCAATATTTTTGACGATCGCATTGGCGTGGGGGGAGCGCAGCAGCTTGACGATGAGACAGTCCTGCGGGATAACATCATCCATGTATACAGGCTGGCCGGTTACAAGCTGCATGGCGTCCTTCTTGCGCACAGGCTGGTTCACAGTTTTCATTGGGCAGCCTCCTTTGATTTTTTCCACGCCAAAAAGTTCTGGATCCCGCGCAGCTGGCCTTCGTACCCGGAGCAGCGGCAAAGGTTGCCCGCAAGGTATTCCTTGATCTCCTCCTCATTGGGGTCGGGTTTTCGCGGAAAAGGGCCAGCGCATTCATGATAAAGCCGGGGTTGCAGAAGCCGCACTGCTCGGCCCCCTGGTCAGCGATGAACGCGCCGAACTCAGCGGCTTCCTCCTGCAGGCCCTCCAGCGTGGTAACGCTGCGGCCATCCACCCGCGCCGCCAGTACAGAGCAGGAAAGCACCGGCTTTTCGTCCAAAAACACGGTGCACAGCCCGCAGTTGGCGGTTTCGCACCCGCGCTTGACGCTTTTGCAGCCTAAAGAGCGCACCAGATCAATCAGCAGGGTATCGGGGGCGATCTCAGCAGCTGTTTTTTTATGGTTCAACGTAAAATGAATTTGCATCAGAGCACCTCCAGGTTCCCCAGTGCCTGTACGGCACGCTTGACAAGCACCCCCACCAGATGGGTGCGGTAGGCGGCACTGCCGCGCAGGTTGCTGCCGGTGGGCACCGCAGCCCGTACGGCGGCGGGCAGCTCATCCGGGGCGGCCGTGGGGCAGACAAGCATGGCTTTCATGGGGCGTGCACCGATGGCAAAGCGGTAGGCTCCATCCGCCGTGCGTGCAGCAGCGCAGGTCAAAATCGGGAAGTCCGTCTGGGTGGCCCGCACAGACTGGTAATGCACTGCAAGCCCCGGCGTCTTTTTTATGTAAACATGGGTCAAAATATCACGGTCATAGGGCAGGGCGGCAAACTGTGCAATGGGCATCCGGCCTGCTTTGTACAGCTCCACATCGCAGTCCAGCGCCAGCAGCAGCGTTAATACGTCTGAAAAGCCAAACCGCCCGTACACGCTGCCGCCCACGGTGGCGCAGTTGCGGAACTGCACCCCCACAATATGGCGCACGGCCTCCCGCATGGCGCCGTTGGTGGCCGCGTTCAGCGCGGCGTGGGTTTCCAGGCTGCGCAGCGTTGCCATGGCGCCAATGGCAAATTCGGTATCGGTTTCTTCAATGGTATCCAACCCCAGCGCAGATAGGTCAATGGCTGTGCCAACGCTGATTTTTTCCATTTTCAGCCACAGCATCCCTCCCAGCACCCGGTTCGGGCGCTTCTGGTTCAGCTGCCATGCTTCTTCCAGTGTGGCGGGGCGGGCATATTCTCGAATCGTTATCATAGAATGCTCTCCGTTTTTGGGTAAAATCATACTTTTGTGCAGTACCACTTTCATTTTACCACAAATTCTGCTATAATTCCGTTGTTGTTTGAAAAACACAACGGAATATTGGTTTTAGAAGGAAGTAAGAAACATGAAAATGACCAAAATGACCGCCCTGCTGCTGGCCGCCGCTATGGCACTGACAGCCTGCGGCAGCACCGCTGCTGCCAGCAGTACCGCAGCCAGCGAGGCTGCTTCCGTAGAGGTTGCTGCAGCCCCGGAAGCCACTGCTACACCGGAAGAACCTGCCGCCGAAACGGCGGTTACCTACGCTGACCGTTACCGACCAGCTGGGCCGCGAAGTTACCATTGAGGAAGAACCCAAAACCCTTGCCAGCGGCTACTACATTTCCACCAGCCTGCTGATTGCGCTGGGCGTGCAGAACGAGCTGGTTGGCGTGGAAGCCAAAGCCGACAAACGCAACATCTACAGCCTGTCCGCCCCGGAGATCCAGTCCCTGCCCAGCATTGGCACCGCCAAAGAGTTTGACCTGGAAGGCTGCGCTGCGCTGGCCCCGGATCTTGTCATCGTGCCCGCCAAGCTCAAGGATTCCATCCCCCAGATGGAGGAAATGGGCCTGACCGTGCTGGCTGTTAAGCCGGAAAACCAGGCCAGCCTGTTCGGCGCGATCGAGCTGCTGGCACAGGCAACCAACACCACCGCCCGCGGCGAGGAGCTGGAAATGGCCATTGACAGCAACCTGGCCGCCCTGGCCGAAGCCGTTGCCGGCACCGATGCCCCCAGCGTTTACCTGGCAGGCAACAGCTCCGTGTTGGAAACCGCAGGCCCCGCCATGTATCAGAACACGATGATCGAAAACGCCAACGGCACAAACGCCGCCGCCAGCGTGGAAGATACCTACTGGGCCGAAGTTTCCTATGAGCAGATCCTGGATTGGAACCCCGATTACATCATTCTGGCATCCGATGCTGAATATGACGTTGATTCTGTTCTGAACGATGCCGCCCTGGCGGACTGCACCGCCGTCAAGGAGAGCCATGTTTACCAGCTGCCCCACACTGTTGAGGCTGTGGATTCCCCCGTGCCGGCCAGCTTCCTTGGCAGTGTTTATCTTGCCAGCGTGCTGCACCCGGAGCAGGTGACCGAGGAGTATTACCACGCCGCTGCCGATGAATTCTATGGTAGCTTCTATGGCTTTACCCCCGAATCTTATGAATAATAACCGCAAACGCACGGCACTGTGCCTTCTGGGCGCAACGCTCTGCGTTTTTATGGCCTTTGGTGCGGCACTTTATTTCGGCCGTTATCCCATAACCCTGCAGGCACTGCTGGCGGGGGACGCTATGGCAGTGCGCACCTTTACGGTACTGCGCCTGCCCCGTGCCGTGATGGCGCTGGCGGGCGGGTTCGGTCTTGGCGTGGCGGGCTTTGTGTACCAGACTGTTTTCCGCAATCCACTGGCAAGCCCGGATATCATTGGGGTATCGTCGGGGGCCAGCGTTGGCGCGGCATTTGCCATCTTGTTTGTCTCTTCGGGCACGCTGGGCACCACGGTATGCGCCTTTGCGGGCGGGCTGGCAGCGGTGTTTCTCTCGCTTGGCTTGGCGGCCGCCGCGCCGGGGCGCAGCAAGATGAACCTGGTGCTGGCGGGCATTGCCGTACATGCGCTGGCGCAAACTCTTTTGATGCTGCTAAAGCTGACCGCTGACCCGGAAAAAGAGCTGGCCAGCATTGAATATTGGATCATGGGCAGCCTGGCGGGGGTAACGCAAAGCCGGGTGTGGTTCCCCGTTCCAATGGCTATTTCCTGCTGCGCCGTAATTTTTGCTTTGCACCGTCAGGCGATGCTTTTATCCGTGGAAGAGGATGAAGCGCGGCTGCTGGGGGTTCCGGTGGGGCGGATGCGTTTTCTGCTGCTGACATTGGCAACGCTGGTGGTGGCCGCGGTTGTCAGCGTGACTGGGCTGATCAGCTTTGTCGGGCTGCTGGCCCCCCACTGTGCGCGGCTGCTGGCGGGGCACAACCGCCGCTCCACCAGTCTGCTCAGCGGGCTGGTGGGCAGCACGCTGCTGCTGGCGGCGGATACCATTGCCAAAACGGTGGCGGCAACCGAACTGCCGGTCAGTATCTTCACCTCGCTGCTGGGTGTTCCGTTTTTGCTTTACCTTATTATAAAGCCGGGGAGGGAGACGCGGTAATGTTCACTGTGGAGAATCTGGCCGTCCGTCTTGGCGATAAGAACATCCTGCAAAATGTTCATTTTACGATAGATACCCCCGGCCAGCTGGTGGGAATATTGGGGGCGAACGGCAGCGGAAAAACCACCCTGCTGCGCGCAGTGGCCGGGCTTTTGCCCCATACGGGGTGCTGCCTGATGGATGGTGTGCCGCTGGAAAGCCTTTCTACCAGGTGTCTGGCACAAACGGTCAGTTACACCCCGCAGCAAAGCGGAATTTCAGTGTCCATGTCTGCACGGGAAGTTGTGCTGATGGGCTGCAACCCCCGCCTTGGCGTGCTGCAAAGCCCCACCGCTGCCATGTGTGCGGCAGCGGAAGAAGCCCTGCGCACGGTAGGCCTGGCGGATAAAGCCGAGCAGGACTACCTGACGCTGAGCGGCGGCGAACGCCAGCTCTGTATTCTGGCACGTACCTTTGTGGAGGATGCGCCTTTGCTGCTACTGGATGAACCGGACAGCGCCCTGGACCTTGCCAACCGCAGCCATATGGCGGCGCTGCTGGCAGAATTTGTGCATGCAAGCGGCAAAACAGCGCTGATCTGCCTGCATGACCCCATGCTGATGCTGGACTGGTGCGATACGCTGATCGTGCTGCAAAACGGGCAGGTTGGAGCCATGCTGTACCCCAGAACCGACCCGGTTGAAGCGCTGCAATCCGCGCTGGCAGCAGTATACGGCCCGCTGGAACTGGTGCCCGTGACCGACCGCACGGGCCGGGTGCGGCTGGCGCTGCTGCCGTTATGAGGAAAGAAAAATGAAACCGAAGATTCGTGTGATGCTCTGCGATGATATCGGCGAGCGCTTTTTTGGCGAAGGCCCCTGCCGCCTGCTGCACCGGATTGAAGAGACCGGCTCACTGCGGGCGGCGGCACAGGCCATGGGGCTTTCTTACTCCAAAGCGCTGCGCATGGTCAAGCGGGCGGAAAAAGAATTGGGCTTTGCGCTGACCCGCAAACCATTGGCGGGCGCGGCGGCGGGGGCAGCACCCTGACGGATGAAGCCCGCAATTTTATGGAAAGGTATGAGGCTTACCGTGATGCCTGTGTACAGACTGACCGCGAGCTCTATTATAAGTTCTTTCCGGGTGAGCGGTAAGCGCCACCTGCTGTTGACCGGCGGGCGCGGTACGGGAAAAACCACCCTACTGCGTGCGCTGGTGCCATTGCTGTGCCCTGGGGCACAGGAAATTACCACAGCAGCGTACCCTGCGGACCGTGTGGAAATTCGAGAAAGTGTGGGCGGAAAAATAGCGGTGATCGGCCGCTTTGACCCGGCACTGCCCCCAGGCGAAAACCGGATGCGCCCCGTGGCGGACGGCCTTTTGCTGCTGGGAGTACCCGCCCTGCACCGCATGGCGGCAGGGGAGAGCGAATGGGCGGTGCTGGATGAACTCGGTTACCTGGAAAATAGCTGCCCCGAATTCCGGCAGGCAGTGGAAGCGCTGCTGGATGCAAAGCGCGTTCTCGCTATTGTGCGTAAGCAGGATACCCCATTTTTAACCGCACTGTGCGCCCGGCAGGATGCTTTGTGGTGGATTTGGACGATTCCGCGCCCGCTCTCGGCTGCGTGGTCATGGCGTCCGGGCTGGGGCGGCGGTTCGGCGGAAACAAGCTGATGGCGGATTTTTGCGGTGCACCGCTGATCGCCAATGCGCTGGCTCTAGCCGCCCTGCCGCTGCTGGCCTGCCGCATTGTCGTGACCCGCTCGGAAGAGGTTGAGGCGCTCTGTAACGCGCAGGGCGTCCCCGTTCTGCGCCACGCGCAGCCCTACCGCAGCGATACGGTCCGGCTGGGGCTGGCGGCATTGCTGGGAAAAGAGCCCGCTTTGCGCGGCTGCCTGTTTCTGCCAGGGGACCAGCCGCTGCTCACGCAGCAAAGTGTGGAAGCACTGGCGCTGGCAGCGGCCCCCGATGCCATTGTGCGGCTGTGCGCTGCCGATGGCACCCCCGGCAGCCCAGTGCTGTTCGGCGCGGATTATTTTTCGGAGCTGCTTCACCTGCCGGATGGCCGCGGCGGCAATGCCGTTGCGCGGGCCCACCCCGGTTCCGTCTGCCTTGTGTCCGCCCGGAACGATGCCGAACTGAGGGATGTGGATACGCGGGAGGACCTGAACCAGCTGCGTCAGCTGACAAACAGATAAAAATACCGTGCAGTTCAAAAATGAAGTGACCCCAAAAAGCTAGACAATATTTTGAAGTAAAAATTGTTCAAGCAGCTGAAAGGGCTTGCTGTCTGTGAATTGCAGGCGGCAAGCCCTTTAACTTTGCCTTGATGCGGCGGTTGTTGTAGTAATCCAGATATGCAACGAGTTCCTGCTTGAAGTGTTCCATGGAGCGGAACTCCTGCAAATACAGCAGCTCACTTTTGAGTAGTCCGAAGAAATTCTCTATCACGGCGTTGTCCAGACAGTTTCCTTTCCGGCTCATGCTCTGTCGGATGCCCTTCTCGCGGAGCATCCGCTGATACCGCTTATGCTGGTATTGCCAGCCCTGGTCAGAATGAAGGATCAACCCGGTTCCATCCGGTATCTTCTCAAAAGCCTTATCCAGCATAGTCGTAACCATACTCAGAACAGGATGGTCAGAGATGGTATAGCTGACCAGATCGCTGCTGCACAGATCAAGGATGGGCGAGAGATAGAGCTTCTCGCCAAACAAGCTGAACTCTGTCACATCGGTGACCCACTTCTGGTTCGGCTTTTCGGCGCGGAAGTCCCGGTTTAACAGATTTGGCGCAATTTTGCCCACTTCTCCCTTATAAGAGCGGTACTTCTTCATCCTGACACGGCAAACTAAGCCCAACTCTTTCATAAGCCGCTGGACAGTCTTGTGGTTCAGGAGGAAATTGCGCTTGCGAAGTTCTGCCGTGATCCGGCGATAGCCGTACCGGCCCCTGTTTTCGTGGTAAATCGTTGTGATTTCTTCCTTAACAGATGCATATTTGTCTTCTTTCTGCATCTGCTTCAAATGATAGTAGAAAGTGGCACGGGGTAGTTGAGCGATTGAGAGCAGAATACTGAGTGCGTGTTTTTGCCTTAGCTTCTGAACTACCAGCGTTTTTTTGTGCTGGCGTCGCTCGTCTTCCAAAACCAAGGCTTGCAAATTTTTTTTAGGTAGTC
>ENA-OQAJ01000201-OQAJ01000201.1-human-gut-metagenome-genome-assembly--contig:-NODE-201-length-19012-cov-3.088112_pt1 | contig 19012 bp, 21 predicted proteins | sample MGYA00242736_ERZ504529 | MGnify/ENA primary metagenome ERZ504529 (study PRJEB26092, sample SAMD00036275) | human gut metagenome | host: Homo sapiens | study: EMG produced TPA metagenomics assembly of...
GTTCGGTGTGCTTGTCGGCATTCCGGCATTGCGTTTGCACGGCGATTATCTTGCGATTATCACGCTTGGTTTCGGTGAGATCATTCGTGTGATCATCCAGAATCTGAAAGTGGCCGGCGGCAAGGGACTTGCGGACGGCCAGCAGGGGCAGGCACTGATCGGCATCGACCGTCTCGCCAATCTGTATGTGGTGTTCTGTATCACCGTCGTGACCGTGGTGCTGTTGTTCATGTTCGCGCGTTCCCGTTATGGTCGTGCGGTCAAGGCGATTCGTGATGATGAGATCGCGGCTGGCGCTTCCGGCATCAACATCACCTATATGAAAGTGCTCGTTTTTGCGATTTCCGCGTTCTTCGCGGGTATTGCGGGTGGTATTTTCGCGCAATATATCGGTGCGCTCACGCCAAGCATGGCCGGTTGGCTGCAGTCGATCAATTACGTGATCATGGTGGTGTTCGGCGGTATGGGTTCGCTGACGGGTTCCATTGTCGCCGCGGTTGGTCTGACGATTTTGCCGGAATTGCTGCGTGCGTTCTCCGCATACCGCATGCTCGTGTATTCGGTGGTGCTGGTGATCATCATGGTGTTCCGTCCGCAGGGATTGTTCGGCAATTGGGAGTTCTCGCTGCCGAAATTCGTCAACAAGTGGTTCTATCCGGTACGCGTGAAGATGCACGGCAAATCGGGTGCGTCTCAATCGGTATCTAAGAAAACCAAGGAAACCGGCGAGACTACCGCATCTAGCGAAATCAACACATCCAGCGAAGACAAGGAGGTGCAGGCATGAGCGAGCCGATTCTGAAGGCCGAGCATCTCGCATCACCTTCGGAGGCCTCAAAGCCGTATCCGACTTCAACATGACCATCAATGCGGGCGAGCTTGTCGGTCTGATCGGGCCGAACGGCGCAGGCAAGACCACTGTGTTCAACCTGCTGACCGGCGTTACCAGCCCACGGAAGGTGAGTTCTTCCTCGACGGCAAACGCATGAACGGTAAGAAAACGTATCAGGTCGTGCGTGCGGGAATCGCAAGAACCTTCCAAAACATTCGACTGTTCGATCAAATGACGGTCGAAGAGAACGTGCTTGTGGCGTTCAACGAATCCTTCACCTACCGGCTGGGCGGTGCGATCTTCCGCACGCCGACCTTCTGGAAGCAGGAACGCGACATGCATGCCAAAGCCATAGACCTGCTGCGTATTTTCGGACTGGAAGGATTGGCCGAAACCGAAGCCGCGAATCTGCCGTATGGAGCGCAACGTAAGCTGGAAATCGCACGAGCGTTGGCGACCGGCATGAAACTGCTGTTGCTTGACGAGCCTGCGGCAGGCATGAATCCTACGGAAACCGAGGATCTGCTGAACTGCATCAACACGATCCGCGACCGTTTCGGCATCGCCATTCTGCTGATCGAACATGATATGAGCCTGGTGATGAACGTGTGCCAGCGTATTCAAGTGCTTGATTACGGGCGTACCATCGCCTCCGGAACGCCAGAGGAAATCGCCAACAATCCGCAGGTCATCTCCGCATATCTTGGTGCGGACGATGCTGAAAACAATGCCGTCGAAACGTCTGAAACGACCGAAAGGAAAGACGCCTGATGCTGCAGATCAAGAATCTTTCCGTCTCCTACGGTGCCATCGAAGCGGTCAAAAACATCAGTCTGACGGTGAACGACGGCGAGATCGTGTCGCTGATCGGTGCGAACGGTGCTGGCAAAACCACGACATTGCATACCATCACAGGTCTTACTCCGGCGGTTTCCGGCGAGGTGCTGTTCAACGGCGTGGACCTGCTGAAAACGCCGAACAATAAGATCGTGACCCTCGGCATGGCGCATATTCCCGAAGGACGCCACGTGTTCACGCGCATGAGCGTGCAGGAAAACCTTGAAATGGGCGCGTTCAGTCTCAAAGACCGGTCTCACATGGCGGACGATCTTGCCATGGTGTTCGACATGTTCCCACGCCTGAAGGAACGCCGCAACCAGAAGGCGGGTACGCTTTCCGGCGGCGAACAGCAGATGCTGGCGATGGGCCGCGCCTGATGAGCCACCCGAACACGATTCTGATGGACGAGCCGTCGATGGGTCTGTCTCCGAAACTCGTCAAAGAGATCTTCGCCATTATTCGCAAGCTGCACGATCAGGGCATTACCGTACTGCTGGTCGAACAGAACGCGAATATGGCCCTGTCGATCGCCGATCGTGCGTATGTGCTCGAAACCGGGCGCATCACCATGGAAGGCGACGCCAAGGAGCTGATGGACAACGAGCAGGTGCGCAAGGCGTATCTGGGCGCATAAGGTCAGTTTCAACGCAGTTGAAGAATCCTGCCTTACAATGGTGGGGTCAGCAAGCCGAAAAGGGAGGTGTCATGAGCGAGATTCGCGCTATTTCAGACGAATCCCTTGCCCAGGCTGTCGAAATCGTACGTGACGGCGGATTGATTGTGATCCTACGGACACGGTCTACGGCGTTGCGTGCGATCCGCGCAACATTGAGGCGATCCGCAAGGTGTTCGCGGCGAAGCAACGCCCGAAATACAAGTCGTTGCAAGTGCTATTGCCGTCTATTGAAAGCATGGAGAAGCTGCATTTGGATCTGCCGGTGCCGCTGAACCGCCTGTCCGCCATGTTCATGCCGGGCGCGTTCTCTCCGATCGCCGTGGCCGATGACGATTGCACGCTCGCCACGGTACGTACCGATCCCGCCACCGGCAAGGTCACGCAGGGCGTGCGCATTCCGAATTCCGCGGCCGCCTTGCGTGTGCTGCGCGCTACCGGACCGTTGGCCGCCACCAGTGCCAACCGTTCCGGCGATGAAAGCGCGCAAACCGTTGACGAGGCCGTGCAGGCGCTTGGCGATGCGGTTGATTTGTATTTGGACGGGGGAGCGACTCCCGGTCATGTGGCTTCCACGGTTGTGGCGGCTGACCCTCATGGGCGTGATGGCATTGCGATTCTTCGAGAGGGAGTGATTCACGAGCCGGTTATCCGAAAGGCCTTGACGTTGAATGGCGGTGCTTTGGGCGTATGAGAATCTATCTGTTCATTGCTGCGATCGCTGGCGGCGTCACCTATTTGATCACGCCGTTGATTCGCCATATCGCCATTGAGATCGGCGCCGTCGGCGAAGTGCGTGCGCGAGACGTGCATACCATTCCGACACCGCGACTGGGTGGTTTGGGCATGCTGATCGGTTTCACCGTGTCGATGCTGTTCGCATCCCGCATTCCGTTCATTCAAGGATTGTTCGCGCAATCGCAACAGGCGTGGGTGATTCTCGCCGGCGCCATTATGATCAGTCTGCTTGGCATGGCCGACGACTTGTGGGATCTTGATTGGATGCTCAAGCTTGCCGGTCAGCTGTTGATTTCCGTGTTCGTGGCATGGGGCGGTCTGCAGATCATTTCGCTTCCGCTTGGCTCGTTGGTGACGGCGTCGCCGAGCCTGTCGATGGCCATCACCGCGTTTTTTGATCGTCGCGTCCATCAATGCGGTCAATTTCGTGGATGGGTTGGACGGTCTGTCGTCGGGCATTGTGGCGATCGGCGGCATCGCATTCGCCATTTATTCATACATCATCGCCCGCAACTCGCCTTCGTACGCTTCGATGGCGACATTGATCGACATTGCCATGGTCGGCATGTGCGTGGGCTTTTTGATGCACAACTGGCATCCGGCGAAGCTGTTCATGGGAGACTCCGGTTCCATGCTGCTCGGCTATTTGATCACGTGCGCGTCGATTGTGATGACGGGCCGCCTTGACCCGGCCAGTATTCATGCCAGCATTTACTTGCCGGTGTTCATGCCGATTCTGCTGCCGATTCTGGTATTGTTCCTGCCGATTCTCGACATGTGTCTTGCGATTGTGCGCCGCTTGCGCAAGGGACAGTCTCCGATGCATCCGGACCGCATGCACTTGCATCATCGCATGCTGCGCATCGGTCATTCCGTGCAGGGGGCTGTGCTGATTCTGTGGGGTTGGGCGGCACTGATCGCATTCGGCTCGATTATGACGCTGTTTTTCAAGGCCCAATACGTGCTTGTTGGATTCCTGATTGCGGCCGTGGTGCTGACCGTCGCCACCATGTATCCGTATTTGAAGCATAGGATTCCCGAGATGCTGGAGGAGGATGCTGCGGATGGCGGCGGACATGCGTCGGTGCGGTCGTCGGAGCGTCGGAAAAACTGATTAAACGCTTTGCCTTGCGGTATTAGTTAACTTTCGTAACACCCTTGTTTGCCGCTTGTTCTGCCGTGTCGCGGTAAGTCAGCCCGCGTTCATATAGTGGGTCTATGGCTACAATTCCTGATATGAATGCAGATTCCACGTACGCTCCACTTCCTCCGATTTTCGCACAGCTTGGCCTCGCCTATGACGATGTGCTGCTGCTGCCGAACGAGACGGATGTCATTCCGTCCGAAGTGGACACCACCACCCATCTGACCCGCAACATCACGATGAAGGTCCCGGCGATCTCCGCCGCAATGGACACCGTCACCGAGTCCGACATGGCCATTGCCATGGCTCGTAATGGCGGCATCGGCGTGCTGCACCGCAATCTTTCCATCGACGACCAAGCCGCTCAGGTTGACATCGTCAAGCGCTCCGAATCCGGTATGATCAACGATCCGTTGACCGTCAGCCCGGATGTGACGCTGGCTGATCTCGACAAGCTGTGCGGCCGTTTCCATATCTCCGGTCTGCCGGTCGTTGACAACGACAACAAGCTCGTCGGCATCATCACCAACCGCGACATGCGTTTCATCGCCTCCGAGGATTACGACCGGCTCAAGGTTTCCGAGGTCATGACCCGCGAGAACCTCATCACCGGCCCGTCCAACATCTCCAAGGAAGACGCCCACGACCTGCTGGCCAAGCACAAGGTCGAGAAGCTGCCGCTGGTTGACGATGAAGGCCGCCTCACCGGCTTGATCACCGTGAAGGACTTCGTGAAGACCGAGCAGTATCCGGACGCCACCAAGGACGAACAGGGTCGTCTGCGCGTTGCCGCCGGCATCGGCTTCCTGGGTGACGCCTACAACCGTGCTTCCGCTCTGATGGAAGCCGGCGTGGACGTGCTCGTGGTCGACACCGCCAACGGTGAGGCCAAGCTGGCTCTCGACATGATTCGCCGTCTGAAGTCCGATTCCGCGTTCAAGGGCGTTGACATCATCGGCGGTAACGTGGCCACCCGTCAGGGCGCTCAGGCCATGATCGACGCCGGTGTTGACGCAGTCAAGGTCGGCGTGGGCCCAGGCTCCATCTGCACCACCCGCGTGGTGGCCGGTGTCGGTGTGCCGCAGCTCACCGCAGTGTACGAGGCCGCTCAGGCCTGCCGTGCCGCTGGCGTGCCGTGCATCGCCGACGGTGGCATTCACTACTCCGGCGACATCGCCAAGGCTCTGGTTGCCGGTGCCTCCACCGTCATGCTCGGCGGCACCCTCGCAGGCTGCGAGGAAGCTCCGGGTGAGAAGGTGCTGCTGCACGGCAAGCAGTACAAGCTGTACCGTGGCATGGGCTCCCTCGGCGCCATGGCTCCGCGTGGCAAGAAGTCTTACTCCAAGGATCGCTACTTCCAGGCCGACGTCACCTCTAACGACAAGGTCGTTCCGGAAGGCGTTGAAGGCGAAGTGCCGTACCGCGGACCGCTGAACGCAGTGCTGTACCAGATGATCGGTGGCCTGCACCAGTCCATGTTCTACATCGGCGCTCACAACATCGCCGAAATGCCGGAACGTGGCCGTTTCATCCGTATCACCGACGCTGGCTTGCGCGAATCCCATCCGCACGACATCGTCATGACCGCCGAGGCGCCGAACTACTCCGGCCTCAGTGATTGGCGAATACCGCGCGAAACGCATACGACGCGACTAAACGCTAGATAATACGAAACCCGTCCGGTGGCAGGAATGCCGCTGGACGGGTTTCGTGCGTTTTTCGACAGCCATTGGTCTAGTGACGTTTAGTTAATTGAGCCATGTCGATGGCACCGTATGAACGTCAACTTACGCGTTCCGTGGTGCCACGCAGCACCAGCGACGTCGGCATGACGGTGAACGGCTCGTCAAGCGTCTCGCCATTGAGCAGCGCAAGCGTCTTACGTGCAGCGATACGGCCGATTTCCGCCGGATCCTGATGCATGGTGGTCAGATCCAATGCGGTGGCGGTGTCGTCATCATCGAATCCGACCAGCGACACGTCCTGTGGCACGCGCCATCCCATGCGCCGCAGCTCCTTCAGCAGGGGAGCGGCCACGGCGTCGACGGAGACGCAGATGGCGGTCGGCTGCTTTGGAGCGCTGAGCAGCTGCGCGACGATGCCGGAATAGATGTCCTGCTCGCTGCGAGCATCGATATGGGATAGTGACGGCATGACGATGATGTCTTCATCCGCGTAACCGCAAGCTTGTGAGGCTTCGCTGAATCCCTTCTTGCGCAGCCTGTCGGAGCAGACGAACGGCGTGGTGTTGATGGGCTGTTCGATGTAGGCGAGCGTCTTATGCCCTAACGATTTGAGGAACCGTACAATCGTCGCCATGGAAGCCTCGTCGTCGATGGCGACGCCGGCGTCGAGACCGTGCGTGCTCGGCGCGTTCATGCCGACCACCGGAATGGTCAGATCGCCAAGCACCTGCTTCTTCGCCTCGTCGAAGTCAAATGACGCCTCGATGACCGCGTCGACGTTGCGGTTGCCCGGAAGATTTTGGAAAAACGCATCCAAATCGTCCTGCGTCCACACGATGTAAGGAACGATGTCGTATCCGGCCTTCGACATCACCTCGTAAATCTCTCGAGCGTGGGCGTTGAACCAGCTGCTGATTTCGTTCGGCAGCAGCACGGCGACTCGCATGGTTTTGCCGGACGCCAGGGACGACGCGCTTTTCGAAAAGGAGAAATGCAGGCGCTTCGCCTCCTGCTCGATGCGTTCCCTGGTTTCGGGACTGACCCTGTCGAGCCCGCGAAGCGCGCGGGACACGGTGGAGACGGACACTCCGGCTGCCTGGGCTACGTCTGCGATGGTGGTTCGTGGCATGGTCGGATGGCTCCTTAGGGTGGACTATGCGGGCGGTCGGTTGCCCGCGACTGCTTCACTCTATCACGACACGCTGCTTTTGTAAAAACGCTTGCATGGCTTCAGGTGTTGTTATTGCTGGCTTTTTGAAGTGCTGCCACCTTGTTCTGCCTCCTGTGGTTTGCGCTTTTTTGCACAAGCGTTATTATTGATTATGTCAAGCAATGCGATAACAGCAACGAAGCTACACAACACAACATAACCATCGTAGGAAAATCAACGAAAATCGTTCTACGTACGGAGTTGTGATACGTGCGCACGGTGCACAAGCGTTTGTATGAAGGGGGACAACATGACCGAAGTCAACGATCCGTCGCTGTGGTGGAAGCAGGCCGTGGTCTACCAGGTGTATCCACGTTCCTTCAAGGATTCCCGCGGCGGGGGCCTCGGCCAGATCGCCGGCGTCACCGAGAAAATCGGATATCTGAAGGAACTGGGCGTCGACGCCATCTGGCTGAGCCCGTTCTACCCGTCCCAGCTGGCCGACGGCGGCTATGACGTGGACGACTACCGCAACGTCGATCCGAAACTCGGCACCATGGACGATTTCGACGCGCTCGCCAAAGCCGCGCATGCCGACGGCATCAAAATCGTCGTGGACATCGTGCCGAACCACAGCTCCAACCTGCACGAATGGTTCAAGGCCGCGTTGGCCGCGAAACCCGGCTCGCCGGAACGCGACCGCTACATCTTCCGCGACGGCAAGGGGCCGAACGGCGACGAGCCGCCGACCAACTGGCAGAACCACTTCGGCGGCCCTGCATGGACGCGCGTGCCCGACGGCCAATGGTATCTGCACATGTTCACCAAGGAGCAGCCGGACTGGAACTGGAAAAACGAGGACGTGCGCGCCGATTTCATCAAAACCCTGCGTTTCTGGCTTGACCACGGTGCCGACGGCTTCCGCGTGGACGTGGCGCACGGCCTGGCCAAGGATCTCGATCGCGATGATCTGGACGATTATGTGGTCTGGTGCACCAACGATCAGCCCGAAGACGGCTCCCATCCGGTGATCGACCGCGACGAAGTGCACGACATCTACCACGAGTGGCGCAAGGTGTTCAACGAGTACGATCCGCCGGCGTTCGCCGTGGCTGAGGCGTGGGTCCGACCAAGCCGCCAGCATCTGTACGCCTCCCCGGACGATCTCGGCCAGATCTTCAACTTCGAGTTCGCCAAGAAGGATTGGATCCGCGACGACATGCACCTCGCCATCGAGGAAGGTCTGGAAAGCGCCGAACGGTCCGGTTCCACCGCCACTTGGGTGATGAGCAACCATGACGTGGTCCGCCATGCCACCCGCTACGCGCTGCCCCAGGTGCCGACCGGCGAATACCATCGACTGCCGCTCGACTGGCTGCTGCGCGACGGCACCACATACCGGGAGGACCGCGCGCTCGGCACCAAGCGCGCCCGCGCCGCGATCATGATGGAGATGGCGCTGCCCGGCTCCGCCTACGTGTATCAAGGCGAGGAACTCGGCCTGTTCGAAGTGGCCGACATTCCGTGGGATGAGCTGGAGGATCCGTCCGCATGGCGCACCTCCCGTTCCGCCAGCACCAAAGGCCGTGACGGCTGCCGTGTGCCGCTGCCGTGGGTTGCGGCCGACGCTCCGCAGCTGGACGATCCGAACGATGAGTTCGGCCATGGCGGCTCCTTCGGATTCTCGCCGGCAGACGCGAAGGCCGAGCCGCATCTGCCGCAACCCAAGTGGTACAAGGATTTCGCGGTCGATGTCGAATCGGCGACCCGGATTCCATGCTGAACCTGTACCGCCGCGTGCTGGCATTGCGACATGAGTTGCAGACCACCGACCTGAGTCTCGAATGGCTTCCGGAAGACCAGCCCGGCAAGGCGCATGACGGCGCCAACGGTTTCCCGGGTGGCACCATCGCGTACCGCCGTGCCAACGGCTGGGCCTCGATCACCAACTTCGGCGAAGAACCGATCACGTTGCCGCAAGGCGAAGTGCTGCTGACATCAGGACCGCTTACCGACGACGGCAAGCTGCCGCAAGATACCAGCGCTTGGCTCAAACTGGCCGATTGACCGCACGCAGGATGCCCCGATCTGAGGGTGTCCGTGCCGGATACCGCACTCGTGCGCTGAACCATCGAACCGGCAGCGCGCTCCAGCCGTCCGCGTCCCTCCATTTGGGCGCGGACGGCTTTCCTGTTTCCAACGACCGTTTTCCAACGATGACGGTCCGACGTACCTACCTGCGGTATCTTCATATGTTCGGCCTGCGCAGAGGGCGCGACCGCGGACCAATCGAAAGAGGCAACGATGGTAGATGCACACGATGGCGAAACATACACGTCCGAAGGCTCACGTCTGATCTGGATCGACTGCGAGATGACCGGCCTGGATATCTTCGGCGGCGACGAGCTCGTCGAGGTTTCCGTGGTGCCGACCGACTTCGACCTGAACGTGCTCGACGAAGGTGTCGACTATGTGATCAAGCCCAGTCAGAAGGCTGTCGACCACATGAATGACTTCGTGCGCGCCATGCACACCCGTTCCGGCCTGATCAACGAATGGGAACACGGTCTGAGCCTCGATGAAGCGCAAGCCAAGGTCATCGAATACGTCAGGAAATTCACTCCGGCCGGCGTCAAGCCGCTGCTCGCCGGCAACACCATCGGCTCCGACAAGAAGTTCCTTGACCACTACATGCCGGAACTCATGGAGAACCTGCACTACCGCACCATCGACGTGAGCACCTTCAAGGAACTCGCCCGCCGCTGGTATCCGGCCGTCTACCTCAACCGTCCGCCGAAGAACGGCGCCACCGCGCGCTCGCCGACATCATCGAATCGCTCGACGAACTGCGTTACTACCGCAAGGCGTTCATGGCCCCGGTGCCCGGTCCGAGCGAAGCGGAGGCGAAGGCCATCGCCTCTGAAATCCAGGAAACCAGCCTGCTCAACAAGGACTGACAGCACGACTCCAGCGAGAGGAACCGCATGACCGCAGCTGATTGGACCACCATCGGCCAACCGCAGGATATCCGCCTTGTGGTCGCCGACATGGACGGCACGTTACTTGACGAACGAAGCCGAATCCCCGACGGATTCTGGCCCATGCTCGCCCGGCTCAAACGCCGTGGCGTCGAATTCGTGCCCGCGTCCGGACGCCAATACGCCACGCTGCGCAACATGTTCGCCGACAAAGCCGCGGAGATTCTCGACGGGGGGAGAACTGTCCTATATCGCGGAAAACGGCAATGTGGTGGCGCTCGACGACAAAGTCGTGGAAGTGCATGGCGTCGATTTGGACGTCACGCGTCACGTCATCGACCTGGTCGCCGACGCCGCTGCCTCCGGCGAGCATAATGTGGGACTGGTGGTGTGTGGCCTCAAATCGGCATACGTGCAGCGTTCCGACAAGCCGTTCCTCGATGAAGTCGGCAAATACTACGCGGCGCTGAGCATCGTGGACGATCTGCACGAAGTGCTCGACTTCGCGCAGGAACCGTCCGCCTACACCCCTGACGGCGACGCCGAAATCGTTCTGAAACTCGCGATCCTCGACCTTGACGGCTCCGAACGATTCACCAACGAAAAGCTCACACATCTGCGCGCGGACTACCAGGTGGTCGTCTCCGGCAAACTGTGGGTGGACATCATGAACATCGAAACCGACAAAAAGCAGGCGTCGAGGCGTTGCAGCGCGTGCTCGGCGTCACACCCGCGCAGACGGCGGTGTTCGGCGACTACCTCAACGATCTGCTCATGCTTGAGGCGGGCGACTGGTCGTTCGCCATGGGCAACGCGCACCCCGATTTGAAGGCCGCCGCGCGCTACATCGCACCGTCGAACGTCGAGCACGGTGTGCTCAAGGTTGTGGACAGGCTGGTTGCCTGACGATTTCGTTGCATGGGGGCGCGGTGATGTAAAGAAGGTGGCGTAATGAGGCAATCCGAGGCGCTTGCGATTCTGGGTTCCGGCGCAAGCGTGTTCCTGACGGCGCGCCCGGTGCCGGCAAAACCTACGTGCTCAACGAATTCATACGGCAGGCGCGTGCCGACGGCGCATCCGTGGCCGTCACCGCATCCACGGGCATCGCTGCCACGCATATCAACGGCACCACCATCCATTCCTGGAGCGGCATCGGCTTGGCCACGGCATTGACCGACAATCTGGTCAAAACCGTTCGTACACGCCGCAAACGCAAGCTGCAGGAAGCCGACATCCTCATCATCGACGAGGTCTCCATGCTGCACGCGTGGCTGTTCGACATGGTTGACCGGATCTGCCGCATCATCCGCCGCGAGAACGTCCGTTCGGCGGGCTGCAGGTGGTGTTGTCCGGCGATTTTTTCCAGCTGCCGCCGGTTTCGGTATCGGGACGCAACAACGACCTGATCGCGCCGTCCGCCGAATATCTGGCCAGTCGCGAGCGGTACATGCGCGCCGGGCTCAATCCCGAAGGTTTCGTCACCGAATCGTTGGTATGGCGCGAATTGAACCCCGTTGTCTGCTATCTGACCGAACAGCATCGTCAGGATGACGGCCAGCTGTTGAACGTGCTGACCGACATTCGCGAAGGCGCGGTGGACGATGGCGACCGCAATGTGCTGCTGACCCGGTTGGGGGCCATTCCGGAACCCGGGCAGCAGGCGGTGAACCTGTTCCCCGTCAACAGGCAGGCCGACGCGCTTAATGACCTGCGCCTGTTCGAAATCAAGGAGGAGCCGCACGAATACCTCGCCGAATCCGAGGGTGCGGCGAATCTGGTGGAACGGCTCAAAAAGAACATGCTGGCCCCCGAACGGTTGTGTCTCAAGACGGGCGCGGCCGTGATGGCGGTGCGCAACGACACCGACCACCAGTACGTCAACGGGTCGCTCGGCACCGTGCGTGGATTCACCACGCAATCGCAGGGCGGCTGGCCGATCGTCGAATTCGAAAACGGCAACATCGTCACCATGAAGCCGAATTCCTGGCAGATGCAGGACGGCGATACCGTGCTCGCCACGGTCAAACAGGTGCCGTTGCGCTGCGCGTGGGCGATCACCATCCACAAATCGCAAGGCATGACGCTCGATCGTGCCGTCATGGATTTGCGACGCACATTCGCGCCGGGCATGGGATACGTGGCGCTGTCGCGAGTGGAAGGGCTCGACGGCCTGTATCTGCAAGGCGTCAACGAGCGCATGTTCCTGGTCTCACCGGACGCGGTCCGTCTTGATGGACAATTGCGATTGGAGTCGGCTCAGGCCGCCGATACGCTTGCCTCCGACGGTGTCGGAGCGTTCCGCGCCCGCATGCCGCAACCGGCCGGTGAGGATGACGAATTCGCGCAGGACGTGCTGTTCTGACCCGCTGCTAAATATCAGCCCATCGCCTGCAGGGAACGCGCAAGATCCGGGTCGAGCTCAACTTCGTCCTCGACGCTTTCCGGATCTGGGTCCCAACAGCTGGCGATCACGCAGGCCAGTCCGACGAGCAACCAAAGCGGGTTGCGCTGCAGGAACTCAAGACCTGGAATCGCCCGCGTGACGATGATCCATATCACCATGCCGGCCAGCGCAATCGCATTGAACGGCTTCTTCCATGGCAGGGAAATCAACGTGACGCACAATACGGCCAGGCACAGGCCGATCCATTGGTTGCCTTCGGTCAGCACTTCCGGCGCTGCCGCCGCGAAGACGAAATAGCAGATGATGCCGATCCAGCCGAGTTTGTTCCAAATCGAAATGTGCGCGGTGACGTGACGCATGCTGCGTCCTTTCCTTATGAAGCGATATGGTGCTGATTCCAGTATCATAGAAACGGCTTTAGACTTATTTATAACTCTATAAATAACGTTTTTCGCGTATTGGTGTGCGATTCGAGGACGTGTGGCGCATCCAAGTCGGCTTACCTGAGTAATTTGGAACGTATGACCAAAGCACTTCGTATGTCTACCATGTTCCTGCGCACCCTGCGCGAGGACCCCGCCGATGCCGACGTCGTGTCGGACAAGCTGCTGCAGCGCGCCTGCTACCTGCGCAAGGCCGCTCCGGGCATCTGGACCTGGCTGCCGCTGGGCCTCAATGTCCTGAACAAGATCGAGAACATCATCCGCGAGGAGATGGCGTCCATCGACGCCCAGGAAGTCCACTTCTCCGGACTGCTGCCGCGCGAGCCGTATGAGGCCACCCACCGCTGGGAGGAATACGGCGACAACATCTTCCGTCTGAAGGACCGCCACGAGGCCGACTACCTGCTGGCCCCGACCCATGAGGAAATGTTCACCCTGCTGGTCAAGGACCTGTACTCCTCCTACAAGGACCTGCCGGTGACCCTCTACCAGATCCAGACCAAGTACCGCGACGAGTTCCGTCCGCGCGCCGGCCTGATCCGCGGCCGCGAGTTCATCATGAAGGACGCCTACTCCTTCACCCTCGACAAGGAAGGCCTCGTCAAGGCCTACATGGACGAGCGCGGCGCATACGAGCGCATCTTCAACCGTCTCGACCTGAAGTACGTGCCGGTGCACGCCATGGCCGGCCCGATGGGCGGCTTCGAATCCGAGGAGTTCCTGGCTCCGATGGAGATCGGCGAGGACACCTTCGCCCAGTCGCCGTCCGGCAAGGCCTGGAACGTCGAGGCGCTGACCACTCCGGAACCGGAAGCCATCGACTTTACCGCAACGCCGGCAGCCGAAAAGCGCCCGACCCCGGACGCGGCCACCATCGACAAGATGGTCGAATTCGCCAACGCCAACCATCCTCGTTCCGACGGCCGCGATTGGCAGGCCTCCGACATTCTGAAGAACGTCGTCATCGCCGTCATGCATCCGCAGGACGAAGACCACGACGAGCCGTGGCGCGAGCTCGTGGTCGTAGGCGTTCCGGGCGACCGTACCGTCGACATGAAGCGTCTTGAGGCGCAGTTCACCCCGGCCGAGATCGAGGAAGCCACCGACGAGGATCTGAAGAAGCATCCGGAACTCGTCAAGGGCTACATCGGACCGATGGCGCTTGGCCCGCAGGCACGCGACGGAAAGAAGGCCGAGAACGCGTCCGAGACCGGTGACGCGCTGCGCTACCTGATCGACGCGCACGTGGCACGCGGTTCCGCATGGTTCACCGGCGCGACGAGCAGGACGTGGATTACTACGATTTGGTGTACGGCCGCGATTTCGAGGCCGACGGCACCGTCGAAGCCGTGCAGGTACGTCATGGCGACATGAGCCCGGACGGTTCCGGCCCGCTGAGCTTCGAGCGCGGCGTGGAAATCGGCCAGGTGTTCCAGCTGGGCCTCAAGTATTCCAACGCGCTCGGCCTGAAGGTGCTCGACCAGAACGGCAAGACCGTTCCGGTGTGGATGGGCTCCTACGGCATCGGCGTCTCCCGTGTGATGGCCTGCATCGCCGAAACCCATCACGACGAGAAGGGTCTGGCGTGGCCGGCAGTCATCGCGCCGGCACAGGTGCACGTCGTGGCCACCGGCAAGGATGCGGCCGCGTTCGAAGCCGCAGAACAGCTGATCGGTGAGCTTGAGGCCAAGGGCATCGAAGTCATCTTCGACGACCGCAAGAAGGTGTCTCCGGGCGCAAGTTCAAGGACGCCGAACTCATCGGCGTGCCGATCATCGCCGTCGCCGGCCGCGACACCGTCAACAACGGCACCATCGAAGTGCGCGACCGCAACGGTGAGAACGCCGAAGCGGTGCCGGTCGCGGACGCCGCGCAGGCGATCGCGGACCGCGTCGCTGCACTGCTCAAGTGACATACGGCAATCCGTAGCGCGTCGGTTTGATCCGACGAACGACATACGGCAACGGAAGACCATCAAGCAGGTGGTCTTCCGTTTTTTGTTTTTCATGGGGAATACCGTGCGCATCTCACGCACATGAGGATTGTGGATGTCGGTGGATAAGTCGAAATTATCCACCGACAATCCACGACTCGCCCGACGATCTCAAGTTATCCACATTCTCCGGTTGGGCTTGCAGACGGATGGAACGTTCGGCGATAGTGGTCTTACCGCGGAAACGTGAAGATGCGGGAAGGGCATGCAGTTTACCCTCTCTCACCATAAATCCACCTCACTGCCTGTCGCTTCCGTGCCGTCAACGGCGCTTTCCGCGGTCCATCATTCGTCAAACAGAAAGGGCCGAACATGGCGCAGCAGCAGGGTCTCCTCACCATCACGGGATATGTGGGCGGCCAGCCCACGCAATTCAATCGGGAAGGCATGCCGCATGCCAGCTCATTCCGGCTGGCCAGCACCAGACATTATTTCGATGGCCGAACGCAACAGTGGAAGGACCTGCCCACCACATGGATCACGGTGAAGGCATATCGAGGCCTTTCCGAAAGCATCTGCCAATCGTTCAAAAAAGGCGAACCGGTCATCGTGACCGGCGTGCTGGCGGCGGAAAGCTGGGTGGACCAGAACGGCAAGCAACAGTCGAAACTCGTCATGGAAGCGAATGCGGCGGGGCATGATTTGAGCTACGGTGTCTCCACCTTCCGCAAACTCGCCAAGAAAAACGATTCCGGCCAGCAAGACGCGCAGCCTGGACAGGCTTTAGGACGTGATCCATATGTGCAAGCCGCCCAACAGCGGGGCGAAACTTCAGTCAATGCGATGGGCGGGCAGAGTTCCGGCGTTGACGAGCAAGGCGCTCGCAGGCCGGTGCGGATAGCAACGCCGCCGAACCCCTACGTGAGGAATTCGGCGGCGATGGCTTCTGACGATTGCCTGACGCTTATGCGATCGCTGGCATGGCCTGTTACCAGATGCGCACGCGTTGCTCCGGTGCGAGCCACATGCCGTCGCCGGGCTGCACGCAAACGCCTTGTGGAACAGGTCCACATACGGGCGATGCCGTTCGTACGGCATTCGGCGGGGGAGTGCGGGTCGATCTGCAGATACTGCTCCGCCAACTCGTCGCGATTCTTAGTGCGCCAAATCGAAGCGTAGCTCAGGAAGAAACGCTGCAGGCCGGTGAAGCCGTCGATTTCAGGAGCATCGGCAAGCGCGGCTTCGATGGCTTCCGTGGAACCATCCTTGCCGCGGCCGGCCGCTTCATCGAGAGCGAACGCATAGGCCTTGAGAGCGATGTTCACACCGCTCAAATCGCCGATGTTCTCGCCGATGGTCAACGCGCCGTTCACATGAGGGGCCTTCGACGGGTCATCCGAATACTTTTCGGCGAGCTGCGTCGGCACGAACTCGTTGTACTGGTCGATGAGCTTCTGGGTGAGCGCCTTGAAATTGGCCTTGTCCTCTTCGGTCCACCAGTCGTTGAGTTTGCCGTCGCCGTCGTATTGCGAGCCTGGTCGTCGAAACCGTGGCCGATCTCATGGCCGATCACCGCGCCGATGCCGCCGTAGTTCGCGGCATCCTCGGCATCCGGGTTGAAGAACGGCGGCTGCAAAATGGCGGCCGGGAACACGATCACGTTCATGGACGGCTCATAGTAGGCGTTCACCGTCTGCGGATTCATCAGCCATTCGTCCTTGTCGACGGCCTTGCCCACCTTGGCCAGCTGGTAGCCGGTCTCATACAGGTTCGCGGCACGCATGTTCTGGGCGAAGCGGCGTCCTCGCGCACATCCAGCGCGGAATAGTCACGCCAATGGTTCGTGTAGCCGATCTTCGGCACGAACTTGGACAGCTTCTCCAATGCCTTGGCCTTGGTCTCGTCGCCAAGCCAAGTGGAATTGGAGATGGACACACGGTAGGCGTCGATGAGATTGCCGACCAGCTGCTCCATACGCTGCTTGGAGGTTTCGGGGAAGTGACGCTTCACGTATTCGCGGCCGACATCCTCGCCGCAGATGCCGTTGACCAGCGAGACGCCACGCTTCCAACGCACACGCTGCTCCTTCTGCCCGGACAGCGTCTTGCCGTAGAAGTCGAAATTCGTTTCGTCGAATTCGTGGGGAAGCTCCAATGTGGAGCCGATCACCACATGCACGCGGGCCCACAGCTTGAGATCATCCAGCGACGCTTCCTTCCAGAACGCGTTGAGTCCGGTGAGGAAGCTTGGCTCATGCACGATCGTGTGGCTGAAACAGCCGCGGAAATCCAACGGCTGCACGGCAGCCGCGGTGGTCGCGTCGTAAGCGTTCTGCCAGGCGTCGATCCAAGCGTCCAGGTCAACATCGGCGAGCATGGCGCACAGGTCGGCGTAATCCGTCGGGTTATAGGTCTTCACCGAATCGCGCGTGGACACGTTGTCCCAATGGTTCGCCGCGATGCGCGTCTCCACGTCAAGGAAACGCTTGGCCTGCGCATGGGCATCCTCGTCACCGGCCGCAAGATGCGCGTTCTTCAGCTGCTTGGCGACCATCTCGACATACGCCTCACGGATTGGCGCGTAATGGTCTTCCCTGTAGTAGGCCTCGTCCGGCAGATCCAAACCGTCCTGTTCGATGTGCACGACATTGGTCTCCGGCGCTCCCGGATCTCCGTAAACGGCGATGCCGATCAGGTCTGGACCGCCGGTCGGGTTCATGGCGCCAAGCGCGCGGGTGAGCGCGGCCTTGTCTTCGGCCTCGTCGATGGAAGCCAACTGGTCTTCGATGGCGGCGAGTCCGGCCGCGTCGATGGCATCGACGTCAAGGAAACTATGGTACAAAGCGCGCGACTTGACGGCTGGGCAATCATCCTCTTCAAGGATGTCGCGGATCTGGTTTTCCGCATCCTCGGCGAGCTTGTCGAAGGAACCATACCGGGAACGGTCGTCGGGAAGACGGTACATGTCGACCCACGGGCCGTTGACGAAGCGGAACAAGTCCTGAGACGGGCCGGTCACGGCGGAGAACGATGCCGGATCGATACCCGAAACCAAAGAATTCGAAGTGTTGTTCATGGCTTCACACTATCCATCTTTGGTGACAACATCGTGTATTCGAATCGAATATTCGGGTGGAACGCAAGGTGGAATACAGAAAGGAGAACATCGTTCGCCGGTGTATGGCCCGCGAAGTAGGGTTGAAGGCATGATCGAACTGAAAACCCCTAAAGAGATTGAAGCGATGAAGCCCGCAGGCCGCTTCGTCGGCGGCATCCTACGCGACCTGAAGGAATTCACCAAGGTCGGCACCAATCTGTTGGAAATCGACGAATTCGTCCACAAGCGCATCGTGGACCGCAAGGGCGCCTCGTCCTGCTACGTCGACTATGCGCCTGATTTCGGCACCGGTCCGTTCGCGCACTACATCTGCACGTCCGTGAACGACGCCGTGCTGCACGGCGTGCCGTACGACTACAGCCTGAAGGACGGCGACTGGTCAGCCTCGATCTGGCGATCAACGTCGACGGATGGGTCGCGGATTCCGCCATCAGCTTCTGCGTCGGCACGCAGCATCCCGACGACCTGCGCCTGATCAAGTGCACCGAAGAGGCTTTGGCGGCCGGCATCGAAGCCGCTCAGCCGGGCAATCGTCTGGGCGACGTCTCCTGCGCCGTCGGCGACGTGGCACGCGAATACGGCTATCCGATCAACCTGGAGTTCGGCGGGCACGGCGTCGGCCATATCATGCACGGCGATCCGCACGTGCCGAACGACGGCAAGGCGCATCACGGCTACAAGCTGCGTCCGGGCCTGGTCATCGCCATCGAACCGTGGTTCCTCAAGACCACCGACGAGATCTACCAGGATCCGAAGGACGGCTGGACGCTGAAGAGCGAGGACGCTCCCGTGGCGCACACAGCGAGCACACCATCGCCATCACCGAAAACGGTCCGGTGATCCTCACCGTCCGTGACTAGTCCAAAACCTTATGAAACGGGCTTGTGCGATTACGCACAGCCCGTTTTTCATGCCCGTTTGAGACGGAACCCACATATCGAAACGCGCATGCCATATAGTGGGCGGTACTTTTTTGAACTGGTAAGGAGCGAACGAGTATGGCCACAGCCAATCTGAGTGTGGAATCCAAGGACTTCACCCTGCCCGGTGGTCGAAGCCACGGCGGGCGCGGACG
>ENA-OQAJ01000202-OQAJ01000202.1-human-gut-metagenome-genome-assembly--contig:-NODE-202-length-18993-cov-2.110940_pt1 | contig 18993 bp, 21 predicted proteins | sample MGYA00242736_ERZ504529 | MGnify/ENA primary metagenome ERZ504529 (study PRJEB26092, sample SAMD00036275) | human gut metagenome | host: Homo sapiens | study: EMG produced TPA metagenomics assembly of...
CATGTTACTTTTGTAATAAATTCATGCGGTATCACAGGCAGATAAAAAACAGAAGAAGGTAAACTCTGGCTGACTGCCCTAATTGGCAGACGTGCGAAAAAAGAAAGGAGAGTCCGATATGGCAGTATTTACAGTCAATGGACAAAAGGTCGAACCGACCGGAAATCAGAAACTACTGCGCTTTTTGAGGGATGAACTTCATCTGACTTCAGTGAAGGACGGCTGCAGTGAAGGAGCCTGCGGAGCCTGTACAGTTATAATTGACGGAAAAACATGCAAGGCATGTGTGCCGGACACAGATTTACTGGATGGCAGGACAGTGATCACAGTAGAAGGACTGACTGAATGGGAGAGGGAAGTCTATACCTACGCTTATGGAAAAGCAGGTGCTGTTCAGTGTGGATTCTGTATTCCGGGTATGGTAATGTGTACAAAGGCTCTTCTGGACGTGAACAAAGAGCCCACAGATGATGAGATTAAATATGCACTGCGCAATAACTATTGCCGCTGCACGGGCTATGTAAAAATTATGGATGCAGTAAGGCTGGCTGCGAAAGTTTTAAAGACGGGTGTGATTCCGGATGATCTGGATCCGGACTGGAATATAGGACATAGAGTATCCAGAGTGGATGTGGAGGAGAAAGTACTGGGAACCGGCAAATATCCGGATGATTTTTACTTTGACGGAATGCTGTATGGGGTGGCACTCAGAAGTAAATATCCACGTGCACGTGTACTTGAGATCGATACAGCAGCAGCAAAGGCACTTTCCGGGGTAGAAGCGGTATTAACAGCAGAGGACATTCCGGGAGAGAATAAGATCGGACATCTGAAACATGATCAGTATTCACTGATACCTGTAGGGGGTCTGACACATTATCTTGGAGATGCCATTGCCGTTATTGCTGCAAAAGACAGAGAAACAGCTGAGAAAGCTAAGAAACTGATCAAAGTAAAATATGAAGTGCTGCCTCATATTCGTACAATTGAGGAAGCAGCGGCAGAGGATGCACCGAAGGTATTTGATGAAGAAGAAAATAATATCTGTGCACATAAACATATCAGCAGAGGAAATGCAGATGAAGCAATCCGTAATTCCAAATATGTGATCAGTCATCATTTTGAAACCCCATGGACAGAACATGCATTTCTTGAGCCTGAGTGCGCAGTGGCTTTGTATGATGAGGACGGAGATATTTTCGTATATTCCACAGATCAGTCTGCACACCAGACATTTACATGAGTGTTCCCTGTTACTTGGAACGGACAGAGTAAAGGTACAGAATGCACTTGTAGGCGGCGGATTCGGCGGAAAGGAAGATATGACAGTACAGCATCTGGCTGCGCTGCTCACTTATGCTACTAAGAAACCGGTGAAGATGAAACTGACCAGAGCAGAATCCCTGCTGGTTCATCCGAAGCGTCATCCGTTTTATATGGATATGACCATGGGCTGCGATGAGAACGGCAATATCATGGGGGTAAAAGCGAAAGTAGCATCAGATACAGGTGCATTTGCCTCACTTGGCGGTCCTGTGCTGGAACGTGCATGTACTCATGCGGCAGGTCCCTATCATTATGAGAATTTCGAGATTGAAGGAACTGCTTATTATACCAACAATCCGCCTGCCGGAGCGTTTCGCGGTTTTGGTGTAACCCAGACCTGTTTTGCAACAGAAACCCTACTGAATATGATGGCAGACAAAGTAGGTATCACTCCATGGGAAATCCGTTACCGCAATGCGATCCGTCCCGGTGAGACGCTTCCGAATGGTCAGATCGTAGATAATTCCACAGGTCTTGTGGAGACACTGGAAGCTGTAAAGAAGAAGTATGATGCTGCTCTGGAAGAAGGAAAACCGGTGGGAATCGCTGCGCCATGAAGAATGCCGGTGTCGGTGTCGGTATCCCGGATACAGGCCGCGTGAAACTCGTATTTGAGAAAGATAAAAAGCTGCACATCTATTCCGGTGCTTCCTGTATCGGCCAGGGACTTGGTACAGTCCTGACACAGATGGTAGTCACCAATACAGATCTGAAGCATGAAGATATTGTATATGAGAGAAGTAATACCTGGTTCGCACCGGATTCAGGTACAACTTCCGGTTCCAGACAGACTCTGGTAACAGGGGAAGCCTGCCGCAGAGCCTGCGATAAGGTTATGGAGGACCGCAATGCAGGTAAGACCATTGATGATGTGATCGGTAAAATTTATTATGGGGAATATCTTGCAAAGACAGATCCTCTTGGCGCAAATGTGCCGAATCCTGTTTCCCATGTAGCCTACGGCTATGCGACGCAGATGTGTATCCTGGATAAAAAAACAGGTAAGATTGAGGAAATGGTTGCTGCACATGATGTGGGCAAGGCAGTCAATCCACTGTCTTGTGAAGGTCAGATTGAGGGCGGCGTAGTGATGTCCATAGGATTTGCACTGAGAGAGCATTATCCGATCGATGAGAACTGTAAACCAATTGACAAGTATGGATCTCTTGGTCTGTTCCGCTCTCATGAGATTCCGAAAATCGATGCCATCGTTGTTGACAAACCGGGGACTGAATGTAGCCTGTGGTGCCATTGGAATCGGTGAGATCACCTCTATCCCAACTGCACCTGCAATTGCAGATGCATATTTCAGATGGAATGGTGAAAGACAATATAGTCTTCCTCTGACCGGAACACCATATGAAAGGAAGTGCTGAATATGGCAGTAAAGAAGAAATTTCCATATCGCGCGGCTGTAGTTGCATGTAATGGGGGATGCAGATCAGCCGAAGGTGAGGCCGGCTGTGCAGATGGATGTATCGGATGTAAAGCCTGTATAGATAAATGTAAATTCGGAGCCATTTCCATCAATGAGTATGGTGTGGCGGAAGTGGATGAGGAGAAATGCATTGGCTGTGGCGCCTGTGCGAAAGTCCTGCCCACAGAAAGTGATCCATGTCCATGAGTGATGCAAACTACATTGGTGGTAAAATGTTCCAATAAGAAAAAAGGTGCAGAAGCAAAGAAGCAATGTAACGTCAGCTGTATCGGCTGTGGAATCTGCGAGAAGACCTGCACAGCCGGTGCGATAAAAGTAAAAGACAACTGTGCAGTGATCGAGGAATCCATATGTCTGAGCTGTGGTATGTGCGCAGTGAAATGCCCAAGACACGTTATCCATGACCTGCATGGAATATTGACAGAAAATACGTTAAGTAAATCAGGTTACTGTTCACTTTGTTCTTAGTAATACATTACAAAGGATATTCTCAGTGAACAGTAACCCAATCAAACAACTTCGTTAATAGGAAAATAATACGTAAAAATTGAATAAAAGATTGCAATTTCATATCCAAATATGCTATACTTAAATCAGAAAACAGATAACAATTATGCAAATAAAAAGTAAATTCGCCTGATGTCAGAAAAAAGGTGAAGGAAGTAGCATGGTTCGGAGCCGGACATAAGTCCTGAGGGGAACAGACAGATACCTTGGGGTGTGTCCGGCTCCTTCTATATAATAACCAAAAATAAATACAGAGAAGGTGAAAACATGATTGGAAAGAGTGTTCCAAGAGTAGATGCCTATGACAAAGTTACAGGACGTGCAAAATTTACTGATGACCTGGTTCCTGCCAACTGTCTGGTGGCAAAAATCTATCACGCAAAGATCGGAAACGGTATCGTAAAATCAATCGATACCAGTAAAGCAGAGGCTCTGGACGGCGTAGTAAAAGTGGTTACTTTTAAAGACGTACCGAATCATTGTTATCCTACGCCGGGACATCCCTGGTCTGTGGAGCTGGCACATCAGGATGTTGCAGACCGCAATATCCTTACCGGAAGAGTCCGTTATTACGGAGATGATATTGCTGCTGTAGTGGCAGAAGATGAAATCACAGCCCAGAGGGCATTGCGCCTGATCGAAGTTGAATATGAAGAATATCCGGTAGAAATCCATCCGCGTAAATCCATGTATGGAAGCAAACCGCCAATCCATCTCGATAAAAAAGGACAATGTACTTGTCCGTTCCAATTACTTTATCGGAAATGTGGAAGAAGGGCTGAAGGAATCCGAAACAGTTATAAAACGCAGTTATAAAACCCCGATCGTGCAGCACTGCCACATTGAGAATCCGATTTCCTGTGCATACATGGAAAATGGCAGGATCATAGTTGTGACTTCCACTCAGATTCCGCATATTGTCCGGCGTGTGATCGGGCAGGCTCTTGGAATCCCATGGGGAAAGATCAGAGTCATTAAGCCATACATAGGTGGAGGATTCGGAAATAAGCAGGATGTGCTGTATGAACCGTTAAATGCGTTTCTTACCACGCAGGTTGGCGGCAGACCGGTCAAACTCGATATAACCAGAGAGGAAACTTTCTGCAACACCAGAACCCGCCATTCTATTGAGTATGATCTGACGGCAGGTGTTGACAGTGAGGGGCATCTTCTGGCAAAGGATATGCTGGCTATTTCCAATCAGGGAGCATATGCCTCCCATGGACACGCCATAGCAGCCAATGGTCTGACTGCCTGGAGGCTGCAGTACGCATGTCCGAATATCAAAGGAGAGGCATATACTGTCTATACGAATACACCGGTAGGCGGAGCGATGCGTGGATACGGGATCCCGCAGGTATGTTTTGCAATTGAGTGCTTTATGGATGATATTGCAAAAGAGATCGGGATGGATCCTCTGGAGTTCAGAAAGAAAAATCTTATCAAAGGATATTATGAGGATGCTTACCTGAAGCCGATCGCAGCAAACACCAAACGGGATTTTTGAATGTCTGGAAAAAGGTGCAGATTATATCCACTGGGAAGAAAAACGAAAAGAATATACAAACCAGACAGGTAATATCCGCAGAGGCGTCGGAATGTCACTTTTCTCCTATAAGACAGGTGTATGGCCGATTTCACTGGAAATTGCAGGTGCAAGAATGACTCTGAATCAGGATGGAAGTGTTGGCCTGATGCTGGGAGCTACTGAAATCGGTCAGGGTGCTGATACGGTATTTTCCCAGATGGCGGCTGAGGTTTTAAATATGGATATCAGTGATATTCATATCCAGACAGTCCAGGATACTGATGTAACGCCATTTGATACCGGTGCCTATGCATCCAGACAGTCGTTTGTAACAGGAACAGTTGTTAAAGACTGCGCAAATCTTCTGAAGAAAAAGATTCTGGATTATGCAAAAGAGCTGTTGCCTGAAGAGACAAGGAAACTGAGGCTTGATCATGGGTGGATCATGGCAGGAAAAGATCCTGCAATATCTCTTGGAAATCTTGCATTGGAAAGTTATTACAGTCTTGGCAATTCTTCTGTTATTACAGCAGAGGTTTCCGAGCAGGTAAAGAAAAATACGATTGCCACAGGATGCTGCTTTGCTGAAGTGGAAGTCGATATAAAGCTTGGCAAGATCAAAATCCTTCATATCATTAATGTGCATGACAGCGGGAAGCTTATTAATCCGAAACTGGCTGAAATGCAGGTACAGGGCGGTATGTCTATGGGAATTGGATACGGTCTGTCGGAGCAGCTCATTCTGGATGAGAAAACAGGAAGACCACTGAACGGAACCCTGCTGGACTATAAAACTGATGACAATGATGGATACTCCTGATATCAAGGCGGATTTTGTGGAACTTGATGATCCGATTGGACCTTTCGGAAACAAAGCACTGGGTGAACCGCCGGCAATTCCGGGTGCACCGGCAATCCGTAATGCAGTACTTCATGCAACAGGTGTAGCCTTTAATGAAAATCCTCTGACACCACAGAGACTGATCTATGGCTTTATAAAGGCCGGACTTATTTAGAGGGGAGGGGATTTTATGTACGATATTGAGAACTATTATCAGGCTGAAAGTGTAAAAGATGCTGTGAGATTACTGAATGAACATCCGGATGCCAGGATCATTTCCGGAGGAAGTGATGTGCTGATCAAAATCCGGGAGGGAAAATTTGCCGGAACTTCTCTGGTGAGTATCCATGGGATCAAAGAAATCCAGGGTGTAAAAATGGCGGATAACGGAGATATTTATATTGGTGCCGGAACTGTCTTCTCACATATAACAAATGATGCAATTATCAGGAAATATATTCCGGTTCTTGGCGAGGCTGTAGATCAGGTAGGAGGACCACAGGTACGAAATATTGGTACTATCGGTGGAAACATCTGCAACGGAGCAGTCAGTGCGGACAGTGCGCCGACCGTATTTTCCCTGAACGCACTGCTGAGGCTGGAAGATGGAAAGGAAGGCCGTCTTGTACCTGTAAAAGATTTCTATCTTGGACCCGGCAGGGTGGATCTGCGGCAGGGAGAGATTCTGACCTATGTGATCGTTCCTGCAAAAGAATATGAAGGGTATCATGGTCATTATATTAAGTATTCCATGCGAAATGCCATGGATATCGCAACGATCAGCTGTAGTGTGGTGAGCAAGGTAGATCAACAGGCAGGAGTGATAGAAGATGTGCGCATTACCTTTGGAGTTGCAGCTCCGGTTCCGTACCGCTGCACAAAGGCAGAAGAGGCTTTGAAGGGCATGAAGATAGAAGAAAGCCTGTATGAAAAGACAGCACAACTGATCCGGGAGGAAATCAATCCGAGAGATTCCTGGAGAGCATCCAGGGCATTTCGTCTCCAGATTGGCGGAGAAATTGCGGCACGGGCATTGAGACGTACCGTAGAACTTGCAGGAGGTGACCGCATATGAAAAAGCAGATGCAGCTTGTACGATGTACAGTAAACGGAAGAGAAGTTGAAGAATATGTAGATGTAAGGGAGTCACTGCTTGATATGCTTCGCAACCGCCTTGGACTGACTTCTGTAAAAAAGGGCTGTGAAGTAGGAGAATGTGGTGCCTGTACAGTAATCATAGACGGAGAGACTATTGACTCCTGTATTTATCTGGCAGTCTGGGCGGAGGGTAAAAATATCCGTACACTGGAAGGTCTGGAGAAAAACGGAGAACTTACCAGGATTCAGGAGGCATTTATCGAAGAAGGTGCCATACAGTGCGGTTTCTGCACTCCCGGATTTATCATGTCTGCCACTGTTTTACTGGAACATGGAGAGAAATTATCAAGAGATGCGATTCGGAAACATATGGCAGGAAATCTCTGCCGCTGCACAGGTTATGAGAACATTGTAAATGCGGTGGAAAAAGTAATGGATGAAAATGAGACAAGAAGAGGAAAGACAGTAAGATGACAAACAGATACACAAATGTCCCAAAATCTGACAATAAACCGGAAAATGTTGTAATAATAAGAGGTGGCGGTGATCTGGCCAGCGGTACGATCCACAGATTATACCGATGCGGCTACCGTCTTCTGGTACTGGAATGTGAGAAACCCACTGCGATCAGGCGAATGGTTTCTTTTTGCGAGGCTGTTTACGACGGGCAGTCTTCTGTGGAAGGAGTTCTCTGCAGAAAAGTTGACAGTGTAGAGGAATGCGAGGCAGTCTGGAAAGCCGGGGAGATTCCTCTTATGGCAGACACAGAAGGAACTGTCCTTAAGAAATACAGACCTGCAGCACTGATAGATGCAATTCTTGCAAAAAAGAATCTTGGAACCACCAGAGAGATGGCAGATCTAACCGTTGGTCTTGGACCGGGGATTGTGGCAGGTGAGGATGTGGATTATGTAGTGGAGACTATGAGAGGCCACAATCTTGCCAGAATCATCACAAAAGGCGCTGCTATGCCAAACACAGGAGTTCCGGGTATCATTGGAGGATTTGGAAAAGAGCGCGTGCTCCATGCTCCTGCGGCAGGGGAAATCCATTGTATCTCAAAGATTGCAGATATCGTGGAGAAGGATCAGGTCCTTGCCTGGATCGGAGATACACCTGTCAGGGCTTCTCTTACAGGAGTTTTGCGTGGCATGATCAGAGATGGATTTACAGTGCCGAAGGGGATGAAAATTGCAGATATTGATCCGCGCAAAGAACAAAAGAAAAACTGTTTCACGATTTCCGACAAAGCCCGCTGTATTGCCGGCAGTGTATTGGAAATCCTGCTTTCAGAAGGAGTGATGCCATATGAAGCACCAGGTCGATTTTCTGGAACTGCTGCAGATTGATTATGAAAAAATACCCTGTGATCGCTGTAGTTGGCGGCGGCGGCAAAACCAGCCTGATCTACCGCCTTACAGATGAACTGATCGATAAGGGAAAGAGAGTGATCATTACCACGACCACCCATATGGCAGGAGAATCTGAACTTCCGTTTGCCAGGGGCGGAGATGCAGTCAGGGTAAAAGAACTTCTGGACAAAGAAAGATATGTGATTGCTGCGGAATATGAGGAGGACACAGGTAAATATGCGTCTCTGACAGATGAAAAACTGGAAGAACTGAGAGAATTATGCGATGTAATGCTTGTGGAAGCGGACGGAGCAAAGCATCATCGGTAAAAGTCCCGGAGAAATGGGAGCCTGTAATCCCCAGATGTGCGGACATTGTGATCAGTGTGATCGGGCTGGACTGTCTGGGGCAGCCAATCAGTCAGAGTGCTTACCGTATGGAACGTACCTCGGAATTTCTCAGGAAAAGTCTAGAAGCTCCGATCACTGAAGAAGATATTGTAAAGATTGCGACTTCTATCTGCGGACTTTTTAAGGATGTGGAAGAAAGAGTATACAGAGTGTATCTGAACAAGTCAGATATACTCAAAGAGAAAGAACCTGCAGAGCACATTGTTGAGGAACTGGAAAGGAAGAATACAGTAGCGGCTTACGGAAGCCTTTTGGAGGAATAAATTATTTTGAAAATTGCAATGATCATGCTGGCGGCTGGAAACAGCCGCCGTTTTGGGCGAAATAAACTGTTATATGAAATAGACGGAATACCTATGTATCGACATGTGCTGGAACAACTGGATAATACAAAGAAGAAAATAGAAAATATCTATTCGGAATATTCAGATATTACTGAGGATAATAATAATGATAATAATTCAGATATTGTTCAGTTAAATAACCTGTACAGAAATAATATCACAGCAAAAATAATCTGTAATATTATTGTTATTACTCAATATGATGCCATTGCAGAAGCAGTGAAAACAAAGGAAATACAGGTTTTGTATAATCCCCATCCGGAAGATGGAATTTCTTCCTCTGTAAAAATCGGTCTGAATGCCAGCCTGGATGCAGATGCAGTGCTTTTTACTGTGTCTGATCAGCCCTGGCTTACCAGTGAGACAATCTGTGAACTGATCCATGTGTTTTTAAACACTTCCAAAGGAATCGCCTGTGTTTCCTGTCAGGGGAAAATGGGAAATCCATGTATTTTTGACAGGAAATATTACAATGAGCTGCTTTCTCTGGAAGGAGATAAAGGCGGTAAAAAAAGTGATCATGAAACATCTGGATGATACACAGATTTATGAGATAGAAGCAGGCAGGGAACTGGAAGATATTGATTATTATGAATCTATAGCAGTCCACTAGTACATCGTTTCGTAAATAACTATACCAATCGCGTAGGATGCGGATTCGAGTGTGCTGGTATAAAAACGCAGGCGTAGCGGGCTACGCTGAGGCTTTTAGACCTGTGCAATCGGATTCGCAGACAAGTGAGTGGTATAGTTATTTCGAAAACGATGTACTAGTAATTGGAATTCAGCCCTGCAGTACCTTGTCTAAGATGTCGGCAAATGGTTCCATGGCATTTTTTACTTCCTGAACAGTGTTGGTCTGGGCTCCGGCTTCCAGAAGAAGGGAGCGGGGACGGAGGTGGAGATTGTAACGGTAACCTGCAAGGTAAATTCCCCGGTAAAATTGAGGATAGTATTGGGCTGCCTGATATTCCAGCTGGAAGGAAAATGCCAGGTTTTGCTGTATGTAGGGATTTGGCAGATAGTCCAGGGAACCTTTGGATGTCGTATAACTCAGTCCATTGTAAAAAAGGATCTGGGCTGTGGGTTTTCCATTGATTTCTGTTACAAGATGGCGGTCTTCGGGGATGCCGTCCCGGTGCAGGTCTATGATCACCTGGATATCCGGGTTTCCTGAAGATAAGGTTCCAGATAATCACGGGCATAATCGTAAGCAGCGCTGCGGTCCAGTTCACCGCCTGCCATGTCGAACTGCTCTTTGAGATGGACTACCTGATAACCGTAGTTTTCTGTGAGAAGCTGTGTCAGATAATCTCCCACTCCTACAATCGTATCGGATTCTTCCCCTTCTCTGGATCTGCGAAGGTTTCCTGAGAATGGCTGTGATAGATCAGAATCTGAGGGGTATCGGTTTCTTTGATAATTTTTAAGTCCTGTTTCAGAAAATCCCCGGCATTAATCTGTACGGCATCTGCTTCTGTGTTGGATCTACGATATAGAATTGTCCCAGAAGATAATTATAATCTGCCAGTTTTTCGGGGACAGGTCGATTATTGGATGAGGAACTGCAGCAGCAATGGTTTCTGTGCTGTTCTGAATATTTTGGTCATTCTGCGCTGCTGACTCTTGCGGCTTCTGTGATTTGTCCGTTTCATGATTTTCCGGTGACGCAGTTATCTTTTTCGGTTTAGGTGTCTTGTTCTGATTTTTTGAAGTTTGTTCTGATTCTGATATTTTCGCTGACTCTGATATTTTCGCTGATTTTACTGTTTTCGAAGGAATTGCTGTTTCTTTCGGTACCGGTGTAGATTCTGGTGTCTGTAATTCTTCAGATTCGTTTTTTTCTGCCAGCAATTGTTCGGACTGTGCACGCTCTCCCAGATATTTTCCGTTTTCTCCTGCTATTTTTTTATAGGTTTCAAGATCTTCACAGGAACTCGTATGAGCTCTTTTTTCCAGAAAGCGGTACAGAGGCAGATGCCTGTACACATTTTTCTCCTGTAAAAAATGTCCCCGGCAATACTGCCAGAGTGGCAAAAAAGCACATGCTAAGCAGAATGCAGAACGCTTTCTGAAAGTTTGTCACATGGATCACCTCTTGACTTATCCTATGTCCATGTTTTCCCATTTATACCCTGTTCACACTGACGGAACAATTTTCCGGTCAGCCGCCTATTTCCTCAAACGCCATGTTCAGTCCTTCTGAGATTGTGAAACTCAGGTATTTTACTGTCTCATCCACATCTTTGGGAGTTACAAACATGGTGTGAAGATGGGGCGATATCATTTCTTCCAGAAATTCTTTCTGTTCTGCCTCTTCCAGCGCTTCCAGAAGGTGTGCCATGGAATCATGGACGATAGTTGCCGCATCTACTACGGTGGGTACTCCGATCCCGATCACTTTTACCTGCAGATTTTCTTCTGTAAGCCCCACTCTGTGATTGCCTACACCGAACCCGGGTTGATTCCTGTGTCTGTGATCTGGATCGTACGGTTCAGGCGTCTGGTGCTTCTTGCTGCCAGCGCATCAATGGCAATCACTATGTCCGGCTTTGTCTCTGCCACGATTCCCTGTATGATTTCAGATGTCTCCATCCCTGTCTGCGCCATTACTCCCGGGATAATTCCGCTGATACGGTGCATTTTTTCTTTTCCAAGACTCTGCAGGCCATACTCTCTTATCATATGTCTCGTTATATGAAGGTTCTCTACCACATGAGGCCCCAGGGAATCGGCTGTGATCGCTGAATTTCCCAGACCTACTACCAGAATGGACAGCTCACGCTCCAGATTGATCACATTCTGTAAATGACGGGCGATTTCCAGGGAAATTTCTCTGTGATAATCCTCATCATGTACAGAAAGCCCCGGAGCTTCTATCGTAATATAGCTTCCCTGGGGCCGTCCCATTGTCCGGGCACCGTTTTCTGTGGTGATCTTTACCACAGTGGTACGGATATCTTTCTCTTCATTATAATCTTCGTGGATCTCCACTCCCCGGACTTCTACGTTTTCCTCTGTAAACCGTTCGGTTGCCTCCAGCGCCAGGTCTGTTCTTATTCCGTAATTATCCAGCATCTCTTTTCCCTCCGTACTTCATTCAATATTTGTTACTGTTTGCTCCGTTCTTATAACAATCTTTTATATCTATTTTTAGCTTTTTTTATGGAAATATGTATTGACAAGGAAGATTATTTGAGATAATATATATAAGCATGTTCATAGGAGCGCCCGTGTCTGTTTCTATGACAGGAGTATAATAATATTTTATCGAATTAAATTGGAGGTGTACGAATTGGCTAACATTAAATCTGCTAAGAAAAGAATTTTAGTAAACAGAACTAAAGCAGCAAGAAACAAAGCAATCAAATCTGCAGTTAAAACTTTCTGTGAAGAAAGTTGAAGCAGCAGTAGCAAATAAAAGATAAGGCAGCTGCAGAAGTAGCATTCAAGGATGCTGTTTCCACAATCAGCAAAGCTACATCCAAAGGTGTTTTATCATAAAAACAACTGCGCAAGAAAAGTTGCCCGTTTAGCTAAAGCTGTTAACAGCATTGACTAATTATAGATTGAATTTTTAATTATAAGCTTATGATTAAAAAGGACAGCCATCACCGTCATGTGGCTGTCTTTTTTGTTATTATCTTTTGTAACTGCCAGAATATCCGGCAGTTACCGTTTTTCTTATTTTACTTTACTGCTGTACTTAATGATCAGTAATTCTACGCTCAGCTTATCTTCCAGGCGTCCTGTTTTCACCGATTCTTCTGCATCCACAAAATCTTTTACTGCCTGTTCCAGTTCTGATATAGTATAGGCTCTGGCACATGTTGTGATATTTTTCACAACAAACCCGGGCACTCCCAGTTTTGAGCCTATCTCCGTCTGCGCAAGTCCTGCTGCTGCAAACTGTTTTGCCAACAGCAGCTGGCGATACTGCTTCGCAAGAAGAAACAGGATCCTCATCGGTGGCTCTTTCAATGTCAGCAGATCATAATAAAGTTCCAGTGCACGCTTCTGATTTTTCTCTGTTACTGCACGCACCATATCAAAAATTCTGTTGGTTGTCTGGGTGGTGCAGATTTCTTCAATATCCTCTGCAGTCACCACATCCCTGCCTTCTGTATAACTGATAAGCTTCTCCATCTCCATCCTGAGATTCCCCATATCAGTTCCTGTTTTGGTCAGCAGAAGTTCCATATCTCTCCTGGGTGATCTTTTTCCCGGCTTTCCCCAGGATCCCTGCTGCCCAGCGCATCAGAGTTTTTTCATCCTGTCTGATAAATTCCGCAATACTTCCGCAGGCTTTTACTGCTTTGTACATGCGGTTTCTCTTGTCTACTTCCGTTTCTGCAAAAACCAGATACAGATAGTCCGGCAGCTCTTTCATATAATCTGCCAGTTCCTCACACTTATTTTTGAAAAAACCTGTATCTTCCAGCAAAACCACTCTGCGCTCTGCAAAAAAATGGCATGGTTTCACAGAGGTCGATCAACTGTTTTACATCAATCCCCTTGCCTTCATAGTGATTGAAGTTCATAGTATCCCCATCCGGATTCAGTGCCTTTACCAGATTCTGTTTATACTGTTGTTTCAGATATGCTTCCTCTCCATAGAGAAGATACACCTGTTTAAAATTTCCTGATTTAATGTCTGCCTGTATGTTTTTCAATTTTCTACTCCTGAGGCTGTTTTGTCTGTAACTGTTCAGCAATCTGTTGTTCTATTCACAGATACCAAGATATCAGACTGCAGAGCAGTTACTTTGTTACTGTTCTCAGTAACGTTACTTTTATTGTATCAATTCCATGACATAATAGCCAGCAGAAAATTTCAGATTATTATTCAGCCGCCCAGCTCCACCATTCTGTGAATGCATCTTCCGGCGCTTCCATGATATTTTCCGGAAGGAAGATTTCTTCCCCGCCCTGTCCTTTCAGGCAGTTGTAGATGTCCATTAAGGTGGTAACCTTCATATTCATGCATGTAAGCTGTACTGCAACCGGGTAAAATTTCTTATCAGGACATTCAAACTGAAGATGCTCTACAATGCTGTTTTCTGTTCCGATGATAAATTCTTTATGTTCGGATTTCTTTGCAAATTCCATGATTCCTGTAGTGGAGCCTACATAATCAGCCTGCTCTACTACTTCCTGACGGCATTCCGGGTGTACCAGGAAAAGTGCATCCGGATGTGCTGCGCGGGCTTTTTCTACATCTTTTGCGCTGACCACGATATGTCTCGGACATCCGCCTTTGTAAAATGCAAATGTTTTCTCCGGAAGCTTCTTCTGCCACGTAGTGTCCCAGGTTCGGATCCGGAATAAATAAAATCTTATCCTGCTCCAGCTTTTTGCAGATTTCAACTGCTGATGAGGACGTAACACATACGTCACATTCTGTTTTCAGTTCTGAAGTTGTATTAATATAGGCGACAACTGCATAATCCGGATACTGTGCTTTTAATTCACGCAGACCTTCCAGATCCAACTGCTCTGCCATGGGACATCCGGCTACAGGGTTAGCGAGCCAGACTCTCTTTTTCGGACTTAAAATCTTGCAGGTTTCTGCCATAAAACGAACGCCGCACATGATCACACCGCTGCAGTCTCTTTTGGATGCCTGTACACTCAGGCCATAGGAATCTCCTGTATAATCTGCCACTTCCAGAATCTCCTGACCCTGATATGCGTGTGCAAGAATACAGATATCCTGTTCTTTTTTCATTCGCAGGATTTCCTGCTGAATTTCTGCTATTGTCATCTTCTGAATCCCTTCTATATTACTCCTTTTTTTCTTTTTCCCAGGGCTGAGTGGTGCAAGGAAACCTGCTTTCTTCAGCTGTTCTCCGATCAGATCCAGCCTTTCCTGGCTGGATGCTTCTATCAGATGATAGTGATACCCGGAAGTAGCACTGCTTAATACACTGGAATGGCTGCTGTTGATCGCCTGGACAAATTCATTCACATCCTGTCTGGAACGAATATCCATTTCTGCTGTGACACGTCCGTAAACCCTGTGGCTGATGCTGATATTTTTCACTCGCCCGCCACAGTCCACGATCAGATTCAGTTCCTCCGCTGCCTGTTCCTGCCCATGGCGTACTTTAAATTCTCTGGTGCATGCAATATATTTATCCTGCTGCAACACATATCCTCTGGTCGTTGACAGGATTCCCGGTGTAGATGCACGTATCACAGCCATATCCTGCACGATCACCTGTCTGCTTACTCCGAACTGTGATGCCATCGCCCTGGCAGCCACAGGTTTTTCTTCCTGCTGAAGGAGCTTTAAAATTTCAGTTCTTCTCTGAGCAGTATTCATACTTTCCCATCCTTTCTCCACGATATAATCCTATAGCAAATTATCCGCTGCAAAACAGCTTCGCTGCCATGTTATTATATTGCATGAAGATTCTTCATGGAAATGTCAAGGATTGGAGCAGAATGTGTCAGTGCACCGCTGGAAACAAAATCCACACCTGTTTCCAGGATTTTGGCGATATTTTCCTTTGTGATATTTCCGGAGCATTCTGTCTGTGCCCGGCCTGCGATAAGCTCTACTGCTTCTTTCATCATTTCCGGTGTCATATTATCAAGCATAATGATATCTGCTCCTGCTTCTACTGCTTCTTTTACCTGTTCCATAGTCTCTACTTCAATCTCGATCTTACGGACAAATGGTGCATATTCTTTTGCCATGGCTACTGCTTTCGCTACGCTTCCGGCTGCTCCGATATGATTATCCTTAAGCAGTACTCCGTCAGAAAGATTATATCTGTGGTTGCATCCACCGCCTATACGTACAGCATATTTTTCAAAAACACGACAGTTCGGAGTTGTCTTTCTGGTGTCCAGAAGTGTTACCTTACTTCCTTCCAGAAGCTTTGAAACCTGTTTTGTATAAGTAGCGATACCACTCATTCTCTGGAGATAATTCAGAGCAACTCTCTCTCCGGAAAGAAGCACCCGGATATCTCCTGTTACTGTTCCAAGAAGATCGCCCTTCTTTACTGCATCACCGTCTTTAAAGTTTAAAACTGATCTCTGTTTTCTCATCCAGGATCTGGAATACTCTCGCATATACATCCAGTCCGGCAATGATTCCGTCTTCCTTTGCGATCAGATCTACGGTTCCTTTTACTGCGCTTCGCATCACTGCATTCGTGGAAACATCCTCACTGGTAATGTCCTCCTGAAGCGCCATACGGATCAGCTTGTCTGCCTGCATTTTCATTGTAATACTATTCATGACTTTTTTTTCATCCTTTCAATCTCTTTTAATACGGTTTCGTGGCAGGCATTAAGCAGTTCTTCTCTGCTTTCATACATATTCATATCAATTGCATCTGCCCGCACATATTCCGGTGTCTGTCCAAATATCATATCATCTGCAGCCTTTCTTGCAAAGACCAGAGATTCCAGAAGAGAATTACTTGCCAGACGGTTTCTTCCATGGACGCCATTACAGCTTGTCTCTCCACAGGCATAAAGTCCCTTCATGGAAGTTTTGCTTCCCAGATTTACCTTGATTCCACCCATAAAATAATGCTGTGCCGGAACAACCGGGATTGGCTCTTTTCTCGGATCAAAACCTTCTTCCACGCATTGTTCATAAATATGAGGAAAATGTTCCAGAATTGTTTTCTCTCCCAGAGGGCGCATATCTTCCCATACAAACTCTGTTCCATCCTTTTCCATCTGGGCAAAAATCTTCTGGCTCAGCAGATCTCTCGGCTGTAATTCGTTTGTAAAACGCTGTCCGTTCTTATCATACAGAAGAGCACCTTCTCCTCTGACTGATTCTGAAACCAGGAAACGCCGTCCGGGTTTCTTTGAATAGAGAGTTGTCGGATGAATCTGGATATAGTCCAGATTTTCCATTTCCACATGGTGCTTCATTGCAATTCCCACACCATCTCCCGCAATATGCGAAAAGTTGGTAGAGTTTTTTAAAAAAGCCCGCCGATTCCGCCGCAGGAAGAACCACATACTGAGAATAAACAGGAAATGCCTGATCATTCCGGTCCATTGCAATGATTCCGCAGACTGTATTATCTTTGGAGATCAGGTCTACCATAGTCATATATTCACAGATTTCAATATTTTCTTTTATTTTTGCAGCAGTTAAGAGAGTCTGTGTGATTTCTTTTCCTGTAATATCCTCATGAAAAAGAATTCTTGGCTGGGAATGTGCTCCCTCTCTGGTAAATGCCAGATTTCCCAGACCATCCCTTGCAAAATCCACATGATAACGCAGAAGATCTCTGATAATATCATTGGAGCTGCGGATCATCAGATCTACTGCCCGTTTATTATTCTCATAATGTCCTGCCCGCATGGTATCTTCAAAATAATTTTCATAGTCATCTTCGCCGCGCAGCATACAGATTCCGCCCTGTGCCAGGAATGAATCTGACTGGTCTGCCTCCTGCTTGGTGATAAGCAGGATTTTCATTTTCTCCGGAAGGTTCAGTGCACAGTACAGTCCGGCTGCCCTGTTCCCACAATAATGACATCATAATGTTCTTTCATCTTTCTTTCCTCACATCATGCCTGATTTTCGTTTGTCTGTGCAATTATACTCCCCAGATATACAGGTGTCAAGACACATGTATATAATTATGACAACATTGTTTGCTTTGAGTTACTGTGAACGTAACCACTTTGAAAATCCTACTGCTTATTGCTTTTCACATCTCCACAGGGGTCTTACTTGATTCGGTTAAAGGCAGAAACAGATTTTCCATTGACTATTGTAACCGCCCCACAGTCTCTGGTGATCAGCACTCTGCTCCCACTCTTCTTCAGCCGTTCCAGCGTATCCGGCGACGGATGCCCGTATGTGTTTGTTGCAGAACAGGAAACAACAGCCAGTTCCGGTCTGACGATTTCCAGAAACTCTGCTCCTGTAGAATATCTGGAACCGTGATGAGCAGTTTTCAGGAAATCCACATCTTCAAGACACCCATTCTGTATCAGCTCTTTTTTCTGTCTCCATCCCGATATCTCCGGTAAAAAGCCCTTTTGAAATCTTTGCTTATCATTTCCAGAACCATCGCATCTTCATTTACTTCCTTCCCTGATGCTGTGGACTCCGGCCACAGAACCTTCAGTCTGACAGTTCCATATCTGATCTCATCTCCTGCTTTCACAGTAAGCACCCGACTCCCGCTGACTCTGCCAGCTCTGTCAGCTCCCGATAATTTTTATTCTCCTGAATATCGCTCCATTTGGGCAGGATCAGATTCTCTATGCGCAGAGAAGTCAGATCTTTCTCAACAAATTCCAGAAGTTCCCGCACCCCGCTGATATGATCTTCATCTGTGTGGGAAACATAAATTCCGTCCAGTCTGGAAATCCCTCTGCTCTTCAAGTATGGGAGCAGCTGATATTTTCCCAGTTCATTCTTATTCGTACTGCCCCCGTCGATCAGGATATTCCATCTGTTTTCTATTTCCACCACAATTCCGTCTCCCTGTCCCACATCCAGACAGGCGATGCGGAAATCTTCATGCGGTCTGTAACTGATCAGCAGAATTGCAAAGCATACCATACCTGCATATACAGCCCGGATTTTCCACGCAAAGATCTTACCATTTTCACTTTTCATCACACCCGCTCTGTACATCCACACCGCTGTTGCCAGAACCAGATAATATCCAACGATCTGCCACACTTCCGGCTTTCCGCCGATCCATGTACAAAACGAGAGTCGCCCCAGCAGCACTGTCAGGAACTCATATCCTCTCAGAATAATCCTGCCCGGAACAACAGCCAGAAACGCTCCTCTGACAGTGACTAATCCAAGTAATGCACCGGCAGTTCCGCTTCCCAGTACAATCCCCACAGTAGGAAGCACCAGCAGATTCAGAAAAATCCCCATCACCGACACTTCTCCGTAAAACCACAGCACTATGGGAAGTGTGGTAAGCTGCACAACTCCGGATGCCAGAAATGACATCAGAAGTTTATCTCTGATTTTTCCCTTCTCATTAACCTCACTTTCGTTTTTTTCCGGTTTAATACATCCATCCCCCTCCTGCACTAACGGCCAGACACAGCCAATCCCAATCACCCGATCCAAAAAGACAGCCAGAAAACCTCCATCAAGCAGATACGCCGGGATTTTTCCATAAGGATCAGGAT
>ENA-OQAJ01000203-OQAJ01000203.1-human-gut-metagenome-genome-assembly--contig:-NODE-203-length-18970-cov-2.732898_pt1 | contig 18970 bp, 30 predicted proteins | sample MGYA00242736_ERZ504529 | MGnify/ENA primary metagenome ERZ504529 (study PRJEB26092, sample SAMD00036275) | human gut metagenome | host: Homo sapiens | study: EMG produced TPA metagenomics assembly of...
CCGCGGGTAGGAGTCGTAGACGGAGTCGAAGATCAGCGCGGCGGGCGGGGCCTCGGGTCGCCGTGCGGGGCGGGCACGTCCATGACGATCTGGTCGAGCAGGTCGGCCACGCCTTCGCCGGTTTGCCGGAGACGCGCAGCACGTCGCTCGGCTCGCAGCCGATCAGACCTGCGATCTCCTCGGCGTGCTTGTCCGGCTCGGCGGACGGCAGGTCGATTTTGTTGAGCACGGGGATGATGGCCAGATCATGGTCGATGGCCATATACAGATTGGACAGGGTCTGCGCCTCGATGCCCTGGGTGGCGTCGACGAGCAGCACCGCGCCTTCGCAGGCGGCCAGTGCGCGGGACACCTCATAGGTGAAGTCCACGTGGCCGGGGGGTGTCGATCATACCGAGCGTGTATTCGGTGCCGTCAAAGGTCCACGGCACGCGCACGGCTGGGATTTGATGGTGATGCCGCGTTCCTGCTCGATATCCATGCGGTCGAGGAAGCGATCGCGCATCTCTCGCTCGGGCACAATGCCGCTCAACTGCAAGATGCGGTCGGCCACGGTCGACTTGCCGTGGTCGATGTGTGCGATGATACAGAAGTTGCGAATCACCGACTGATCCGTGGAACCCGGCTGATTGTGTTGGACGACCAACGCATTCCTCCTCTTGGCATATACTCAAACTTCACCTAGTGTAGCCGAGGGACTGTATTCGGCGTGGCATTGCGCGGGTTTTTCCGGGGCTCATGCTATCCTCTAACTTTTGTATGTCCTTATAACACACATCGTTTGGAGTAAACGTGGCAAACATTAAGTCGCAGAAGAAGCGCGTGCTCACCAATGAGAAGGCGCACCTTCGCAACGTGGCTGTGAAGTCCGGCCTGAAGACCGCCATCCGCGCCACCCGCGAAGCCATCGCCGCCGGTGACAAGGCTGCCGCCGAGGCCGCCTACAAGGTTGCCGCCCAGAAGCTCGACAAGGCTGCTGGCGCTGGCGTGATCCACAAGAACCAGGCCGCCAACCGCAAGTCCGGCCTCGCTGTTGCGATCAACGCTCTGTGAGCATAAGCCTCTTAAGGTTTTAGAAAGTCCCGCAAGTCATCTGGCTTGCGGGACTTTTGTATCTCCGTTCAAAGAGGTACATTGGCGGTCTTGCGAAATGACATCTCCGTTCAGAGAGGTACCGAATACGGGAAAACCAACTATAAACGCCATCATTGCAACACTTATACTCAGCGTTTCGTGCTTCAGGTACCTCTTTGAAAGCAGTTAGCATTCTGCAGAAGGCCAGATGTACCTCTTTGAAGACAGTTAGCCCTGAGGCGGCCTTGAACCATCCTGAGGCTTGTCTTCTTCGTCCTTGGTGGTATCGCCGGGATCGACGGTATCGGCGTGCGGATGGATGACCGGGCGCTTGAGATATCGGCTTTCGCTGGGCAGGTAGACGCGATGACGTTCGACGGCTCCGGGCAGAGTGACGTTGAAGCCTACCGAGAGCAGTCGCAGCGCCACCACGATGATGACGATCAGCACGTCGAGCAGCATTTCCGAGCGCATGTCGAACCAGCCGTAGCTTACGCCGCGCCATACCAGCACGGTCAGGATGCAGCCGATGAACGAAGGCACAGCATAGAGGTGTTTGTCTCGAATAATCATTGGCACGTCGCCAATGAAGATGTCACGAATGAGGCCGCCGGCCAGTGCTGTGAACATGCCAAGGAATACGGCTGTCATGCCTGAGGAACCGTAGGCCAGAGCTTTTGCGGTGCCGCTGACTGCGAATAGTCCGAGGCCCAGAGCATCGATGACAGTCATCGTCCATTTGAGTTTGGTGATCTCCGGATGGGCCACCACCACGATAATGCCGGAAAACAGCGTGGTGAGCACATAGCCTTTGTCGGTGATGCGACCGGCGGCAGGGCACCGAGCATCACGTCGCGCACAAGACCGCCGCCGAGTGCGGTAAGCCATCCGCACAGCATGATGGTGAAGATGTCGTAGCCCTTGCGAATGGCGGCAAGTCCGCCCGATAATCCCCAACACAGGATTGCTAAATACTCGATGACCACAAAAACGATGTTGTTCTCCAACGCCACCTGCATGAGCCACTCCCCTCTGGTACCGCTTCGGTTCGTCTCAGTCCGTCTTCGTTCTGTTCCCGTTCATCCTTATTCGGCGCTACAGCCCGTCGTACCCGAGCCTACAACAGGCCTTGCCTGAGTAGTATGGCCGGGGAGGAAGGGGCCACTAAGACGTGAATAGGATGGCAATGACGCCAGCTTGCCGGTAGTCGTTGGCAACTCAGCCCCTCTAGGTTTTACGATCTGTAATCAAAAAACATGTATGGACTTAATCGTTGTTGATTTCTGATTCAATCAAGGCGACTTTTTCTTCGACATCACGCAAGCGATTGCGCAGTGCGGACTCGATATCGATGCCGTCAACGCGGGCCTTGCGCACGACGGCGAGGATTTCATCGGCGTAGGCATCGGCCTTCTCCCGTTCAGCGGAATTGTCGCCGCTTGATTCGGATTGGTTCGCCGCTTGAGGATGTACATCATCTCGCTGAGCATCAGCCGCAGCCGGCTCATCAAACGCCGCGAACAATCTATCAGCATTCGGCGATTTGGAGATGCGAGAAACGACTTTGGCCGCGCGAGGCAACGCACCTTGAGCGCGGGAAATGCCCTCAAGCACGGATTTACGATGCTTTTCCTGCTGTTTCATCTTTTCCCATAGAGCCAGCACAGCTTCCGGGGATTCGGGTTGGGCAGCTTCTCCCCCGTCGTTACTGTCAGCATCAAAAGCATCAGAAGAATCAGAGGAATTGCCGGCATCATCAGCCGCAAACACATGCGGATGCCGAGTGATGAGCTTGTTCACCAACCGATCGGCGACCTCATCAATACCGAACGGGTCCTCAGTATCCGATTCGCAGACCCGCGCCTGAAACACGGATTGCAGCAACACATCACCCAGTTCCTCGCGCATGTTGTCACGGTCGTGAGTCTCCACCGCGTCGACGTATTCGTAGGTTTCCTCGAGCAGATTCTTGAGCAGCGACTTGTTCGTCTGCTTGCCGTCCCACGGGCAGCCGCCCGGCGAATACAGCACATCCACCACGGCCTTGACCCGGTCCAGCGCCGTCGCTGCCTCAGCCACCGGCTTCAATTTCGAGCAGTGTTCGAAGCCTGACGGCAAACGGTAGGCTGAAGCATGGTATTCCGTCATGTCACTCATCTTGCTCATAGGTTTGCTCCTGTTCTCATCTGGATGAACCATAACCACCCCCCCGCAACGTGCAGAAGACCTAGATCATATTATTTGTTGCGGAATGTTGCTAAATCCATCTGTATCTCTCTAGCCAAGAACATTTCCAATACGCCAAGACCCCTTGGAATTGTTGCTGTTCCAAGGGTCTTAGTCAGAAACAAAAGGTGCTAGTTCAGCACACCTTCCACATCCAGTTGTGCGGGTCCTCGACTTCGCCGAGCTGGATGCCGAGCAGCTCGTCGCGCAGTTCGCAGGTGAGCTTGCCGGAGCCGCCGTCGGCGACGGTCACATCGAACTTCTCGGACTTGAAGCGACCGATCGGGGTGATGATGGCGGCGGTACCGCAGGCGAACACCTCGGTGACTTCGCCGGACTTGATGTCCTCAAGCAGCTGGTCCAGAGCGATCATGGTCTCGACCACGTCGTGGCCGTTGTCCTGGATGAGCTGGATCAGGGAGCGGCGGGTCACGCCCGGCAGGATGTTGCCGGTCAGGGACGGGGTTTCCACGTGGCCGTCCTTGTGCACGACCATCATGTTCATGCCGCCAAGCTCCTCAAGGTAGGTCTTGGTGGCGGGCGTCGACGAAGCACACCTGCTGGCAGCCGTGGTCGATGCCGGTGTACTCACCAAGCAGGGATGCGGCGTAGTTGCCACCGCACTTGGCGAAACCAGTGCCGCCAGGGCCGGTGCGGAACCACTTGTCTTCAACCCAGATGCTGACCGGCTTCACGCCGCCTGGGAAGTACGGGCCGGACGGGGAGGCGATCACGCAATAATCCACTTCCTGCGGAGCGCGCACGCCAAGGAACGGCTCGGAAGCGAACATGAACGGACGCATGTACAGCGTGTATTCGCGACGGGACGGAACCCAGTTCACATCGCGCTTGACGAGGGCGGCGACAGAGCCGATGAAGTCGTCGATCGGCAGCTCCGGCAGGTACAGACGCTTGGCGGAGTTCTGGAAACGCTCGGCGTTCGCATCCGGACGGAACAGCCAAGTGGAGCCGTCGGCGTGACGATAGGCCTTCAGACCTTCGAAGCATTCCTGGGCGTAATGCAGAACAGATGCGCCCGGGTCCATCTTCAGCGGCGCGTACGGCTCGATGCGGCGGTCCGACCAGCCTTCACCCTTGGTCCAGGTCATGTGGGCCATGTTGTCGGAGAAGACCTGACCGAAAGCCGGCTTGTCGATGAGTTCGGCACGCTTGGCGTCGGATGCCGGGTTGTCGTTCGGGAGCACGGTGAACTTCTCGGCGAGCTTGTCAAGCTCCGCCGGATCGTGATGATTCTGTTCAGTCATTCTTTACTTCTTCTAGTTGCATCAGCCACCCAAAGGCGGCCAGCGGTTATTGGTCTCCGGCGCTTGTGGCGCCGGGTTCTGGTATGTACTCTCTCACACCATAAACGCTTTCGATAACCGGCGTTCGCGATATGAGATAACGATCCTCATAAAGCAGGAAGGGGCCCATACGGACCCCTTCCTCACCGGCTACCTCATGCTTGTGGAGCAGCCAGTATAGACAACGATACGGCTCACTCAGCGTCAGCAGCCGGAGCGGCCTCAACCGGTGCGGCATCTTCCGGCACCTCGACGGTGACGACGGATTCTTCCGGATCCTCGACATCGAGTACGACGCCTTCCGGCAGCACGACGTCCTTGGCGAAGACCTTGGAACCATCGGTCAGGCCATCAACGTTGACCACGATCTTCTCCGGCAGGTTGGCGACATCGGCGCGGACCTTGAGCTCCTGGATGTCGACGAATGCGACAGCAGCGCCCTTCGGGGTGCCCTCGACGAACACCGGCACCTCGACGTCGATCTTCTCGCCGGCCTTGACCTCGTAGAAATCGACGTGCTCGACGATGCGCTTCACCGGGTTGCGCTGGACGTCCTTGACGACGGCCATCTTGGTCTCGTCACCATACTTGATGGTGAACAGGGCGTTGGTGTGACGCAGAGCCAGAGTGGTCTCCTTCATCGGCAGCTGCACGAAGGTCGGATCCTCGCCGCCGGCGAAACGGTGGCCGGGATGAGGTTCGCGACGCGCATGCGGCGGGCAGCGCCCTTGCCGAACTCGGTACGGGCAGCGCCTTCAAGAGTGATGGTGGTAGCCATAATCAATATCTCCTTGATACATCGTTCTTATGTTTCGGCGCACCGACGAGCCGCATAAAAAACCCAAGGAGTTTCATATCATACGCCAAGTCGATAACGGAGGCGGAACCTCCCTCGCCAAGACAACAGTTATCTAGTATACATGGTGCGCTGACATTTCCCTGCAATCAGAGGAGCAAGGTGCATAAAACGCGGACTATGCGCAAACCCACGTACAATCGTAGTCAGACAAGCACCAACCAGTGGTAAGGAATCAGAAAATGGCAACGACGCATGACCATTCCGCGCTCATCCGCAACATTCAGCTCGCGACTGGCGTCACGACCGTCGCAGCGACGGGATTGCTCGCGGCGTCAGCACATATGCTGTTCCGCTTTGCCATCGACACGCAGTGGAAGCATTCCATTTTCCATCAGGCGCTGATCGCTCCGGATCGCGAGGGAAAGATGAACCAAGGCGAGGCCAAAGAGGCCGAGCAATGGTTTTCCGAAACGAAACAGCCGGTATCCATCACCAGCCGCGATGGGCTTAAGCTGCATGGCTGGCTCTTCGATCCGGATTGCATCGACCCGACGCCGCATTTATATGCCATCTGCGTGCATGGCTATACCGGAGCCCCTGAAGAACAAGCCAAATGGGCACACCGCTATGCCCGCATGGGCTTCACCGTCCTCGCACCATCCCAACGGCCCAGGATCTGAGCGAAGGACGATATGTAGGCATGGGATGGTTGGAGCGCAATGATCTGCTTGATTGGATACGGCTGATTGTGGATAGCGACGATCAAGCACGCATTCTCCTATTCGGAGGATCCATGGGAGCCACGACGGTGATGATGACGACCGGCACGCCGGAACTGCCACGCAATGTCATCGCGCAATCGCCGAAAGCGGATACACTTCCGCCCGCATGGAATTCATAGACAGCGCGCGAGGCATGTTCCACATGCCAAAGCTTCTCGCCTCGGCATGTGTGGACGCGGCGGGTCTGATCTGCAAGCGCGTGCCGGCTATGATTTCACCGAAGCGTCCTGCATACCGTCATTGCGGCATACGGTCATTCCGATGCTGTTCATCCATGGAGGAAAGGACCGCATGGTCAGCCCACGTTTCCTCGACATGAACTACAACGCCTGCTCCAGCATCGACCGCGAACGTCTGCTGGTTCCGGACGCCGATCATATGGAAAGCTCCGCCGTGGATCCGAAACGCTACTGGGACACCGTATACGGATTCATCCGCCGTTCATTCAAGATCTGACAGCCGAACCCCAAAAATATAAGCGGTAATGGAAACGCCTCCGGCGAAAGATGGCGCCCCTCACCGCCCGAAGTTCTCAAGACATGCCCGATGCCCGTTCCGTCAGTGCCGTTCTCCCGGATTGCATATCTGCATGGCGACGCCATCCTCCATAATATGGAATCCATGCTTCTCATAGAACGTGGCATTCTTGCTTTCCTCAGGCATAACCTCGATATACAGGTAATCGTGGTACCGCTGCTTGACCATGCCGACAAGATGTCCGGCAATGCCGCGCCCTTGGTATTCAGGATCGACCAGCACATAGTGCATGTATGCCACCATCTCCGTGTCATCAAGCACTCGCACCAGACCCACCAGACGTTCGCCATCCCATGCGCTGAATACGGTGGATGACCCCATCAACGCCTTATGCAACCGTTCAGGATATTGACCGGACACCCAGCCGACTGAAAGAAACAGTCGCTGGGTCTGTTCCTTGGTGAATTTCTTTTCATCCGTATATGTGATAACCATATGGCAAGCATAGAATTGCCGGTATGAAACCGTCTCCTTCTATCTTTGCATACGAAACACAAGTGTCTCGGCCACTCCCCTCATGTATCGAAGTGCGCGGAGCCCACGTACATAATCTGAAAGACATCGACATCGACATCCCGCTCAACAGCATGGTCGGCATAGCCGGAATCTCAGGCTCAGGAAAAAGCTCCCTCGCGCTTGGCGTGCTGTACGCGGAGGGATCACGACGCTATCTGGAAGCGCTATCGACCTATACAAGAAGACGTATGACCCAGGCAAGCCGCGCAACCGTCGACGAGGTGCGTCATATTCCGGCGGCATTGGCACTGCATCAGCGTCCATCAGTGCCTGGAGTCCGTTCCACGTTCGGCACAATGAGCGAACTGCTCAACAGTCTGCGCCTCCTGTTCTCCCGGATCGGATCGCACGTGTGCGAACACTGCGGAGCACGCAACCAACCCACGATGAACGTTGCCGCCGAGCTTCCGATGCATTGCACGTTCTGCGGCGGACTCATGCATCCGCCATCAGCGGAGGATCTCGCATTCAACGCCGCGGGCGCGTGTCCGACATGCTCAGGCACCGGAATCATGAGGGAAGTCGACCGTTCCGCCTTGGTACCGGATGAGTCGAAAAGCATTGACGAGGGAGCCGTGCTGCCGTGGGGATCGTTGATGTGGGATTTGATGAAGCAAGTATGCGGGGCCATGGGAGTACGTACCAACGTACCGTTCAACCAACTCACCGAACAAGAACGAGATATCGTGTTCGCCGGCCCAGCCATCAAGAAGCACATCCTATACAAGCCGAAAAAAGGCGACGATTTCGCCGAACTCGACTTCACGTACTACAACGCCGTATACACCGTGGAGAACGCCCTCACCAAAGCCAAGGACGAAAAAGGGCTTAAACGTGTTGCGAGGTTCCTCAAAGAGCGTCCCTGCAGCGATTGCGGAGGGACCAGACTTTCCGAACGCGCCCGCCAGCCACGTATCAGAGACATCAATCTGGCTCAGGCAACCGCGATGTCTCTGGACGCACTCGTTTCCTGGGTAGGGTCCGTGCCGGAATCGCTGGAACCACATATGCACACCATGCGAGCGCCATCTGTGAATCGTTCCTCAATACGTCACGGCGTTTATTGGAACTCGGTCTCGGGTATCTGTCCTTGGACCGCGCCGGAGCCACGCTGTCCACCGGCGAGCGCCAACGCGTGCAGCTTGCCCGCGCCGTGCGCAATCGCACCACAGGCGTGTTATATGTGCTGGATGAGCCGTCGATTGGGTTGCATCCCGCGAATGTCGACGGACTGCTCGGTGTCATGCGTGACCTGGTGGCTGATGGCAATTCCGTGGTAGTGGTCGATCATGACACTCGGGTGCTGGCCGAAACCGATTATCTCATCGAGATGGGGCCAGGTGCCGGCGCAAAGGGCGGTCAGGTGATTGCGCAGGGAACGGTGCCGCAGGTGATTGATACCCGCGAATCGCGCATCGCGCCGTTCCTTGCCCAGGGTGGCAACGTTCATGACCGTGTGCGTGACAACATTGACGCCCATGAAATCTTCTCCGCAGGACGAATTCATATGGAAACCGACCGTCTGCATACCGTCGGCCCGTTATCGGTAGATATTCCCCGTGGACGGCTGACCGCCGTAACAGGGGTATCCGGTTCCGGCAAGACGACGATGGTACTGGAGATGTTGAGGCCCGCTTGCAGTCGCGGATCGACAGGTCGCCGCAGCCGACGCAGGTGCGGCTCCTCGAGGCGGACGGTGTGTCCAAGGCACATCTTATCGATGCCACGCCTATCGGCGCGAACATACGTTCCACCGTCGCTACATATTGCGGCGTCCATGACGATCTTCGACGCGCGTTCGCAAAAACAGATGCTGCGCGGACCATCGGTCTGAAAGCGGGGGCATTCTCCTATAACACTGGCAAGCTGCGTTGCGCGACGTGCGACGGCACGGGATCGATTTCGCTCGACGTGCAGTTCCTGCCTGACGTCGATATCGAATGCCCGGCATGCCATGGCTCGCGGTATTCCGATGCAATCGCCGAGCTGAAGCTCCCCTGCACCGACGGAGTGGCGTATTCGATGCCGCAGTTAATGACAATGACCGTCGACGATGCCATGCCTGTCTTACGAGATGTCAAACCGATCCAAACGAAGCTTGCCACGTTGCATGAATTGGGTTTGGGCTATCTTGCGTTGGGCGAGCCAACTCCCGCGCTGTCGGGCGGTGAGGCCCAGCGTTTGAAATTGGCCAGCGAGATGGGGCGGAAACAGCATGATGCGGTATTCGTGTTCGATGAGCCGACAATCGGCTTGCATCCGCTTGATGTTCGCGTGCTGCTGCACGTGTTTGATGAACTTGTAGCGAATGGCGCGACGGTGGTCGTCATCGAACATGATTTGGACGTGATTGCCAATGCGGACTATGTGTGGATATGGACCGGGCGGCGGTGAAGCAGGCGGACGCGTAGTATGCGAGGGAGCGCCTTCTCGGATCGCCGCATGTCCGGAAAGCGTCACTGGACGATACCTACAATCGTCGCAATGCTGATATTGTCCCATCTTCGGGCATCTGCAGTCAGTCTGATGATGGGACAGGCAGTTCCCGCCATGCTTGAAGATGATGCAGCGCACGTACGATGTTGCATTGATCAAGTAACGTCCCTTCAGCGGCGCACATGGTGGGATACCACATGCGATGGCGGAGCGTGGCTTGTTTGCCAGTACCTTTGATGAGTTCGCCTTCATCAGAGGCATATTGAAAATGCAGATGACTGAGCAGTCCCCGTGTCTGAGCACGGAGCGTTCAGGCATGGGCTCCATCGCGATGAGTACGGCGAAGGGATCGGAGGCACCGGCATCGCTAGCGTGGAACACATAGCAGGGTTTGCCTTCCAGCCCCTTGTCGTGCACATGATCGAGCCGATATTCATGTGTTGTGATGGGGGTGCGTTTTTCGTCCAGCCAAGTCAGGTTAAAGCCTGCGACAGCATCATCGTCGCCAACTGCGGACGGCTGCTCGATATGCCATCCACCAATGCGGAATCGCCACTCCTTGCCCGAGGTTTTGCAGGCTTTTGCCCAGAAGCGTCGCGCATCGCCGAGCATCATGATCGCGAACAGCGGCTTGGATCGCATGGCTTTCGTCGAATCCTTCCAAGCCCGGTCAAGGTTCGGGTCATGATTGTTGATCAAATGTTCGAAGCTAATCCAGTCTCCCAGCCAATCGTTCACATTGAAGTCCATGCCAGACGATCCTCTTCTTCTCCCTGTTCGTTATGCAGTTCGTCTTCCAGCGCTATGATGCGGTCGCACCATAGCGCTGCAAGCTCATAATCATGTGTTACGACCAACACCGCTTTGCCACGGTCCGCGAGCTTTCGCAGAAGTCCGCCGACTTGGGTCATATGCAACCGGTCCAGTCCGCTGGTCGGTTCGTCCAAAACAATGAATCGCTTATCGCTCATCAAAGCGCAGGCTATAGCCAGCCTCTGCTTTTGACCGCCGGATAAACTCATCGGGTGGCGCTGCACGGAATCCAATAGGTCGAGGTCTCGTAGCACAGCATCGCATCGGTCACGCACAGCGTCATCCATCCCATCAAGTCCCAGTAATGCCTCTTCCCGACACTATCGGAGAAGAGCTGGTAATTGACGTCCTGCATGACGAGAAATCCGGCACGAGTCAAAGCGCCGCGGCTCGCTTTCGTCCCATTCAATAGCACCATGCCGTTCAACGGAGCGGCAAGACCGCATAGCGTACGTGCCAAAGTGCTTTTGCCAACCCCGTTCGACCCCATAAGGCCAAGAATCTCACCCTCGTGCGTGAATGTCCGAAATCGGGAATATCAACCGGTGCGAATACGGGTGTCTTGCGGCCTAGAAGTCCCCGCTTTGTATGGCCTACACTCAGGCCGCGCACACCAATGACGACCTGTCGCTTGTCCTCGTCGGGCGCAATGCCTCCATGTTGGAGTTTACGATGCACGGCAAGCCTGTATGGTCTGTCATCGAGGGCGCGCAATCCTAATGCCGCGACGCGCTGTTCGGACATCGCCAGAAAATCGGACGCCTCATATTCACCGAGAATCGTACCGTGATCGAACACTATGAAACGGTCCGCTAAATCCGCGCACCATGCAAGACGGTGTTCGGCAATGACGATGGTCATTCCATCAGCTCTCAATCGGGAGACCATGTCATGCAGCCTGCGAATCGCCACCATATCTAAATTACTTGTCGGCTCATCCATAACGATGAGTCCAGGAGCCAGCATGGTCGATGCCGCGACAGCAAGCTGTTGCTTCTGGCCACCTGAAAGCGTCATGATCCTACGACCTAATAGATGCCTGATGTGAAACTGCTCCGCGACATCATGCACGCGTTGCCGAATCCGCGCGGGAGACATGCCCGTATTCTCGCAGGGGAATGCCAGCTCATCGGTGGAATCAGCATTGAAATACTGCGTCTTCGGATTCTGGAATACGCTGCCCACCTGTCCCACATAGCTTTCCACAGGAGCCAATCCGGCGCGGATTCCGCACGTCATATGGATGCCCTGCAAATCGCCGGAATAGAAACCAGGTATCAGACCATTGAGCAAACGTGTGTACGTGGTTTTGCCACAGCCGCTTTGTCCACATAAGATGGCAATCTCGCCTTGCGGTATGGCACAGCTGATGTCATTCAGCGCATCGACCTCAGCAGCTTCATCAGCATGATATGCGAATGAGCACCGTTGCGTCCATGCGACTATCCGATTGATATCACTTCCGATACTCACCATGCTCCTCCAATGCCCAATGCCAGAGGAACCGTGCAGATGACCATCCATGCCCAATCAATGCCATGCATGCGGATTTCGGTATGACATGTATGAGGCCCGCGAATGCCGATTCCTTTGGTCAGTGCGGCTACGGACAAATCCTGGGCGACCCCCGTAGCGTTCATCAACAACGGCATCAGGATGTATTCCAAAGACTGAGCCGGATGACGGAGCAGGGCGAATGTCCCCTGGGCGATGCCACGTAATGCCATCGCGTCACGAATCTGATGGTAATCGTCATGGATTGTCGGGAAGAACCGGATGCACACCACACATGGAATCACAATCGTCTCCGGAATGCGCATGCGCCGCAGGGCACACACGAATTGACTGGCCGTAGTCGTGGTGAATGCGTATATGCCGGCAATCAGACAAGGCATCATCATCCGGATGCCGACACAAAGCAAACCAAGCATATGCAACCAGCTGCCGCCATCGTCAAGCGTCGATGCCCAAGTCCCCACTAGTAGCAATACATAGATGCAACCGAAGCGTACCGCAGCCGCCCATCGTCCCGCGCCGAGCAGTGCAGAAGAAGCAGCAATACTGTAAGCGACTCCACAACCACGTCGACATGGAAGAACAGCAACAGGTTGGCCAATGCCACTAGGTACAGTTTGGTTCTTGGGTCCAGGGCCATCAGATGATGCCGGTCTTCGCAAAATGCTTCTTCAGCATACGCTGCCCAAACCAGCCTCCGAGCAACGCACATACCAGTACCGCTATCATGGCAATGAAAAACGTGCCGGTATTGACATGTGCGAACACACCATCGATATAGGACGAGTCCTTGCCACGGGCCTGCAGACTGGCCACATAGGCATCCTTCATGAACCACAACGGCAGAATCGGACCGGTCAGCCCATAGCAGAACACGACATAACTCGCCAGGATACCTGTCTTGCTCCGATAGTCCCCGGCGCGAGCGATGGCATCAGCGATGACCGGAAACACGATGCTCGCAGCAAGGGAAAGGATGAAATGTCCGGATACGAACAAGAACAATCCGACGACGATGCCCATCACGCTAATCGCGCCGAATTTTCCGACCTTGGCAACCAGGAGCATATATACGCAACCACAGATCAATGCGGCGACCGCAGGCAGAAGAATCATGCCGAATCCCATCAAAGCCACGGAACTGAACAGCGTGGCCACGGCGACCAGCACGAAATACAAGGCAGTGAACACACCTATCGTGATGAGATCGGGAATGGTCAGATGCCTCGACTTGGTCGACATGCCCTGCTGCGTCATGGTCAGTCCTTTCGATTGTCATGGGCGGCCAGCCACCAATGTATCGAGGAAACACGGAAAAGACAATAGTTTTTCCTCGTTTTCATGGAAAACTATCCAATCCGCGTCGCGGTAATCCATAAACCATCCATACCCAGAGACAATGAAACGACGCCCCGAGTCAACGTCCTCGCTCCAGTCTCAGACGACAAGGCAATATCCCAATGCCGCGGCCATCACAGGAACCACCACCGACGTCAGCACATATCCCACGAACACGGTGATCCGCCCACCGCGCAACAACGTCACGGATTCGTTCATCATGGTGGAGAATGTGGAGAATCCACCAAGGAAGCCGGTCGCCAACATCACATGCGCGGGATCCGACAGAAACCGGCGTGAGTACAGACCTGCAATCACGCCTGCCAGGAATCCGGCAATACTGTTGATCACAAAGGTCGACAAAGGAAATGCCTTATGCCAAGAAGCTTTGATAACGGAATCACAAACATACCTTGCGGCGGCGCCGAGACCACCACACAGGCACACCGATACGGCGATGACCGCATTATTCATCAGTCCGCCTCCTTGCCCATGGCATGGCGATCACCATCGTTATGCTCAGTACCGGCAAACCGCAGCCCGACATGCGCGCCAACGTATGCCAGCAGACAGCCCACGATGAAGGTCGTGCAACAATACGCCGCACAATCCATGGCTTTGCCGTCATGCAGCATAGTGAATTCCTCGAGGGCGAGAGTGGACATGGTGGACAATCCTCCACACATGCCCATGCCACATCCACGGTTCACATATTCCTTCGCGCGTCCCACGGTTCTGCGGGTTCCTCCCAGCCATGCCGAAAGCGCCGCGTATACGAAGCAGGCGGCCATATTCGCCGCGAATGTGCCGATATGGAATGCGCCGCAGTCGGGAATGACCGAACAAGCGTAGCGTAATGCGGTTCCGATGCATCCCCCCAAGGAACACCACGCATATGAGATCGACTCGAATGATATGTTGTCGTGCCATGTATCTTCTTTCCAGCGAGGTGCCGAACCAATATGACAGACATGGAAGAATGGCGATGCCACAACCGCTGAAAGCCATAAGGTACAGCACACCCTATGTCGTAGGAACCATCAGCGGGTTTGCGGTTCGAAGCCTGTAACGGCTTCAGGCGAGTCCCATCACCGCAGTCCAGTATATCCGGCACGCGAGGCCGTCCGTACCATCATTCACGATGCGGACAACTTCCCCGGACTACCGCAACGTACGATCCATAACCGTCGCCAATACGCGCGCCGACCCCAAAACCGCAACTGTGATGCCAATGCCGTGGAGCCCTCCATCAGTGACCGTCTCACCGAAGAACACGCCACTCAATGAGGACGCACCGATAGACCCGATATAGATGGACGTGCGCAGCAGACCAGACGACGTGCCAATATGCTCGGATGCCGCTCGGCGATATAGCACGGTCTGACTGGTCGACATGCTGAGTCCCAACACCAGTCCCGCGACAGCGAGGCGGTCAACGGCAATACGACCATGCCAGCGGATGACGTGCAAGCCAACAACATGCCCACCGCCACCATCGCCGAACAGCACACCATCAACGGCAGGCGCACTATCGGCTTCTTCGCGATGGATAACGAAGCCACTGTCGCCACCACCCCCCATCGGAATGATGAACATGCCGGAAACACCGGCGTTCATATGGCAGGCATCCTCCAGCCACTGGGGCAAGGCGTACATGACCACATAAGCGCCAAGCATGGTGAGCATCGCACGCAGAAAATTCAACGTCATCGCACTATCCGCCGCGAGTGAACGCACATCGACGAAAGGCGTTGCCGCATGCAACTCCCACGCGACAAAAGCCAACAAAGCGATGACAGTGACGCAACCGGACACCTTGTCGAAAGTAGGCAAACTCATAAGAACAATCAGCAGCGCGCTGATTGTGATGGAGAATAGCAACAGACCCGTGACATCGAGATGCGCGATGAAGAAGGATACGGTCATGCGATGTTCATGCTTCGCATCGGGCTCGATGCTTGCCAATCCCAGCACAATCGTGATGATGCCGACCAACACGTTGACGAAGAAGGTGGAGCGCCATCCCAAAAAGGTGACCAACAGGCCGCCCAACGGTGGACCGACAGCGATGAGCACCAGTCCCACCATAGCGAGAATGGAAAGGACCAACGAAGGCGGTTCCGCCAATCCCATGCGATCGGCCCGTCTGCGAACCAGCAGCATGGCAGCAGGATAGCCACAGGATGTGCCCGCACCAATAAGCACACGCGACGTCAGCAGCACGCCGAGATTCGGGGCGAAACCACCCAGTAGTCCTCCAATCATGACCAATGCCGCACCGGCCATGAACACCGAGCGAGGACCAATGATCTCAGAAAGCTTGCCCGCCGTCGGCTGCGCGATGGCACATGTCAGGTACAGCGCAGATATCAGCAGGGTCGCCCTTCCGGCATCAATCCGCAAATCATGTGAAATCGGTGCGAGCGCCGTCGAGATAAGCGTGCTGTTGACAGGGTTGAGACCGACCCCAAATATCATCGCCATGATGAAGGTCTTGGGAAACGCGGGAGTTTCTCTTGTCTTATCAGCCGTCTTCATCGCGTGTCGCCTCCCGTCGGCAGCGATTCCGTGGCGGCGATGCGTTCGATCAATGTGGTCGCAGCGGCGAGGTCCCCACGCTCGCCGTCATCCAATGCATATTCGATGGCATGCGCCAGCCAAGTTGTTTGGCTAGCGGTTACGTGGGCGAGGAACGCATGTCCTTCATCGGTCAAGCCGACCAGTCGACGACGACGATCTTTCGAATCGGCATGCTGTGTGACATACCCTGTGGACCTCAGTAGTTCAAGACGCTGGGTGATGGCCTGTTGCGATACGTGTTCGTACGCGGCCAAAGTCGATACCGACAGTTCTCCCTCGGTATCCAGCCGCTTCAACATGGCAAGCTGCGAAGCGGTGATGCCCCGTTCCGCGATGCCGGCCTCATGCTTCATCCGAGCTTGCAGCCTGCTGACCGCAATCGCCAATTCCATGGCGACATCCGATGTCGAATATTCGTCTTTCGTATCCATTTCGATTGCCTCCAGCTGGCCACCATAGCACTTACACAAGCTACTTGTGCAATCTGCTTGCGGATTTCCTCGCATGACGCCACTCGCCGCAAGCTTCAAACCGTTATCGCCCTGAACAACAAAGAGGGCCATCCCACTTTTGCAGGATGGCCCTCCATATAAGAACAACAGACCTCAGGCAAGTTTGCCGTAGGCTTCGGCATCCACCGGCTCGAGCCATTCGTTGCTCATGGATGCCGGATTGCCCGCAGGGACCATGAAGGCTAGATGCGAGCATGATTCGCCGGGGGGCGGCGCCATGCCAGTGCTTCGTATCCGCGGGGGATGCAGACGGCCTGCCCGGCCTTGAGCTCCTTTGGCTCCTGTCCCTCGATCTGGTAGTAGCCGCGACCGCCGACCGCGATGAGTGCCTGCGCCGCGTTGTGATGGATGTGCCAGTTGTTGCGGCAACCGCTCGAGTCAGCGTATGGATGGGCTGATCTGCGGAGTCTCGAGCACCGGAGCAAGGTAGCTCTGTCCCACGAAGTACTGCGCGAAGCCGTCGTTCGGTTCTCCCATCGGGAATGCGCTCGGATTTTCCATTGTCGACCCGTCCTTTCATTTATGCTCTGTACCGTTCCCTATTCAACGCCCGGCGAAAAAGAATGTCCAATGTGAGTATGGTATATCGTTCCATACGTCGATTGCATATCAAACCATTCATGCGAGGTATTGGTTCTGCCAATCGAAACGGGATATGCTGACCTTCCGAACATCAACGGCAGAAGAGCTTCAGTATGACTGACATGAGCTACGCCCCACTGGGATGGTCCGGCATCCAAGTTTCCAAGGTCTGCCTTGGCGGTATGAGTTTCGGCAAGACCTCCCCGTAATTCCATCAGTGGACCATCGATGCCGACGCCACCGAACAGCCGTCAGTACAACATGGCGCTCACCCCATACTCCCCATGGCGTCCGGCCATCTGACCCATCCGTCCTGGGATTCCGATTCCAAACGCGGCACCACCGACGGCACCATGCGCAACAAGTACGATCAGGCACGTGCGCAGGATATGCCGATCATCGAACGCGTGCACGGGCTCGCGGAACGCTCGGCGTGCCGATGGCGCGGATCGCCCTCGCCTGGCATTGGGCCAAGGACGTCACGGCACCGATCGTCGGCTGCTCGAAGACGGAGCGCGTGGATGATGTCATCGAAGCACTTGGAGTAAAAACTCAGCGAATCCGACATCGCCTATCTTGAGGAGCCGTACACGGCGCATGAACTGGTCGGCCCATTGGCCAGGCCGGGCGAGCGCGCGCTGGCCGGCACCCTTGCGCGACCCTGAAGGAGAAAGCCAAGTAGCGCCACACGTCGCCGGAAAGTGGCTAGCGCACCGGGATGCAGATCTCGGTCACGAACTGGGCGGGATCCGATGTCAACCCTTCATCGATCAACGCGATCTCACGTGAGAACCCGGTGATGTCGAGACCCTGCTCTGCGGTGTACCATATCAGCTCGCGATACCGGTCGGGGGCATCGCCATGACTCCCCCGGAACCGGATGCGCACGCAATCGGTCTCCGGCAATGCCACGGTGTCGCCCTCATATTCGTCCTCGTCGTCAAGCAATAGGAACACCAACCCGTAATCGGCATATCCGCCCTGTTCCAACGATTCCTTGTCAATGCCGACGCCGACCTTGCCGAGGAAGACCAGCGAATCCTTCTGATGCTGCTCCAGCTTGCGGATCGAATATTCCAGGCCGAGATACGAGTCGACCTTCGGTGAATCCCTGATCCAGACGATCCTGCAGGCGGGTTGCCGCACAACACGTATCACGTCGAATTCGGACTGCTCAGCGTCCCGCAGCCGCTCCAAGCGATGGTCGATCTTCCGCTGGACCATTTCCAGCTCATGCTGTTTGCGCTCGATCAGGGCTTTCTGTGCAACAAGCTTGTCCTCGATGACATGCACGTCGCGATTGTGCAGGAACTCGGCTATCTGCGTCAACGGCATATCCAGCACACGCAGGTACCGGATGGTGTTCAGCACCTCGAACTGCTTGGCACCGTAATACCGGTACCCGGTGCACGGGTCGATATATTCGGGTTCCAGCAAGCCGCAACGCTCATAATGCCGAAGCGTGCCCAGCGACACATTGAACATATCTGCAACCTTGCCTATACGGAACAGTCTGCCGTCACCCGGCAAAGCGTCGCGCCCTCCAACTTCGCTCACTCGCCGTCATGCACGCGCCTTCTCCGAAATTACGCCGTGACGCTTGAGCCACGCGTAGAAGCCAAGACAGATCAGCACGGAAAGCAGCGATCCGGCGGGCGCGGCGACGCCCATGGGGAACAAGGTGTTCGGGAACAGCTTGGATGCCAGATACGCCCCGGGCACACGGACCAGGGTGATGGCCACGATATTGTGGATGAATCCGATATAGGAGCGCCCGCATGCGGCGAAGAAGCCGCTGAAGCAGAAGTGGATGCCCGCGAAGATGCTGTCGACGATGTAGCTGCGGATGTACTGTGTTCCCAGCAGGATTACCGTCGCATCGGTGGTGAACAGGCCGACGATGGAGCCCGCCGTCAGTTCCACCACAATCGATATGACGATGCCGTAGACGACGTG
>ENA-OQAJ01000205-OQAJ01000205.1-human-gut-metagenome-genome-assembly--contig:-NODE-205-length-18789-cov-3.335441_pt1 | contig 18789 bp, 26 predicted proteins | sample MGYA00242736_ERZ504529 | MGnify/ENA primary metagenome ERZ504529 (study PRJEB26092, sample SAMD00036275) | human gut metagenome | host: Homo sapiens | study: EMG produced TPA metagenomics assembly of...
TCCAAAGCGGAAAAGGTCGATGGCGAATACGTCCAGAAAATCCAGATTTTCTACCGCTTTATCGGCCCATTGGATGCCATCGAGTAACAAAGTCAGAAAAGTCACCTCCGAGAACTATCCTACAGATTCCGGACGGGAGGGAGAATTGATCTTCCGACTTGTCTACCAGCAGGCCGGCTGCAAAAAGCCTGTTTCTCGCCTGTGGCTGTCCAGCATGGAGGAAACCGCCATCCGGGAAGGTTTCGCCCATCTCAAACCGTCAACTGAATACGATGCGCTGTACAACGCAGCACTCTGCCGGGAACGTGCCGACTGGATGGTCGGCATCAATGCGTCCCGGCTTTTTTTCGTGCCTGTACAACCAGCCCTTGGCGGTAGGGCGTGTTATGACCCCGGTGCTTGCCATGACGGTGGTTCGGGAAGCTTCCATTGCCGCCTTCACGCAAGAGAAATTCTACACGGTTGCCCTGACCCTTGCAGACGGCGGCACTGCATCCAGCAAACGATTTGCACAGAAAGCGGATGCTGAACTACTGCTTTCCAAATGCCGAAAGGAGGGACGTGTCACAGTGCAGAAGATGGAACGCAAGGAAAAGTCCGAAAGTCCGCCGCAGCTCTACGACCTTACCGCATTGCAGCGGGATGCAAACCGTCTGCTGGGGTTTACGGCACAGCAGACCTTGGATTATGCCCAAAGTCTTTACGAAAAGCGGCTCATCACCTACCCCCGCACGGACAGCCGATTTTTGACGGAGGATATGGCGGCATCCCTGCCGGGGCTGGTGACAGACACGGGCAGGCGCTTGCGTGGAGGAACCGTTTCCCATCCATGTGCAGCAGGTCATCAACGGCAGCAAAGTCACCGACCACCATGCGCTGCTGCCTACGAAAAGCATGGCAAACGCAGACCTTGCCGCCCTCCCTGCCGGGGAGCGGAATGTCCTGCGGCTGATTGCCGCACGGCTGCTCTGCGCTGTGGGCGAACCGCACTGCTATGCAGAAACTACGCTCACCACCATCTGCGCCGGAGAGGAATTCTCCGCAAAAGGCAAGTTGGTGCTGTCCGATGGATGGAGAGCCATGGAGCGGAAAATGCTGGGCGAACTGTTGGGCAAGCAGAAAGAACAGGCTGTTCTGCCCGATGTGCAGGAGCAAAGCCAGTGCAGCGTTGCCAGTGCTGAACTGAAAGAGGGGCAAACGTCCCCGCCGAAGCATTTCACCGAGGACCTTCTACTTCATGCGATGGAAACCGCCAGTGCAGACAGTATGCCGGAGGGCGTAGAACGTCAGGGCATCGGTACCCCGGCCACCCGCGCCGCAACTATTGAAAAGCTGGTGCAGAAGGGCTTTCTGGAGCGCAAGGGCACCAAGAAAACCAAGGTGCTGCTGCCTACCGACAAGGGCAAAGCCCTTATTACCGTAATGCCCGAAGAGATCCAGTCCCCGGAAATGACCGCCGATTGGGAAACAAAACTGCTGCAAATCGAACGTGGCGAAATGGAGCCGAGTGAATTTATGACTGAGATCAATATGGTGATTACCGAACTGGTAAAGAACACGGAAATGAAAAAAGGAGCGAATGCACTTATGAAAAGCAAGATTATTGGTGTCTGCCCGAACTGTGGTGCAAATGTTGTGGAGCGTGAAAAGGGCTGGTTCTGCGAGAACCGGGAGTGCCGTTTCGTGCTGTGGAAGGACAATGCGTTCTTCAAGCGTCTGGGCAAGCGTCTGGACGCTCATGTGGCGGACAAGCTGCTGCGGGATGGTCGGGTCCGCCTGAAGGACTGCAAGAGTGCCAAGGGCAAGACCTACAATGCCACCGTGCTGCTGTCCTGTGAAGCTGATGGCCGCAGCAAGTTTTCTCTTGAATTTGAAGGTGGTTGCTGATGGAGCAGAAAAAAGAAGCGGTTTACCTTATCAACGATGAACGCTATCTCCACCTCCGGGAAAATGGCGCAGGAGTCGGCTTTGCCACCTACAACAAGGTAACTGGTGAGCCGCTGGAAAGCGGGCAGATCTCGGAAAAGAACCTGCCGCCCGATGGCAGGAACGCCATTTCTGCCGCCCGGAACTGGTATCTGTTTGAACTTTCGGACGATGACCGCAAGGCCATCCAACAGGAAAGCGTAAAGATCCTCGAAAACATCCCGCAGGCGGGCATCGGCAGACGGCGCATCTGGGAGCCGGAAACGCTGCCGAGGGATATTCGTCTCATCAACAGCCACTATGATGACCTCTATCGCATTCCAGATGGCGGCGTGATTCAGGTGGATTACCCGGATGGGCACAGTTTTACGGCACGGGTGGAACATCTGGATGATTATCACTTTGACATGGGCGGTCTGGGCAATGTGTTCCACATCTGCCAGTTTGCCGAAGTCATGGAACGAAACCATGCCGACTTCTACCCGGAGATTCAGACACAGGACGAGCAGGCGGCGTGGGAACTGGGCGGCAAAGGCTACCTTGCCATCCAGTCTTGTGAGGATGGATGGGACTACACCCTCTACCACAGCGATTATTCCGTGATGGACGGCGGGCAGTTGGATGCCCCGGAACTGACCATTCAGGAGCCCGTGAGCAGATTCTGGAAGCGCACCACATGGAAAAGGGGCGGCGGCTGTTGCAGGACTACGATGCCGTCATGGACAAAGTTGCGGAAGCTGAGGAACTGAGTGCAGACCATCGCCCTTCCACACTGGAAAAGCTGGCAGAACTGGCAAGTGATACGTCTGCGCCAAAATCGTCTGCACGTTCTGCGCCAGAACTGTGAGGTGGACGATGCAGCAAAATGGAACCAGAATTTTGACGGCGAACCCATGGCGGACATCCCGCAGAAATTTCTGAACGCAGGGTGCGATGTTTATATGGTGATGCAGCTGCGGCATGACGAAAAAATCCTTGATGAAAGATTTGCTTCTATGCGGGAGTTGAATCGTCGAGGCAAAACGCCCGACCCGGAGCATTACGAGGTCACCTACTATGCTGATCTGCCCGCCATGTGGCAGGATGTGCCGAACAACGAGATTTTGGAAGAACTGTTTCAAGTGTTCAACCTCTCCCGTCCGCAGGATTTTGAGGGGCATAGCCTGTCGGTCAGCGATGTGATTGCACTCAAACGCAATGGCGAGGTGTCTGTGCATTATGTGGACAGCATCGGCTTCAAGGATTTACAGGGGTTTCTGGACAAGCAGCCGGAACGCCCTTCGGTACTGATGAATCTCAAGGAAAAGTGCGATGCCCCGGAGTGCAATCCTACCGTCTGCCGGAAAGCGAGGGATGGACATGAACTTTAACCACGAGGAACTCATGCTGATGATGCTCTACAACTCCGGCACCCGGCTAGGGCTTATCCACGAACTGCGGCTCATGCAGTGCTACCTGATGCCGGATGAAACCGCCCTGCGAGACTGTCGGAGGGCGTTATCGAAAAGCTGAAACTGGTGACCGATGCAGAGTTTGCCGAGTTGGAATTTCCGCTCGACTGACTTTTGCCGCCTGCGGGCGGCATACATATTCTCTTTTACAATGCCATTTGGTGTGGTATACTGAACTCGACAACTCGGAATTTTCTCAGGAGGCTATAAAAATATGATTGGAAGAATTTATCATGTTGGATTGACCGTTTCTGACTTGGATCGCTCGGTTGCTTTCTACAGAGACATCCTTGGACTTGCGTTTCAAGGAGAGATTTTATGGAAGGCAAAGAAACCGATAAAATGTTTCGCAAGTCGAATTGCAAAGCAAGGGTCGCTTATTTGAACGGTTCTAAGGCTATTGAAACGCCACCGGTCGAGCTGATTCAGTTCGTAGATAGCGAGATCCATAAAGAACAATCAGATTTGTTTACGACATCCATCTCGGAAGTATGTTTCTATACGGATGACATTGATTCTGTCTATAAAACCCTTATCGAAAACCATGTTGAGTGCTTATCTGAACCGCAGTATTTCGACTTTAGAGCAAATGGATTTGGGGAGAGCCGAGCTTTTTATTTCAGAGACCCGGATGGCATTATCCTTGAAATGATGCAAACTCTTTGATAAGAAATCATAGGTATAGGAAATTGCCAACTTCCTGTTTAAGAGGATCAGCCGATGGACAAAACATTTCAGAAATTATTACAGACTGACATTGATCTTTCATCCTTAGGCGTAGAACGCCGTACAGATAACGAACCGTATTTTTGCACACCAAAGGGTGCGTCTGTATTTGGTTGGACCGGTGTGGATGGAATCCACTTCTGTTTTGTTCGTGGCTTTGGCGGTATGGTTTTTGCTGTCAGCCCGGCGAACACATTTCCAAACTATGTTCATCCGTTGGCAAAAAATTTCGCTGATTTTCTGCGGCTACTGCTTGCCTGCGGCGATGTGGCAGCATTGGAGCAGGCATGGATGTGGGATAAGGCACAATTTGAAACCTTCTTACAGGACAACCCTCCCACGCAGGAGCAGCAGGAAACCCTTGCGCTTGTCGCTACGAAATTAAAGCTGATGCCAATGGAGCGGCCATGGGCATATATCAAAGAGCTTCAGGCATCTTTTGATTACAGCAAAATCAAGTACACCAAAGAATATTACGATGTTGTGGACCAGAACGCAAAACCAGCTATCCCGGAGTGGAAAGTCTACTTTGAGGGAAACTTCTGGGGACATTCGGGAAAAGAACGTGCCGGAACAGAAGTCCCCTTGAATCAGCAATTTGAATGGGCCGGGCATCATTGGATCATTCCTGCGGCGTATTCGTGCAGCAAGGGGTTCGTTGTGGACTTTTGTATGCGTACCCCGGAGGAAGACATTCGCAAGTTCATGACTAAATGGGATTTACACCCCGAAAACGACTCTTGTGAATACTTCACGCAGGAGCAGCAACTGCAAATAGATTTAGAAAATCCACTTTGTCTTGACTTTATTCCTCGTTTGGAATTGAACGGGAAAACAATGCTGACCTCCCACGGTTGCTCGGTGGTCTTTAATCCATGTTTGCCAGACGGGATGATCAATGAAGCGGAAGCAAAGTGGGCATTGGAACACTATGATTTGGATACATCCTATGGGTGGATGATTTTTCGGGCGGCATTTCCGTGGACAAGCAAACGCCGTCCTGAAATAAAATCCCTCTCCCTTACGATGGAGCAACGGCCATGCCGTGTGCCGGGACCACATTTCCAGACACACGCTCCCGGTGATTCGTTTTCTTTCCTCCATCCGGTCAGCGGAACAAACTATACATTGACCGTGCAGGAAATAGAGCAACAAACAATTCCTCAAAAGTGTTTCGGTTCTGACCTCTGGGTTTATCCGACACATTTTACCGTCATGCGTTATACGCTTTTCCCTGAATCGGAGGAAGATATCTCGATTTGTGATTGCTGCGATGGAGATAAGCCTATGGAAATTGCTGTGGAGGGAGACTCCTTCACGCCGGAAACCCAAAATAATGCTTGCGTAGGCATTATCGGTGGAGCTGACGGACCAACAGTGATTATGACTGGAGAAAAATCACAAGGCAGGCTTTATGCTGCTTGCTCAGCACTGCACTTTGAGCCGGTTCGGGATGATGTAGAGTGGTGCACAATGTTCAGTATTAAGAATTTTGATGAAACGACGATCAACCTTATATAACAGGAATACGATGACGACTTTCAGTTTGTCGATGGTTGTCAACTGGGATAATGTCATAGGGCATTGTTCCGAAATTTTTTTTTCATAACCCGCAAAAAGTGGGCTTGATAGAATGCTTCCATTCATGCTATAAACTACCATAGATTCCATAAGCGAGTGACCTGAAAAGGCCGCTCGCTTTTTTGTTTACAACGAGATTGAAGGGAGGAACGCTATGCCAAGCAAAACCGAAGAATATCTCGCCCTTGCCCAGCGCACGGCGAATGGTCTGACCCGGTACTGGGAAAGCTGGACGGACTATTTGACCACTGCATCCCGGCTGTACAAGTACCCCTTTGCAGACCAGCTCATGATCTACGCCCAGCGGCCTGATGCCACTGCCTGCGCCAGCTTCGACATCTGGAACAATCGCATGAACCGCTATGTCCGGCGCGGCTCCAAGGGCATCGCACTGTTAGACCAGTCCAGCAGTGTGCCGCGTCTGCACTATGTCTTTGATGTGAGCGACACCGGGGTGCGCCGCAATTCCCGTGACCCGGAGGTGTGGCAGCTCGGCCCCGATCTGGTGCAGCCTGTGTCGGAAATGATTGCCAGAGAGTACGGCGTTTACCATGAAAGGCTCAGCCAGCAGATTTCTGACCTGACGGGCAAGCTGGTGGATTCCTATTGGGACAACAACAGCGGCGACATTCTCGACATCGTTGACGGTTCGTTCCTGATAGATTATGATGAAGCCGGACAGGAGTTCCAGTTCAAATCTGCTGCCGCAATCAGCATCCTGTATACGGTTCTGGAACGCTGCGGCCTTGAGCCGGACGGTCATTTTGACCGTGACGATTTTCAGGCCATCTTCTCTTTTTCCACGCCTGCCGCCGTGTATGCGCTGGGCACCGCAGTCAGCGAATGCAGCCGGGATGTGCTGCGCAACATCGAACGAACCGTAAAAACGACAATCCGCCGCCGCAATGTAGAAAGGAGCCAGTATGAATATGAACAGCAGGAACGTGACCTACTCGACCGTCGGGGACTACCAGCTCCCGAACCTGACCCTGCCCCAGCAGGAGAAAGCACTGGGCAAATACGGCAGATTGCGCCGGACTTATCTGATGGAGCATCGCCCGGTGCTGTACAATTCGATGCTCCTGTCGGGGACTCTGCATCCGCACCTGTTGGAAGTGGAACAGACCGCAGAGAGCCGGATGCAGCAGACCATACAGGAACTGCTGAAGCAGAACCCGGCTCCGAACAAAGAGCGGCATCAGATGGAGTGGGTGCAGCACATGAACAGCCTGAAAGCACAGGCCGAGGAACTGGTGATGAACGAGCTGATTTACAGCTAAGTTTCTTCGATGTGGCTATTCCCACCGAAGCCGAACAAATTGAATCCATCGACCAAGCGGAGAGCGAAAAATCGCCTCCGCTTTGTTTTGTCTCAGGCCGAGATTAAAAATGCGCTGCGCAGAGGTTCCAATTTTGAAGATAGCAAACTTCGGATATGGCAAATTTATCAGATGCAGCCTGACCGAAAGCTCCGGGCAAAAGCTCTCGCCAAAGAATACGCACCATACGGCCCCGGTGGTTCCTCGCACACTTATCTGGACGGAAGCAGTGGTTGGCTTGACCATGACAGCAAGGGGCTGACGTTTGAGCATTATCCCGACCATCGGAAAACGCTCCTCCGCTGGGATCGGGTTGAAAAGTATATCGACCTGATGATTCAGTCTGACCGTTACCTGACGGACAAAGAAAAGGAGCATTACACGCCCCCTTCGCCCGTCAGCGCAAAACCGGATGCGACCTGACCCATGCCAAAACCTGATTCGGGAGTTTTGTCAGGAAGAATACGATTCCGAGCCAGACTTCTCCAATCTGTCCAAGATCGGCATTGCCTACACCCACGCCACCGACGAAGATATTCCTATTCAGGTCAACGTAGATCTGGTGGGATACCGTGTGGAGCGGTATCTGGGCGAGGTGCTGATCGACGAGCGGCAGTACGAAAGTCTGGAAGAACTGACCGAAACCGAGCTGGAAGCTTTGGACTTTTCGGAACTGGTCAGCGTCACGGATGAGGAATTGGAGCACTACCACAGCAAAGTGGAGGAACGCCTTGCACTGCTGCCGCTGGATGCCGCCACCGAATATAACACCCTGAAGGAGCAGCACCCGGATGCGCTGGTGGGCTTTGAGCAGAACGGACAGTTTGAGTTTTACGCAGATGACGCGCAAAAAAGTCAGTGAACTTCTGGGCGGCAAACTGCTGGAAAAAGAAACTGCACTGGGCACCGTCCCGGTCACCGGCTTCCCCAGAGACCAGTGGGCGCACCGTGCCAAGCAGCTGTGGCAGTGTGGTGAGAACGTCTATCTTGCCGGGCTGAACGAGGACGGCACCCATCACCAGACCAAGTACCTGCGCCGAGAGGACTATCTGCCGCTGGGTGCTACCATCCACATGGAAGGGCGGGCTTTCCGAGTGGATACGGTAAACTATGATAGGGGTAGCGTGACCCTGCAGGATGTGGCACTGGCAGAAATGCGGATGCCAGTTTTCCGGGAAGAACCGCTGGCTATTGTCCGGGAGTTGTACGAGGAGCAGGATATGATGGAACCCCCCCTGCCCGATTATAAGGTCGGTGATAACGTTATCGTTGATCTTCCTACCCGAACCATCGAGGGAACCATCGGCTATGTAGGCGAAACGGATGTTCGCATCGACACCAGTGCGCACGGACAGTCGTGGGATAACGAAGTTATCAACAAACGACAATTCGAGGATGGCTTGCGGCAGAATGAACAGGTTACTACGCAGCCAGATGATACTGTAAAAACGGTTGCCATATACCCTGCTGAAGAAAACCGTATGCCTTATGATATTGTGATCCAGACGATTGGCTCAAAATCACCTACTCTGGATGCAGTTGAACCGGAACAATCCACACTTGAACTTGCCGGGAACTTCCACATCACGGATGATGATTTGGGTGTCGGAGGCCCCAAACAGAAATTCGCCCGGAACATCGAAGCTATCCGTACCCTGTTCAAGCTGGAAGAGGAGCACCGGGGTGCCACCGCCGAGGAGCAGCAGGTGCTTTCGCAGTATGTGGGCTGGGGCGGTCTGGCAGACGCTTTTGACCCCGGCAAAGATAATTGGGCAAAGGAATACGCCGAACTGAAAGGACTGCTTTCCGAGGATGAGTACGCTGCTGCCCGCTTCCAGCACCCTGAACGCCCACTATACCAGCCCTACCGTCATCCGTAGTATCTACGATGCCGTGGAGCGCATGGGTTTCCACAGCGGTAACATTCTGGAACCTAGTATGGGCGTGGGCAACTTCTTTGGAATGCTGCCGGACAGCATGGCAGACAGTCGGCTGTACGGTGTAGAACTGGACAGCATCACCGGGCGCATCGCCAAAAAGCTGTACCCGCAGGCTGACATTACCGTGGCGGGCTTTGAGACCACTGACCGCCGTGATTTCTACGATTTGGCGGTGGGCAACGTGCCTTTCGGTCAGTACAAGGTCAACGATAAGGCGTACAACAAGCTGGGATTCTCCATCCACAATTATTTCTTTGCGAAAGCCATCGACCAAGTGCGTCCGGGCGGCATTGTGGCGTTTGTGACTTCTCGTTATACCATGGACAGCAAGGACAGCACCGCCCGCAAACACATGGCAGAGCGTGCCGATTTGCTGGGTGCTATCCGTCTGCCGAATAATGCGTTTCGCGCCAATGCTGGCACAGATGTTGTCAGCGACATTATTTTCCTGCAAAAGCGTGACCGTCCCATTGACCATGAGCCGGACTGGGTGCAGTTGGGCAAAACAGAAGATGGCTTTGCCATCAACCAGTATTTTGTGGACCACCCGGAGATGGTTCTGGGTGTACTCTCCACCGAAAGCACCCAGTATGGACGAGAGGAACTGACCGTTGCGCCCCTTGAGGGCACCAGCCTTGCAGACCAGCTTGCCGAGGCGGTACAGCACATCGAGGGCAATTACACTGCGGTGGAGATTGCTGCCCCGGACGTCGCAGATGCGGAAGCACAGCGCAAAAACGCTGCCCGCAGACCCGACTGTGAAGAATTTTAGCTATACGGTTGTTGATGGCGAGATCTACTACCGAGAGAACTCTATCATGACGCAGATCGAACTGTCCGACAACGCCAAAGGTCGTGTAGCTGGTATGGTGGAGTTGCGGCAGACTGTCAACGAACTGATTGACCAGCAGTTGAACGACTTCCCGGACGAGGACATTAAGGCATCGCAAGCAAAATTGACGCCACCTATGATGCCTTTACCGCAAAGTACGGCTTGCTGAACGACCGCAAAAACGGGCGGCTGTTTGAGCAGGATTCCTCGTATTATCTGCTGTGCTCGCTGGAAAATCTGGACGAGCAGGGGCAGCTCAAGAGCAAGGCGGCGATGTTTACGAAGCGCACCATCCGCCCGGAGCGCACCGTCACCAGTGTCGGACACCCCCAGCGAAGCGTTGGCGGTGTCCATCGGGGAACATGGCAAGGTGGACTTGCCCTATATGGCGGAGCTGCTGGGCACTCCCGGAGAGTATGGGCGCATCACCGCAGAGCTTTCCGGCGTGATCTTCAAAGACCCTGCCGCCGACCCCACCGACCCGGAAGCAGGCTGGCAGATGGCAGACGAGTACCTGTCCGGCGATGTCCGGGCAAAGCTGCGGATGGCGCAGTTTGCGGCAGAGACCAACCCGGAATTTGCTGTCAATGTGGATGCGCTGACCAAAGCGCAGCCCAAAGAACTGGAAGCCTCCGAAATTGATGTGCGGCTGGGTGCAACGTGGCTCGACCCGGACATTATCCAGAAGTTTATGACCGAGACTTTCCAGATCCCCTACTATCTGCGCCATGCTGTCAAAGTGCGTTATTCTCCCTATACCGCAGAGTGGCGCGTGGAGGGCAAGACGGCCACCGGCAGAGGGGATATTATCTCCTCCGAAACCTACGGCACCAGCCGTGCCAATGCCTACAAGATTCTGGAGGAGACCCTGAACCTGAAAGATGTCCGCATCTACGACACCATCGAGGATGCCGAGGGCAAGCCGAAACGTGTGCTGAACAAGCGGGAGACCATGCTGGCGCAGCAGAAGCAACAGGTCATCAAGGACGCTTTTGCCAACTGGGTCTGGCAAGACCCCCAGCGGCGCATTGCGCTGGTGAAGCAGTACAACGAACTGTTCAACTCTACCCGCCCCCGTGAGTATGACGGAAGCCACATCCATTTTGTCGGCATGAACCCGGAGATCACCCTCCGGGAACACCAGCGAAATGCCATCGCCCATGTGCTTTATGGCGGTAACACGCTGCTTGCACACGAAGTTGGTGCGGGCAAGACCTACGAAATGGCGGCATCTGCCATGGAAGCAAAACGGCTGGGGCTGTGCCAGAAATCCCTCTTTGTGGTGCCCAACCATTTGACAGAGCAGTGGGCTTCGGAGTTCCTGAACCTCTACCCCAACGCCAAAATTGCTGGTGGCACGGCGCAAGGACTTTGAAACCGCCAATCGCAAAAAAAGTTCTGCGCCCGCATCGCTACCGGCGACTACGATGCTGTTATCATCGGGCATTCGCAGTTTGAGCGTATTCCGCTGTCTTATGAACGGCAGGAGCGCATCATTCAGGAGCAGATTGATGAAAACGCTTGCCGCCATCGAGGAACTGAAAGCCAATGCTGGCGAAAAATTTCAGCATCAAGCAGATGGAAAAAAGACCCGCAAAACACTGGAAACCAAGCTGGAAAAGCTGCGCTCCGATGAGCGCAAGGATGATGTTATCACCTTTGAGCAGTTGGGCGTAGATAGGCTTTTTGTGGACGAGTCGCATTTTTACAAGAACCTTTTCCTCACGACAAAAAATGCGCAATGTCGCAGGATTATCCACCAGCGAAGCGCAGAAATCTTCCGATATGTTCGGCAAGTGCCGCTATCTGGACGAGATCACAGGCGGACGCGGTGTGGTATTTGCAACGGGAACCTGTGAGCAACTCCATGAGCGAGTTGTATACGGTCATGCGCTATCTGCAATACAGCACACTCCAGCAGAAAGGGCTGACGCATTTCGACTGCTGGGCATCGACCTTTGGCGAAACCACCACCGCCATCGAACTGGCCCCGGAGGGTACGGGCTACCGGGCAAGGACGAGATTTGCAAAGTTTTTCAACCTCCCGGAGTTGATGTCGATGTTCAAAGAGGTGGCTGACATTAAAACCAGCGACCAGCTTCATCTGCCTGTGCCGGATGCAAAGTTTGAAACCGTGGTGGCCAAACCGTCCGAGATGCAGAAAGAAATGGTGCAGGAACTGAGCAAGCGCGCCGCAAAAATCCATTCTGGCGCAGTGGATGCTTCCGAGGACAATATGCTCTGCGTCACCAACGATGGCCGGAAGATTGGTCTGGATGTTCGCCTGATGAATCCCATGCTGCCGGACGACCCCAACAGCAAGCTGAACACCTGCGTTCGGAACGTGCTGCAAATCTGGGAAGATGGCAAGGAGCAGAAGCTGACACAACTTCTGTTCTGCGACCTCTCGACACCAAAAGAACGATGGCAACTTCAACGTCTACGATGATATTCGCAAAAAAATTGGTCGCCGCCGGGGTGCCGGAAAACGAAGTTGAGTTCATCCACACGCCGACACCGAAGCAAAAAAGGCCGCATTGTTCTCCAAAGTACGCTCTGGCGATGTGCGGATTCTGCTGGGCAGCACCGCAAAAATGGGAGCCGGAACGAACGTCCAACAGCGGCTTGCGGCGGTGCATCACTTGGACGTTGGATGGAAGCCCAGCGACATGACCCAGCGCAACGGTAGAATTATCCGGCAGGGCAACCAAAATAAGCAAGTCCAGATTTATAACTATGTCACAGAAGGTACGTTCGATTCGTACCTCTTTCAGACCCTTGAGAATAAACAGCGGTTTATCTCGCAGATTATGACTTCCAAATCTCCGGTGCGCTCCTGTGATGATGTGGACGAACAGGCATTGTCCTATGCGGAGATCAAGGCATTGTGTGCTGGAAATCCGCTCATCAAAGAGAAGATGGATTTGGATGTGCAGGTCGCAAAGCTCAAAGTTCTGAAAGCCGACCACCAAAGCCAGAAGTTCCGTCTGGAAGATAAGCTGCTCACAAAAATTCCCGGCTGACATTCAGGAAACGACTGCCTATATTACTGGGTTGAAATCGGATGCGGAACTTGCCGCCGTGCATCCGCAGGAGAAAGAGGGCTTCTGCGGCATTACCATCAAAGGCATGGCCTACGATGAGAAAAAGACTGCTGGTGAGCGGCTTCTCCTCGCTTGCTCCGAACTGCCCAACAGTGAAGAAAAAGTGATTGGCAGCTATCGCGGCTTTGAACTGTCCCTGCGGTTCGACACCTACCACAGCGAGTATCAGGCTCTTTTGAAAGGCCAGCGAAAATACTCGGTAGCACTGGGCAAAGACCCACTCGGCTGCATCATCCGTCTGGACAACTCTCTGAATAATTTCCCGGCGCGCATCACTTCTGCCGAAAACGAACTGGCCACCCTCAAACAGCAGCAGGCCGCAGCGCAGATCGAAGTGGAGAAGCCGTTCCCGCAGGAGGAAGAACTGGCCGAAAAGTCGCGCGCCTTGCGGAACTGAACGCCCAGTTGGATGCAGACGAAAAGCACGAGCCGGAACAGGGCGAGGAAGAAAAGGCGGATGAACCTCGCCGTCCCTCAGTGCTGGCGGCTCTGGAAGAAAAGTCAGATAAGGCCGAACCTGTCAAACCGTTCAAAAGTTATCTGGATAAGGATGGTGATGCCCGATGAATGACCGCCGTGACCAGCAGCTTCATTTCCGCGTCAGTAAGCAGGAACTGGAACGCATCTGGAGCAAGATGGAATCCAGCGGTATTTTGAGCATCGGCTCCTATCTGCGCAAGATGGCACTGGATGGCTACTGTCTGCATCTCGATTTGCCAGAGCTGCGCCGCATGGCCCATCTTCTGCAAATGTGCAGTAATACCTGAACCAGTATGCCAAAGCTGCCAATGAAAGCGGTCAGGTCTATGCTGCCGATTTGGAAGATTTGCGCATTCGGTTGGATGAACTGATTGCCATTAGCAAACAGATTCTCTCCTGGCTGGCTGGTTTCTGATTTTTGCCCCACGGCTTCGGCTGTGGGGATACATATTATATAAGGATAAAGCCGTAGGAGGTGGTGGACATAGCCGCAACACGCTTGATTGCGCTGCACAAAAACAAAGGAAAATCGGTTGTGGCCTGCTTGAAAAGCCGCACAGACTATGCACAAACCCGGAGAAGACCGAACAGGGCGAACTGGTCAGCAGCTACGAGTGCAGTCCTCTGACGGTGGACGAAGAATTTATGCTGTCCAAGCGGCAGTATGAACTTGCCACTGGGCGCAGGCAGAGAAGTGATGTAATCGCCTATCAGATTCGACAGTCATTCAAACCCGGTGAAATCACCGCCGAGGAAGCCAACAAGGTAGGCTATGAACTGGCGATGCGTTTTACCAAAGGCAAGTACGCTTTTATTGTTGCCACTCACACAGACCGGGAGCATATTCACAATCACATTATTTACAACTCTACCGCACTGGACAGCACCCGGAAATTCCGGGATTTTTATTGTCCGGGCTGGCCGTGCAGCGGCTGAGCGACCTGATTTGCTTAGAGCATCAGCTCTCCGTCATTGAGAAAAAGCCCTACCGGGAGCGGCAAAAGCGCACACTTTACCCACCCAAGGAAAGCAATCGTGACCATCTATGCAGTGTGCTCGACAACATTCTGGCGGAAAAGCCCAAAGGCTACGAAGATTTTCTGCAAAAGCTGGAGCAACAGGGCTATGAGGTCAAGCGCGGAAAATACACCTCTGTCAAGGGAAAGCGACAAAAACGATTCATTCGTTTTAGGACGCTCGGCACAGGATACAGCGAAGAAGAACTGAAAGCGGTGATTGCCGGAGAAGCCGAGCATCGCCCACATCAGAAGCAGCCGCCAAAAGAGAAACCGTTCAATCTTCTGGTGGATGTGCAGGCAAAGCTGGCCGAGGGCAAGAACATCGGCTATGCACGGTGGGCAAAAAAGTACAATCTGAAAGAAATGTCCAAGACACTGATTTTCTTGCAGGAGAAGAAAATCGGCAGCATAAACTACAAGGAAAAGACCTTATCAATGTTGGAATCTTCACTGCGATCTATTTTGTGGTGATGATGGCGATTGCCATGCTGGGATTTATCCCTATTTTTCTTCCTCTTCTGATCGTGCTGGTTCCGCTGATTGGCGGAATCGTAATGATGCTGTATTATTCTAAAGTCCAGAAGTTTGGAATGGTATCGCTGACAGGACTGATCTGCGGTATTTTAATGTTGCTGACCGGCATGGGGTATTGGAGCATTATTACCGGTGCCGTGTTCGGTGTCCTGGCTGATCTTGTTTTGAAATCCGGCGATTATAAGAGTGCAAAAAAAGGAATCATATCGCATGGTGTTTTTTCTATGTGGATTATCGGAAACTACATCCCCATTGTTGCAACACGGGACAGCTACTATCAGCAGCTAATCAGCGGTTATGGACAAGAGTATGCAGATTCCATTATGAGCTATATCTCGGCATATACGCTCCCCCTTCTTTTGATTGCCGGGTTCGTTTGCGGCGTGATCGGCGGTGTGATCGGCCAGAAAATTTTCAAAAAGCACTTTAAGCGTGCGGGTATTGCATAATGCGCCGTGAATTGTTAGCAAGCAAAAAAAAAGGAAACCGGCCTGTCGTTAGACCCTCGGACAAAGTTGGCATTGCTTATCACGATTGCCCTCTTTGTCTTGAGCGGCGAAGGTGGGGCTACTTCTAAACAGTTTGCTCCTATTTTGGCTGCTGTTCCATTGATCCTGCTGCTCACGGAAAAATCGTGGAAGGGATCGGTTATCTATTTTGTTTTATATGGCGGCAGCTATATATTGCAACTATGGGCGCTCCCCCACCTGTCCGGCCTTCCTAACTTTCTTGTTGTTGCAATCTGCGGTTTCTTTATGCGGTTTGTGCCGGGGATTATGATGGGATACATCACGGTCAGGACAACGACGGTCAGCGAGTTTGTTGCCTCCATGAAGAAGCTGCATTTACCGGAGCAGATCATCATTCCTATGTCCGTGATATTCCGATTTTTCCCTACTGTTGTAGAAGAATATAATGCCATAGGGGACGCTATGAAAATGAGAGGAATCCGTTTTGGCGGGGGCAAAGCCAGTGCAATGCTGGAATACAGGCTTGTCCCTGTTATCATGTGTTCCGTCAAGATCGGGGAAGAATTAAATGCGGCAGCCCTGACAAGAGGATTGGGCGGTCCGGTCAAGAGGACAAACATCTGCGAAATCGGCTTTCATGTGCAGGATGTTTTTTTCCTGCTGCTATGTGTGGTGGCTTTTGCAATTCCTATTGTCACGATGATTACAGGGAGGTAGGCCTATGATCGAATGTAAAAAAGTTTCTTTTTCCTACCCTCCAAATGAAACTGACATTGGGGACAGGAAAGGACACGGAACATTAAGAAATATTGACCTGTCTATTAACGACGGGGATTTTGTACTGCTCTGCGGAACATCGGGCTGCGGTAAAACCACACTGACACGGCTGTTTAACGGACTGATTCCTCATTATTACGATGGAAAGCTGGAAGGCACTGTCATGCTTGATGGAGAAGATATGAGCGGGCTTTCCCTGTTTGATATATCAAAAAGTGGGTTCTGTTTTCAGAATCCACGTTCTCAATTTTTTAATGTGGATACGACCAGCGAAATTGCCTTTGGATGTGAAAACCATGGATTGGAAGAAGCAGAAATCCGAAAGCGGGTAAAGCTGGTCTCAGAGCAGTTGAACCTTACAAATCTGCTGGACAGAAGTGTTTTCTCCCTTTCCGGTGGGGAAAAGCAAAAAATCGCCTGTGGATCTGCCGCCGCTGTGGAACCGGATGTATTTGTTTTGGACGAGCCATCTTCCAACCTTGACGCCTATTCCATCGCTGATTTTCGGAAACTGTTAAAAATATTGAAGTCACAGGGCAAAACAATTATTATTGCGGAGCACCGGCTCTACTATCTTTATGATCTGGCAGACAGGATCATATATTTAAGCGACGGGGAAATACAAGGGGATTATACTTTGCCGGAATTTCAGTTGATTCCGGCGGCGGAAAAAGCTAAAATGGGATTACGGCCTCTTGGCCTGGGTGAGTTTGCAGACATTGAGCCTGCCAGTCTACATTCAGGGCAGGGGATATGGAAACTGAACCACTTCCATTTCGCATACAAGAAACAGCCGGAAACGCTTTCTCTGGAAAATATAGAGCTTCCTGCCGGAAATGTAACGGCGGTCATCGGGCACAATGGAGCCGGAAAAACGACACTATCTCGTTGCTTATGCGGATTGGAAAAAAGATGTAAAGGTATCCTCGAAAAAGATGGTACTTCCTATTCAAGCAAACAGCGGCTGAAGCTATGCTATATGGTCATGCAGGATGTAAATCATCAGCTTTTTACGGAGAGCGTTTTAGAGGAAGTCCTGTTAAGTATGCCGGGGAAAGATTCCGATGAATCGCCTGAAAATGTGGCAAAGGCAGAGGCTATCTTGACAGAAATGGATTTGCTCCCGTACAAAGCCTGCCATCCGATGGGGCTTTCGGGAGGGCAAAAACAACGTGTGGCGATTGCTTCTGCGATTGCCTCTGACGTCCGGTTATACTATTTGACGAACCTACCAGCGGCCTTGATCTCTTTCATATGAGGCAGGTGGCCGATTCGGTCAAAAGGACTTGCCGATTCAGGAAAAACCATTGTGATTGTAACCCATGATCCTGAATTTATACTCAGGTGCTGCAATTATGTGATCCATCTGGAAAACGGCAGATTGGAGGAAAGCTATTTCCTCCAGGATACGGAAGGACGGGAACGGTTATTTAATTTCTTTATGATGGAAGGAGGCGGCGGAAATCAAACTGTTTGATGGTAAAATAAACTGCGGCTCAAATGTTAAAAAATGTCATTGAAACTGAGGATTGCGTTGTCCTGCAGCTTTTTTGACGAGAGCGGCGAGGGAACCATGACAGCCCACAAAATTTTTGATGGCGCTTTTGTGATGTATAGCGATATGCACCTGAAAGAATGTACCTCCTACTTTCAGAGTAGTACGGACAGTTCGCTTCTCTATATAGACCATTGCAGGGAGGGACGGATCGAAAGCGAGATTGACAATCATGCGTATAGCTATTTGCAAGAGAATGAGATGCGTGTGGATGACCGGCGTTCCCATTCGGGACGGTTCTGCTTTCCACTCTGCCACTATCATGGGATGACTCTGGGATTTGATCTGGACATTGCTGTGCCGGCGCTGAAAGACTTTTTTGGCGGATTTTCTGTTGATTTGTACGAGCTTCAAAAAAGTATTGCAATGACAAGAAACCGTTTGTGATTCATAATGAGCCAGGAATTGAACATATTTTTTTTCAGAGCTTTACTTTGTCCCGCAGCAGATCAAAAGTGACTACTATAAAGTAAAAGCCCTGGAGCTGCTTTTATATCTGGACGCTTTGCAGTTTTCTGATTCCAAAGAAGATCGCCCTTATTTCTATAAAGGTCAGGTAGAAAAAATCAAAGCGATCCATGATCTTATTACGGCAAATTTGCAGGAGCATTACACGATGGATGAATTAGCTGAACGATTCCAGATTTCGTTGACGGGGATGAAAACCTGCTTTAAGGAAATATACGGAGATTCCATGTATTCCTATCTTCGCCGTTATCGGATGAACGTTGCTGCCACAATGCTCCGGCAGGATTACAAAAAAGGGATTGCGGAAATTGCCGGAGCTGTGGGATATGAAAGCCCCAGTAAATTTGCAACAGCTTTCCGGCAGGTGATAGGGCAGACGCCGATGGAATATCGAAAATCTTTTTTCTAACGATGCATAAATGCCGTTTTGGAGAGGAAAGAAAGAATTGAATACTGCTACAATAAGGATGGTTAGCAAAGACTACCCATCCTTTTTTCTTTGCTGACTAAAAAGAAGGAAGGTGATTGTAAATTGAAGCAGCAAAAAGATAATTTGGGTGTAAAATTCTGTTTTCCTTCGCCGCACATGCAAGGGGAAAATGGCTCT
>ENA-OQAJ01000206-OQAJ01000206.1-human-gut-metagenome-genome-assembly--contig:-NODE-206-length-18739-cov-3.267139_pt1 | contig 18739 bp, 31 predicted proteins | sample MGYA00242736_ERZ504529 | MGnify/ENA primary metagenome ERZ504529 (study PRJEB26092, sample SAMD00036275) | human gut metagenome | host: Homo sapiens | study: EMG produced TPA metagenomics assembly of...
TTTAAAAAATTTTTCATTTTTTTAAAACCTGCCGGTATTCTTAGTCGTCTGTATAGTGAAAGGAGGAAAGAGGACAGGTTTTAAGCGGAAAATATACTTATTAAAAAATAATATTTAACACAGGAGGAAAAGAATATGGATACTATGTCAGCAAAAAATTTCTTACAGAACACAGAGGTAAAATTTTAAAGTAAAAATGATCGCAACGATCATACCTGCGGCAATTTTCTTATTACGATTCTGATTGAAGGAATAACCGGAACGGGAATACAGATCATGCAGAATATTTATCTTATTTCAGGACTGATTTTGCTGGTAGCAACAGGCGCAGTTGTGAAACTTCTGAAGATTGCTTTAACTGCGTTCAAATGGGGATGGCTGCTCACACCGTTTACACTGTTTGATCTGGTGATCGCTGTGATCGCAGGTGGATTTGTCCTGGGAGTGGGACTTCTGTTCCCATTTGGCCCTATGGCACTGGATACCTGGGATCTTTATATGGAACGTCGCAATGCGAAAGCGTATCTGTGATTTTTTCAGGTTTTTGACTGGGTTATGAGCTTTACAGATGCAGAATGAAAAATCATAATATAAATATATGCAATATAAAAAGGAGGAAATGAAATGAAGAAAAAACTTTCAATCGCAGGTATGTTGTTAATGGTTTGTATGTTGTTCTGTATTTCGAAAACAACGTATGCAGCTAGCCGTACGATTACGACGAATAAGAGTTATGATGTGATTCTTGGGAATGAGACAAAGAATTATACGGTTATTGTTCCTAATTCAGGATATTTTTATTATACGGTTATACCAATTAAATATATTGAAAATGGTATTGAATCATCTTCCAGTTCCTGGTATTTGACCATCGACAAAAATGAAAGTTGGATATAAATTATACGAAGAACAATCTGTATATTATGGCAGACCGTTTCGTCCGCGGCATATTCTTTTAAAAAGGGAACTCGGGTTAATATTTCTTTAACTGACACAAATTCTTCTAACACATATGCTTATTATAGATTGAAAGTAATTACAAAAAATCCTGAAAATTTTGAAAAAGAAAATAACAATTCAAGAAACACCGCAACGAAGATTTTATGTAATAAGACGTATAGTGGCTTGAGCCAGCAGGATGATAAAGACTGGTGGTGTTTTACTGCTCCTAAACCGGGAAATATAAATTTTACTGCGTTGAAATTAAGGACAATAAATATCAGACTGTAAAAGCGTATTATGGAGCCAGACTTATTTCAGCGACTACAATGAGAAGTAATCAGGGCTGGGCAACATTATACAGAGGAACCTTAAAAAAAGGTCAGAAAATTTATATACTATTAGATAATGGAAGTAAGAATGAGTTCTACAGATTAAAAGTAAAGCAAATAGGGTAGTTTTTGTGTATATCTGACTATTATTAATACAGGCGAAGAATACAATAGATTCTTTTGCCTGTATTTTTTGCCATTGAGAATAAACAGAAAAGAGGATGTACATATGAAACAGAGGAAATTATAATATAAGATGTACAAATGGCATACAGGAGGAAAAATTTTGAAGCAGATCGCAGATTTACACATACATTCCAGATATTCCATGGCGACAAGCAAGGACGGAACACCGGAGATGCTGGATCTCTGGGCACGGAAGAAAGGGATCACACTTCTTGGAACCGGAGATATGACACATCCTCTCTGGCGGCAGGAATTAAAGGATAAACTGATCCTGCGGAACCGGGGCTTTTCCGGTTGAAAGATGAATTCGTTTTGCCAGAGGCGGCACATTATCCTGGAAAATCTCCCAGATTTGTATTGTCCGGAGAAATCAGTTCCATTTATAAAAAGGATGGAAAAACCAGGAAGGTGCACAGTCTGATCCTGCTCCCGGGATTTCGGGAAGCAGATGCTTTTGCCGCAAGGCTGGAAAAAATTGGGAATATCCATTCAGACGGACGCCCTATCCTGGGGCTGCCCTGTCGTGACCTTCTGGAAATTATGCTGGAGATCAGCGAGAAAGGCATGTATATCCCGGCACACATCTGGACACCACATTTTTCTCTGTTTGGGGCAAAATCCGGATTTGATACCATAGAAGAGTGCTTCGAGGAACTGACACCATATATTCATGCGCTGGAGACGGGATTATCTTCAGACCCGGTGATGAACTGGCAGATTTCCGCGCTGGACAGATATCAGCTGGTATCCCACTCGGATGCTCATTCACCTTCCAAACTGGGAAGAGAGGCAGACCTTCTGGATATCGAGCTTTCCTATCAGGGCCTGTTTAATGCAGTTCAGAAAGGAACAGGACTTGAAGGTACGATCGAATTTTTTCCGGAAGAGGGAAAGTATCATTATGACGGCCATCGAAAATGCGGCGTGTGTTTAAGCCGCGTGAAGCAGAAAAATATAACGGCATCTGCCCGGTATGCGGAAAGAAGTTGACAATGGGCGTGGATCACAGGATCTTACAGCTTTCAGACAGGGATGAAGGTGCGGCTGCCATGCCGGAAAGCGGACGTCCTTACGAAGTCTGGTGCCGTTGCCGGAAGTGATTTCTGCCTGCGTGGGATTTTCCACAGCAAGCAAAAAAGTGCAGGGCCGGTATGAAATGTTGCTTAAGAAACTTGGGGCAGAATTTTCCATATTAAGAGAGGTGCCACAGGAGGATATCAGGACAGTTGGAGGAGAGGCTCTGGCAGAAGGAATCCGGCGGCTGCGTGCAGGAGAAGTTGCTGCGAAAACCTGGCTTTGACGGAGAATACGGAAAGATAGAATTATTCTGACGGAGGAAAATATGAAAGAAAAAATAGGTATTATCTCAGACACTCATGGCCTTCTCCGACCGGAGGTCCTGGAAATCTTAAAAGACTGTAAATACATTCTTCACGCCGGAGATGTAAATAAAGATGAAATCTTGAATGTGTTACGTTCCATGGGAAATCTTTACGTAGTACGTGGAAATAATGACAAAGACTGGGCAGAAAATCTCCGTATCAGTTTAAACTTTACAATTGGCGGGGTGAAATTTTTCATGGTCCACAACAAAAAAAAGACGTGACCTGGGATCTGGATGATACCCAGTGGTGATCTTCGGACATACCCATAAATATTTTGAAAAGATCATTGATGATCGTCTGTGGCTTAATCCGGGAAGCTGCGGCAGAAGTCGCTTTGGAGGTGAAGTTACTATGGCCGTTATGACTGTTGAAGACGGACGGTATCAGGTAGAAAAAATCATTTTGACAGAGAATTCCGAAAAATGATCAGAACGTTATTTACAGATCCTTTTATGCAGAGATGTTTCCGGAAATTACTGGAATACGCTGATGTATAAAAGGATTTTTTGTATTTTATGGGATACAATCCTTGTAATTTAGGATTTGTAGCGTATAATTAGAAAAACGTTTAAAACCAAAAGTGGTCTTACCACTTTTGAAATATTGCTTAAACGTATGTCAAAAAGCGGAATATGAATGTTCGCTTTACATGAATGAATCAGGAGGGATGCAGTATGAAGTACGTGCAGCAGTTCAGCATCATCCTGCTGATTTCCGTCATTGGAGAAATCTTAAAAACCTTTCTTCCACTTCCGGTACCGGCCAGTGTTTATGGACTGGTGATCATGCTGGTGGCACTGCTCACAGGCATCCTGAAGTTGGATCAGGTAAAAGGTGCGGCAGATTTTCTGGTTGAGATCATGCCGGTGATGTTTGTGCCGGCAGGTGCAGGACTGATCACAGCATGGAGTTCTCTGAAACCGATCTGTGTACCGGTTCTTATTATGACGTTTTATCAGCACGGTAATTGTAATGGTCGTAACAGGAAAAGTGACACAGGGAGTGATCCGAATGGGAAAGAGAGGAACTGAAAAATGATGGAATTCATAAAAAACTCCGCATTTTTTTTGGAGCGATGATAAGTCTGATCGCCTACGAGATCGGACTTATCCTGAAAAAGAAATTCAAAATGGCGATTTTTAATCCTCTTTTGATTTCGATCATCTGTGTTATCGGTGTTCTTCTGATATTCCATATTGATTACAATGATTATAACGAAGGTGGCAAATATATCAGCTATCTTCTGACACCGGCAACCGTGTGCCTGGCAGTACCTCTTTATGAACAGATCCATCTGCTGAAAAAAAATCTCAAGGCAGTGGCAGCCGGGATTATTTCCGGAACACTGGCAGGCCTTTGCAGTATTCTGCTTATGTCCAAACTGTTTGGTTTTAACCATCAGGAATATGTCACCATGCTTCCGAAGTCCATCACAACAGCTATCGGAATGGGCGTTTCCGAAGAACTTGGCGGTATTGTGACGATTACAGTTGCTGTGATCATTATCACAGGAGTTCTTGGAAATATGATCGCTGAAGTTGTCTACAAGATCGCAAAGATAGAAGAGCCGATCGCAAGAGGCCTTGGCCTTGGAACTTCAGCCCATGCCATCGGAACGGCCAAAGCTATGGAGCTTGGTCCTGTAGAAGGTGCCATGAGCAGTCTTGCCATTGCAGTAGCCGGTCTGCTTACGGTTGTAGGTGCATCGGTATTTGCCGGAATGATGTAATCCTGCTTCCATAGAAAAAAAGTGTATGAAAGGTCTGCTGTTATCGGCAGACTTTTTTTCTTACCACGAAATCGAACATATTTTTGTACAAAATAAACAAATGTTCGAAAAAGACACATTCATACCGTTTTATCGGACTTATAATGCGCTATAATACCAACATATAGAAAATATGTTTGGAAAATATGTTCGGTAGATTGTAAATGGGCATATAACAGGGAGGATGGATCTTATGTGGAATACAGAGAACAGCAGGAAGGTTGCACTGGCAGAAGGAAGATACATGGAGACAGAGCACAGACACACCGGGAAGCAGAAGCTTTCTTCTGGAATGGCTATGATCCTGGGAGCGCTTCTGACAATAGAGATCATGATCGGTGGAGCGATGATCCTTAATTTTGATTTTAAGGGAGCGGATATCATTGCTGTTGTACTTGCATTCATGGTATTATACTTTGCAGTGGTTGCCTCACTGACAGATAAATAGAACGGAGGAGTCGGAATGCCCAGGGTTTTTAACCAGAAAATAAAAAATTTTTATATCTGATGCGCGTTTTTCTGGAACGGACAGATGAAGAACATCCCATGTCTGTGAAGGACTGATCATCTATCTGAACAGTCTGGGAATCAGCGCAGAGCGCAAAACTGTATACGATGATATCGAAACATTACGGAATTTTGGAATGGACATTCTGAATCGCAGAGAGCAGCCGGCAGGCTTTTATGTGGCCAGCCGGAAATTTGAACTTCCTGAACTGAAACTTCTGGTTGATGCAGTACAGTCGTCCAGATTTATTACCAGTGGGAAATCCCGTCAGCTGATCGGGAAGCTGGAGAGTCTTGCAAGTGTCCATGAGGCCAGACAGCTGCGGCGCCAGGTTTTTGTACAGAATCGGGTGCGAACCATGAATGAGAGTGTGTATTACAGTATTGATGAGATTCAGAGAGCGCTTACCGAGGACAGGCAAATCTCATTTCAGTATTGTGAATGGACAGTGGAGAAGGAGCTGCGGCTGAAGAAGAACGGAGAACGGTATCGTGTCAGTCCCTGGGGACTTGTGTGGCAGAATGAGAATTATTATCTGGTCGCCTGTGATGAGAAGTGTGGCAGAGTGAAGCACTACCGGGTGGACAAGATTATGCAGATCCGGCTTGAAGAGGCGGCCCGCAGCGGCAGGGAACTTTTTTGAGAATTATGATGCGGGAGAGCTGACATCCAGAACCTCGGGATGTTTGGCGGAAAAGAGGAAACCATATGTCTGGAAGCGCATAACCGTCTGGTCGGAGTTGTACTGGACCGGTTTGGCAGGGACATTATGATTCAGAGGAAGGATCATGAACATTTCAAAACGCTGGTTCGTGTCAACGTCAGCGATCAGTTTTTTTGGCTGGATAGCCAGTCTTGGCCCGGATGCGGTAATTGCATCACCCGATGATGTACGCGACAGGTACCGGGAATTTCTTGAGAAGAGTCTTTCTAATTACAAATGATAAATATATGATAAAGAAAATCTGCATATAACAGAGATTCAGGAAAATTTGCTCCTGAATCTACAGGTTTTCTACAGAAATAATTCCCAAAAAAGTTAATGAGAACAGATAAAAATGGGAAAAATTATATAATAAACATATCTGAAATATAAAAATAATATAGACAGCATATGTAAAAAAGATAATAGACATCGCGATGTTTAAGTGCTATAATGCTTTTCGTCTCTTGGAAGGGAACAAAATTTTGCCATTTCAGGCAGATTATGGACGGTGAAGATATGACTGTAAAAGCAAGAATGCTGAAGCTTCTGGAGCAGCACGAGAATGAGCTGATATCCGGAGAAGCGGCGGCAGCAGAACTGAACTGCACAAGAGCAGCCATCTGGAAAGCTGTGAAATCCCTTCGGGAAGAGGGATATACCATAGAAGCGGGACCAAACAAAGGCTATGTGCTCCGGGGTGGCAGCCGTTTATCGGAAGAAGGAATACGGCTTTACCTCGATCATCCGGATGTACCTGTAAAAATATACAGGGAACTGGATTCCACAAACCGTGCAGCCAAGGAGGCTGCATTTTCAGGAGAAGCAGGTCATGGCGCACTGATACTGGCGCGCAGACAGAAAAGCGGAAGGGGCCGCAGAGGCAGAAGTTTTTATTCCCCTGAAAATGCAGGACTTTATATGAGTATCGTTCTAAGACCGGACCGGACTCTGAAGGAAGGACTCCTGATCACTACGGCGGCGGCAACTGCAGTGTACCGTGCAGTGAAGAAAATCTGCGGGATTGATCTGGGGATTAAGTGGGTCAATGACCTGTATCTTCACGACAGGAAAGTGTGTGGAATACTGACTGAGGCTGTTACAGACTTTGAAAGTGGAAACATTGAGTTTGCGGTTGTTGGAATCGGATTGAATCTGTATGTACCGGAAGAGGGATTTCCAGAAGACATACAGGAAACGGCGGGTGCATTGTTTGGAAGCAGGAAGGATGCAGAACATGTAAACTGCAGTATTCTTGTGGCGGAGATTGCCAATCAGCTTCTTATGGAAGTGGAAACTCCGGGACTTTCCAGAGAATATACAGAAAATAATATCATTCCTGGAAATATGATCGTGATCGCAGACGGAGCGCGTACAAGGGAAGCATATGCCGAGGCGATAGCATCGGATGGAAGGCTTCTTGTAAGAGAACAGGATGGTTCAGAGACCTTGCTTTCCTATGGGGAAGTTTCCGTACGCAGGAAGCCGGATAAGGATCAGTCAAAATAAATTGTTTATTTTGTATAAAAAAAAAAAGATTCTTTTTTGTTGCAAAACGGGCAAAAATAATATTGACATTCTGGAAATGCGGAGTAAAAATAAAGTCAAACTACAAGGGCGTGGTCATACCAATGGCAAATGCAGTGATCACAGCCAGGAGAAAAGGAGGGAGAAAAACGGGAGATTTATCAAGTACACTGGCAGAAGAACTGAACAGTAAGACGGCTTTTACCATTCCGGTATTTGGTGGAATACCCATCGCGGAATGTGTGGTAGTCACATGGGTCATTATGGCGGTTCTTGTGGTTCTGTCACTGATTCTGGTTCGGAATCTCAGTGTGGAAAATCCGGGTAAGAAGCAGCTGCTTCTGGAATCCGGAGTAAGTTTTCTTCAGGATTTCTTCATGGGTATCCTTGGAGAAGAAGGCAAACAGTATGTGCCTTATTTGATGTCAACCGTAATTTACATCGGAATAGCCAACATCGCAGGCGTGTTTGGTTTTACACCACCAACGAAGGACATGAACGTAACCATTGCGCTGGCATTGATGAGCATTATTCTGATCGAATATGCAGGCTTTCATAAGAAGGGACTGAAAGGTTTCCTGAAAAGCTTTGCGGAGCCGGTTCCGATCATGCTTCCAATCAATATTCTGGAAATCGCGATCAGACCTACATCTCTCTGCATGCGGTTGTTTGGTAATGTTCTGGGAAGTTTCGTAGTCATGAAGCTGCTGGAGTTTGTTTGTCCGGCCATTCTTCCCATACCATTCAGTCTGTATTTTGATTTCTTCGACGGATTCATACAGGCATATGTATTTGTATTCTTAACATCCTTGTTTATCAAGGAAGCAATTGAGTAATGAAGCAGAGTATCTGCTTGATTCAAAAATGAAAAAAATTGTATTTTACAGGAGGAAAAAACTATGTTAATCGCAATTGGTGCAGCTATCGCAGTTCTTACAGGTATCGGAGCAGGTATTGGTATCGGTCTTGCAACATCCAAAGCAGTAGAAGCTATCGCAAGACAGCCGGAGGCAGAGAGCAAGATCAGTAAAGCACTTCTTCTTGGATGTGCTCTTGCAGAGGCAACAGCTATTTACGGTTTCGTAATCGGTCTTCTGATCATCATCATGCTTGGCTAATAGGTAAAGACGAGATACTAATTCAGGATTAAGAGAGGCAGGTGGACCAGGTGATTAAAATTGATATCAACCTTGTCTTTACTATTATAAACCTGATCGTTCTTTATCTTTTAATGAAGAAGTTCCTTTTCGGCCCGATCATTGGTGTTATGGAGAAGAGAAAATCCATGATCGATGAGCAGTTTGCTTCAGCAGAGAAGACAACCACTGAAGCAAACCAGCTGAAAGGACAGTATGAGGATGCACTGAAATCTGCGAAGGAGGAATCCTTCAGTATTGTAGAGCAGGCTAAGGACGAGGCAAAAGTACAGGCAGACAGCATCGTGAAGAGAGCTAATGATCAGGCCGGTCAGATTCTTGAGAAAGCAAGAAGAGATATCAGCACTGAGCAGGAAGCTGCTATGAAAGCGATGGAAGGCAAAGTGGCTGAGCTGGCAATGGATGCAGCATCCAGAATCATGGGAAAAAAGAACGACGAAGCACAGGATATGTCCCTATATGACCAGTTTTTAGAAGGAGCAGGTGATCCTCATGACAGAGACGTCCATTAATTATGCAAAAGCATTATACGGTCTTTCTGTCCCGGGGGAGGCAATCTGCGAAACAGGAAGGATTTTTAAGAATACACCTGAGATAGGTAAGATGCTTGAAAATCCACTTGTTTCCCTCAAAGAAAAAGAACAGGTAATAGAGCGGGTTTTTCCGCAGGAAATGAAGAGTTTTCTTAAAGTAACGTGTAAGTATCAGAAGATTGACAGAATCGGAGAGATCCTTGAAGCTTATGATGCTTACAGCCGGGAACAGAAAGGAATTCTCAAGGCAGAGCTTCTTTATGTAACACGTCCTGCCGAAGAGCAGGAAAATAAGATGAAGGAGTTTCTCCGTAGCCAGTTTTCTGCCAGAGAAGTGGAACTTACCCTTACAGAGGATAAAAGCCTTGTAGGTGGATTTGTTCTCAGGGCAGGAGATCGTGAGTACGACTGGAGCCTCATCGGACGTATAAGAAACTGAAACAGAAATTAACCCGGAGGTGAAATTGAATTGGGTGCAATAAATCCAGATGAAATCATTTCGATTCTCAAGGAAGAAATAAAGAACTATGACGAAATCAGCAAGGACCAGGAAGTAGGCACTGTCATCTCCGTGGGAGATGGTATCGCAACTGTTTATGGCATCGATCATGCCATGTACGGTGAGGTCGTGACCTTCGAGAATGGTCTGAAAGGTATGGTACAGGATGTCCGTGCCAACAGCATGGGATGTATTCTTTTCGGAAAGGATACAGGAATCAAGGAAGGCACCAAGGTTGCCAGAACTGGCAAGCAGGCAGGTATTCCGGTAGGGGATAAATTTATCGGAAGAATCGTGAACGCACTTGGTGAGCCTATTGATGGAAAGGGAGAGATCCAGGCAGAGGAATACCGCCCGATCGAGAACCCGGCTCCTGGAATCATCGACCGTAAGTCTGTAACTGTACCTCTGGAAACGGGAATCCTTTCTATTGATTCCATGTTCCCGATCGGCCGTGGACAGCGAGAGCTGATCATCGGCGACAGACAGACAGGTAAAACATCCATCGCAACCGATACGATCATCAACCAGAAAGGTAAGAATGTGATCTGTATCTATGTTGCCATCGGACAGAAAGCTTCTACCGTTGCAAAGGTAGTTTCCAATCTTGAAAAATACGGTGCAATGGAGTATACAACCGTATTCTCCGCAACAGCCAGCGACTGTGCACCGCTTCAGTATATTGCTCCTTATGCTGGTACTGCTCTTGCAGAGTATTTCATGTATCAGGGTAAAGATGTACTGATCGTATATGATGATCTTTCCAAGCATGCAGTGGCATACCGTGCGCTGTCACTTCTGCTTGAGCGTTCTCCGGGACGTGAAGCTTATCCTGGTGACGTATTCTACCTCCATTCCAGACTTCTGGAGCGTTCCAGCCGTCTGAGTGAAGAGGCAGGTGGCGGATCCATCACAGCACTTCCGATCATTGAGACTCAGGCCGGTGATGTATCTGCATATATTCCTACAAACGTAATTTCCATCACAGATGGTCAGATTTTCCTGGAAAGTGATCTGTTCTTCTCAGGTATGCGTCCGGCAGTCAATGTTGGTCTTTCTGTATCCCGTGTTGGTGGTGCGGCACAGACCAAGGCTATGAAGAAAGCTTCCGGTAGCGTACGTATCGATCTGGCACAGTACAGAGAAATGGAAGTATTTACCCAGTTCAGTTCTGATCTGGATGAGGCTACAACTGCACAGCTGAAATACGGAAGCTGTCTGATGGAACTTCTGAAACAGCCTCTTTGCAGTCCGTTAAGTCTTCATCAGCAGGTAATTACTCTCTGTGTTGCAACTCACAAGCTGATGGTCGACGTAGAAAAGAAAGAGATCAAGAAATATCAGAAAGACCTTCTGGAGTATTTTGATAATGTATATCCAGAGATCGGCAAAGAGATCGAAACTACAAAACAGCTCTCTGATGAGCTTGTAGAGAAAATCATAAAGGCGGCAGAAGAATTCAGAGATAAGAGCAGGTAGGTGTTGATATGGCAAATGCAAAAGAAATACAGACTCGTATGAAAAGCATTCAGGACACCATGAAGATCACCAATGCGATGTACATGATTTCTTCTTCCAAGATGCAGAAGGCCAAGAAGATCCTGCAGGATACGGAACCATATTTCTATAATATGCAGGCTGCCATTGCCAGGATCCTCCGTCATATGCCGGACATCCAGCATCCTTTCTTCAGTGAGCGCCATCTTGTTCCGAAGGATGAAAGAAAGGTAGGTACCATTGTCATTACAGGTGATAAAGGTATGGCTGGTGCATACAATCATAATGTACAGAAAAATGACAGAAGATTTCATGGAAGAGGTACCGGGATATCACAAGCTGTATGTCCTTGGTATGGTAGGGCGTCAGTATTTCGGCAAGAGAGATGTGGATATGGACGGCAGTTTCCAGTATACAGTACAGAAGCCGACTATGCACAGAGCACGTCTTATCACAGAAGAGATCGTACGGGCATTTCTGGAAAGAGAGCTGGATGAAATTCACATTGTTTATACCCAGATGCAGAATGCAATGGCAATGGAGAATGTGAATATGCAGCTTTTACCGCTGAAAAAAGCCGACTTTAAAGTGGGTCAGGTTCCGGCAGATATTTATCAGGAGGAGATCGAGTTATCTCCGTCTGCAGATGTGCTTCTGGATACTATGATCCCCAACTACCTTACAGGTGTGATCTATGGATGTCTTGTAGAGGCATATGCCAGTGAGAACAGTGCGAGAATGACAGCAATGCAGTCCTCTACAGATAGTGCGAAGGCGATGCTGAAGGATCTTTCCATTCAGTATAATCGTGCACGTCAGGCTGCGATCACCCAGGAGATCACTGAGGTTATCAGCGGTGCTAAAGCACAAAAAAGGAAGTGATGACTATGAATAAAGGTAAGATCGTACAGGTTATGGGACCTGTTGTAGACGTTGTTTTTGAAGACGGACAGCTTCCGGATATCAAGGATGCCCTTGAAGTCGAGAACAACGGTAAGAGATGCGTTATGGAGGTGTCCCAGCACCTTGGAAATAATATCGTACGCTGCATCATGCTGGGAGCAAGTGAGGGCTTGCAGCGAGACAGAGAAGTAACAGCTACCGGAAGCGGTATCAAGGTTCCGGTTGGAGATAAAACACTTGGTCGTCTGTTCAACGTTCTTGGAGATACCGTAGATGGCGGTGATTCCCTGGACGGTGAAGAGCATTGGGTCATCCATCGTGATCCGCCTTCATTTGAAGAGCAGAAACCGGCCGTAGAGATCCTGGAGACAGGTATCAAAGTTATCGACCTTCTTGCCCCATATGCCAAAGGTGGTAAGATTGGTCTGTTCGGTGGTGCCGGTGTTGGTAAGACAGTCCTTATTCAGGAGCTGATCCAGAACATTGCTACCGAGCATGGTGGATATTCCATTTTCACAGGTGTTGGAGAGCGTTCCCGTGAAGGTAATGACCTCTGGACAGAGATGAAAGAATCAGGCGTTCTTGAAAAAACAGCTTAGTGTTCGGACAGATGAACGAGCCGCCTGGAGCACGTATGCGTGTTGCTGAGACAGGACTTACCATGGCAGAGTATTTCCGTGATCAGGAGCACAGAGACGTACTTCTTTTCATTGATAATATCTTCCGTTTTGTACAGGCAGGATCAGAGGTTTCCGCTCTGCTCGGACGTATGCCGTCCGCAGTAGGATATCAGCCGACTCTGGCAACTGAGATGGGTGAGCTTCAGGAGCGAATCGCATCTACCAAGGAAGGATCTGTTACTTCTGTACAGGCTGTATATGTACCGGCCGATGACTTAACTGACCCGGCTCCGGCTACAACATTCGCCCATCTGGATGCAACAACCGTTCTTTCCCGTAAGATCGTTGAGCAGGGTATTTACCCGGCTGTAGATCCGCTGGAATCTACTTCCCGTATTCTGGAGGCAGATATTGTCGGTGAGGAACATTACGAAGTAGCACGTAGAGTACAGGAGATTCTTCAGAAATATAAAGAGCTGCAGGACATCATTGCTATTCTTGGTATGGAGGAGCTCTCAGAGGAAGACAAGCAGACCGTATTCCGTGCAAGAAAGATCCAGAAATTCCTTTCCCAGCCATTCCATGTAGCTGAGAATTTCACCGGTATCAAAGGTAAATATGTACCGCTGAAAGAGACAATCCGTGGATTTAAGGCAATCATCGACGGTGAGATGGATGACTATCCTGAGAACGCATTCTTTAATGTTGGAACCATTGATGACGTAATTGCAAAAGCAAAAGCCGAGGAGAACCGGCAGTAAGGAGCGGCTATGAGTGAGACATTTGGCCTGGAAATTTATGCCAGCAATAAACTGGCTTATGCAGGACGTGCTCAGAAGCTCATTATTCCGGCAGTGATGGTGAGCGTGGATTTCTTGCTCATCATGCAAATGTCGTAGAAGCTATCATTCCTGGTGAGATGCGTTTTGCGGATGCAGAGGGCAATGAGCATATTTTTGCGGTGAGCAGCGGTTTTGTTGAGATGATCAACAACCGTGCCAAGCTGTTCTGCCTCAGCGTAGAGAGTCCGGAGGAGATTGATATCCGCCGTGCACAGGAAGCAAAAGACCGTGCAGAAGAGCAGCTTCGTCAGAAGCAGAGCATTATGGAATATCATAGAAATCAGCTGGCGCTTGCGAGAGCAATGACACGTCTTAAAGTAACACATAAGCAGTAAAAAATATATTACAGAAAGCACCTGTTGAATAGTAAAATAAACGTAGATCATAAGTTGGTTACTTTTATGACCATGTGACAGAGCGGAATGAGAACAGCCGCTTTGTACAGAGAATATTCAAAAGGTGCTTTTTTATTATACTGATATAAAAAAGCCAGAGTATGCAAAGAAAAAGGAGGAGAAAAATGAAGAAAAGGAAGAGCAAAAAAATTACTGGGTATCTGTATATTTCTTATGGGTCTCATGATCTTTTCCGTACTGCCAGTGCAGGCGGCAGCACCCAGGATGTATACAATTCAGCCGGGAAAAACCTGGACAAGGTATGATATTACCGGCGATGGAAAGAAAGACAGGATTAAGGTTGTCCGGAAAAAAAGTCAGTATGATGGGTGCTGGAACGGTGCAGATATTTATGTAAATAATACAAAAGTCTGTGCAATAAATAAAGCTTTTATGGGTATGTCCATTCGTATTATTACATTATCTAATGGAAAACCTTTCCTGTGTCTGAGAGGTGGTACGGATAATGATATCAGTGTATTCCACGGACTTTATCAGTACCGTAACGGAAAAATCGTTCAGGTTGTAAATTTCATTAATGAAACATATGGACGACCGGTAAATGAAGCGAAAATTTACCTGAGTGGTAATACAGTTCGTGTAAGAACGGAGGCTATGTCATATTCTCTTGGATATTGTACAACAGAATTTACGTACAAATATCAGAAAGGAACATTACTTCGTACATCCAATTACGGAAAATATATAAAACTTAATGCTGCTAACAAGAGAACAGGACTTTTTTCAGCGGCAAAGAACATACAGGCGTACACAACTCCCACTTCCGGAAGTAAAGCATTTGTGATCCGCAAGAATACTGGCGTGAAAATCCTGAATTTCTGGACTGCTGGGAATAAGATGTATATCCGTGTAAAAAATGGTTCCAAAACAGGCTGGATCAAAGCCGTAACATTTAAGGAATCACAGGGCTATGCAGGGTCACCGCAGTTTTTCGGGGTTATGTATACAGGCTGATGAAAATAAAAAGATCCGTTGTCGAAAGACTTCGGATCTTTTTTTGGAAGTTACTGATTATTCAGAGGAAGAGGTATCTTCCTTATTTTCGGAAAGGACAGTATTTTCAGAAGGAATACTATTTTCAGAAGAAGTATTGTCCTGAGAAGAAAAGGTCTCAGGATTTTTTTCAGCAGCTTCTGAATTATCATCCGGGGAGCTATTTGCTGATATGGACGGTACGGTTCCCAGTAATGCTCATCTTTTATTTTTTTCTTCCTCCAGTTTCTTTTTTTTGTTGAGTGAGCAGATAAATACCTGCAGCAATGATACCGATAGCAATGGCAATCTGAGGAAGATTGTTGCAGATATTGTATACATAGTCTTCCAGATCATACGGTACAATGAGGTACAGAAGACTTGTGAAACGACTCCACAGGATACAGATACCAAACAGGATCAGGATCCAGGCAGTTGTATTTCGATGCTTCTGTAAGAATTTTCTGATATCACCGGAAAACTGATCCATGTGAAGAATGTAATTATCATCTACTGAGTAAAATTCTTCTTCTGACAGTGACTTCAGATTATGGACATTGAAAAAACTGTAGAACCATATCACAGGGAGAAACATGGCCAGCCATCCAAGTCCGGTAATGGAAGCCAGCGCAATCGATCCCCAGAACAGCAGCATAATGCTGATGCCCTGTTTCTTGAATCCCATGTACATTTCCCCGGCACCGGGGATCAGGGAAAAGATAAATACCCAGAAACCATGTTTTTGTTTTTTCATAAATTATTTGCCTCCGTTTATAATTTTATTCGTAAGATCACTCAGATTATCACTGATATTCTGAGAATTTTCACTGAGCTGGGAACCTACCTTCCTGGAAAGCTGGCTCAGATTGAAACCAATGTCAAGGGATGAAGATATCTTAGCTTTTGTTTCCGGTGAAGTATGAAGAGCTGTAAAATCTGTCTGCGATACAGAAAAAAGCATGATCAGCGCAACACCCATACCCACTGCAGTACGTAAGCTTGTGCAGAGAAGCTTCATCCAGTAAGCAGTTTCATGTATTTTTCTGGAAGTTTGTACTTCAGGAGAAGCTGCTTTTTTCAGAATTTTATCCTGAAGATAGGCAGGAGCATGTTCAGAAGAAGTTTCCTCATCCTGAAGCAGCTGTTCCAGGCAGAAATCACATTGATCTATATGTTCCAGAAAATGGATCATTTCGTCTGTATTCATAGCTCCGTCTTGAAATTTCTGTAATTTATCCTGTGGTATATGCATCTAATCGCTCCTTTCCAGCAGTGCCTTCAGCATGGATCTTGCACGGTAAATCTGCGTCTGGACTGTTTTGGTATTTTTGTTCTGTGCTTTTGCAATCTCTGCGGCGGTTTTTTCTTCACAGAAATGAGCGGTGGCCACTTCCCTGTAGGGACTTTTCAGATCCGAGCACAAGTGACGGACCCGATTCTGGAAATCTTTGTCCAGGAATGCTTCTTCGGGGGAGGATTCTTTATCATGGAGCTGTTCGAAATAAGTATCCTCGGTAGGGATGGTACGTCTACCGGCGGCTTTCAGATGATCCAGGCACTTGTGGACTGCGATCTTGCTGAGCCAGGCTTTTTCATAGGTACCATCAAAACGGGAGAGATTTTTGTAGGCGGAAAGAAAAACATCCTGTGTCAGATCCTCGGCGTCAAAAGGATTGCCCACCGATTTCAGACAAATGGAAAATATTAAATTTTGGTATGTATGAATCAGATATTCCAGATATTCTTCCCGTGTGATGTGATCAGCTCCTTTCTCTGCCCGTTCATTTATTATAACGCGAAACAGGGGAGAAAGACTTCAGATCTTCTGGAAAAATATGAAAATCATTGGATAAATCGCTTTTTTTATATAGCAGGGAAAGGAAATTTGGTCTATACTATAAGACGTTAAAGCAGAGATGCAGAAAGGATGAGACAGATGACAGAGACCAGACGTTTATATTATGAAGATGTATATAAAAAAGAATTCACAGCCAAAGTCCTGGAGTGCAGAGAAGCGAAAAAAGGCTTTCATATTATTCTGAATGAGAGTGCTTTTTACCCGGAAGGTGGCGGACAGCCAAGTGATATCGGATATCTGGGCGATGTGAAAGTAAAGGAAGTTCACGAAAAAGACGGAGAACTTCTTCATTATACAGATAAACCGCTGGAAGCCGGAACCGAAGTACAGGGGCGTATCAACTGGGCAAGAAGATTTGATCTGATGCAGCAGCATTCCGGTGAGCATATGGTCAGCGGCCTGATCCATGAGGCCTATGGATATGATAATGTGGGCTTTCATATGGCAGCGATACCATCACTGTAGACCTGAATGGTCCATTGGATGAGACACAGCTTGCCGAGATCGAGCAGAAAACAAATGAAAAGATCTGGGAAGACACTGAGGTGAAAATCTTATATCCTACAGCTGAAGAACTGGAAAAAATTGATTACCGAAGCAAAAAGAACTCACCGGTCAGGTTCGTATTGTTGAATTTCCAGGGGTGGATATCTGTGCATGCTGTGGAACTCATGTGACACATACCGGAGAGATCGGCATGCTGAAGCTTCTTTCCGTAGAAAAATTCCGTGAGGGTGTCCGTATCGAGATGATCTGTGGAAAACGTGTGCTGGATTACCTGAATATGGTCAATGACCAGAACCATCAGATTTCCGTAAAACTTTCCGCAAAGATGGACAAGACCGCGCAGGCAGTGGAACGTCTTCAGGAGAGAATTTCCGCCTGAAGGGACAGGTTGGCCAGATGGTGGATGACATGTGCCGTAAAGAGGCAGAGCGCTATGCAGGAAGCGGAAGTGTTCTTATCTTTATGGACGGAATGGATGCGGACAGTGTGCGGAAACTTGCGGATGCCGTAACACAGACCTGTCAGGGCTGCTGTGCGGTATTCTCCAAAAAATGCAGATGGAAGTTTTCAAGTACGCAATGGGTGAAAAAAGACGGCGATCTCCGCCAATTTTACAAAAAGAAAATGAATGCAAAAATTAAAACGGACGGGGGAGGCGGAAAGCCATTCTTTGTACAGGGATCTGTACAGGCAACAGAGGAAGAGATTCGAAGATTTTTTTGAGCAGTGATGAAAATGTTTGGAGAATGTCATGCACATATATTTCTTAACGGCTACGATTACCGGAAAGCCGTTGAGACACAGAAAAACGGGCCCCAGGATGCGCTGATCCGAAGTCATCTTAAGGAATATCAGAAAAGAGGAATCCGTTTTGTAAGAGACGGAGGAGATCATTATGGTGTTTCCAGAAGAACCGCACAGCTGGCCGGTGAATATGGAATTGATTACCGCACGCCGGTTTTTGCCATTTATAAAGAAGGGCATTATGGAAAAATTGTCGGAAAAAAGTTTTTCGAATATGAAGGAATATCACCGCAGGGTTCTGGAAGCTGCTGAGGAAGGGGCGGATTTTATCAAGATCATGACTACCGGCCTTCTGGATTTTGAGGATCATGGAAAGATCACGGGAACTCCGCTTTCAGCGGCAGAAGTAAAAGAAATGGTACATATTGCACATGAAGAAGGCTTTGCAGTGATGAGCCATACCAATGGGAATTATGGAGTGCAGGCTGCAGTTGAAGCCGGTGTTGACAGCATTGAACACGCCAATTACATGGATGAAGAAACGCTTTCCATGCTGGCAGACAGCAGAAGTGTGTGGGTACCTACTCTTGTGACGGTCCGGAATCTGATGGATTGTGGAAGATTCGAAAATGAGATTCTGTCCTCTATTATCCGGACAGGCGAGGAAAATCTGAAAAAAGCTTTCAGGAAAAAAAGTGCATGTGGCAGTAGGCAGTGATGCCGGTGCATTTAAGGTTCTTCACGGAAAAGGTACGGAAGATGAATGCAGAGCTTTTTTTGACATTTTGGGTGAGACACCGGAGGTATGCGCCTGGATGGAAGAGGGGGGAAGAAAGAATCCGA
>ENA-OQAJ01000207-OQAJ01000207.1-human-gut-metagenome-genome-assembly--contig:-NODE-207-length-18733-cov-2.323068_pt1 | contig 18733 bp, 24 predicted proteins | sample MGYA00242736_ERZ504529 | MGnify/ENA primary metagenome ERZ504529 (study PRJEB26092, sample SAMD00036275) | human gut metagenome | host: Homo sapiens | study: EMG produced TPA metagenomics assembly of...
CGGCGAAAATGAGCGCGCAGCGAGGTAGCTCGAGTGGTCATGATTTCGCCCAGCAGAAGCGCCCCTCCGACTGCGGAGAAGAACGATTCGAGCGACATGATCACGGACGCTCTGGTCGGAGGCACAAGTTGTTGGCCTATGACCTGAAGCGTATAGGCTACGCCAGCAGAGCAGACGCCCGCGTAGACGATGGCGATCCAGCTTTGCGCGGCACCGGCCCAGTCGATGGATCCTTCGATGATAGAGCCAATCCAGCTGATGATCGCGGTGGTGGTGATCTGCCCGAATGAAAGCAGGATGGGGTCCATGTCTCGTCCAAAGGTGTCTATGACGAGGATGTGCCCGGCGAAGAGGACTGCGGTGAACAGCAGCACCATGTCCGCCAGGGTGATGGATCCGAATCCGTCGGTGACGCACAGCAGGTAGAAGCCGATAACGGAGATGGCGACGCTGATGATGACGCTGAGGTGCACTCGTCGACGCAATATGACGAAGGCAAGCAGTGGCGTCATGACGATGTATAGAGCGGTGATGAAGCCGGACCGTCCCGCCGATCCGGAGTAAAGGATGCCGTATTGTTGGACGGTGCTTGCGGTGAAAAGCACGATTCCGCAGATGATGCTGACCACGATGGGATTGCCGGCCCATTTCGGCATGGCGACGATTGCGCCGTTACCGAGGGTGATGGACGGTTTTCCCTGGGTTTCACGGCGTTTTACGCTCTTGTTCCGCTATGGTGCTGCGGCGAAACCAAAGCAACGGTATCAGAGAAATGGATCCGAGGGTGAATCGGGTGGCTCCGAAGAACAGCGGTGTTGTGGAGTCCATGCCTTGCACTTGCGACACGAATGCGAATCCCCAAATGAGGGCCGCCAGTACGAGGCATGCCATGCCGCCAATCTCTTTTCTCTGCATGAGCACCCACCGTAAAGCATGTCTTTGACCAACGGATAAAGCCTGGCCACATTCTGGTCAGGCTTTATCCGTTACGTTGACCGAGGAGCAATGCCAATAATGTCCCATCAAAAGGCTGAAAGCCAAATGACGCGTGCGTCCCCCAAAAACGCACCGAAGGAAGGCGCACGAAGGTACGCCGACTGAGGAGCAATGCCGGGGACGCTCCGTCATTTGGATTTCAGTCGCGATTGCCGAGGAGTTGGAGAATATACATGAACATGTTCACGAAATCCAAATACAGATTCAGTGCGCAAAGGATGGAAACCTTCTTGACCATTTCGGGGCCTTGGGCGGAATACTGTTCAAGCATGGCGCGGGTGGCTTGGGCGTCGTAGACGGTCATGCCGGCGAAGAGCAGAAGTCCGATGGCAGAGACGATCATGAGGGTGGTGTTGCCGGGGGCGAAGATCATGAGAATCACTTCGGCGATGATAAGCACGATGAGGCCGACGAAAAAGGATGGGGCCGGCCTTGAGCATGTTGATCTTGGTGGTGCGTCCGAACATGGTGAGCGCGAAGAAGAAGCCGGCGCACAATGCGAGGGAAATGCCGATGGTGCCAAGATCGTAGGCCATGAAGATGGTGCTGAGGGTGAAGCCCATGAGCGCCGCATACACGTAGAACATGACGTATGCGGTGGAGACCTTCATTGTATGGATGCGCGCGCCAAGGTAGATGGCAAGCACGATTTCAATGACGGCGGGGGCGAAGATGCCGATGATGCCCGTGGTTTGGATGAGTGCCAGGTACGCGCCGCTCATTTGGGTGATGATGGCGACCACGGCAGTGACGATCAAACCAAGGGTCATGTGCGTGTATGCGCTGTTGACGGAACTGCGTTCGGCCTGCTCGTAGGAATAGGTGGCCTGCACGTTGACTGCGGCGGTACCGTTGGGCGCATAGGCGTACTGTGGCTGCGCATTGTACTGGTTGTACTGTTGGTTGTACTGGTATTGATTGTTGAAGCCGTTATTCTGGGCGTTGTTACCCTGGGGCTGCTGACCGAATGCCATAATCGCTCCTTTTTGCTCGATTGCGCATCACGATACGGCATTTTCCTGACGATTTCATGAATATTGGCTTAATCTCATGATTTCTTCAAAGCCCGCATAGGTTTCGCGTTCGACACGGGGAGTGTGCCGGACGCGAAAGACTGGGACATGCCATGTCAGATGGCGAACTTGTACGTCACTTTGGCGGTGTCGCTGAAATCGAGAAGGTTCGTCACGTCGACGGTGATTTCGGAATCGTCTTTAAGCACATATCCGAGGGTTACCGTGCCGGTTGCTCCTGGCTGCAGTTCAGACAGATAGGAGCCGGAATCGTAGCCTTCCGGATTGTCCAAGTACATGGCGGTGTCGAGTTCCTGACCGTTTTGGAACACTTTCGGATTAGCCAGCACGGCGAAGGAGTTGTTCTTATCGGTAGTGTTGGTCCACTCGTAGGTGACGAGCACGGTCGGCTGATTGTTGTAGTCGTTGCCGGAACGCACTGCGGATACGATTTTGACGTGCATATCGGTGAGATCGCCTTCCATGTCTTGCTCGCCTTTCACCTTGGTGTCGGTTTTGGTGGAATCATCGGTTTTGGTGGAATCATCGGTTTTGGTGGAATCATCGGTTTTGGCGTCCTTATCGGCGTCCGCCGACGAGGATTGCGACGTGCTTGTGCCCGTGATGTCGTCAAGCGCCTTGCTGGCGGCCGATTGCATGGCCAAGGTGATGACGATGGCCAACACCGACAGCACCGCCGCGACTATGGACAGGGCTTTGCCACGCTTTTTGCCTCGGAACGTGCCCACGATGGCCACGATCGCCAATACCGCGCCGACGAGTCCGAAGATCGCAGCGATGTTGTTGATGATTGGAATGAAGCTCAGCACCAAGCCGAGCGCGCCGAACACCACTCCCACGATGCCACATACCGTCGTGCCTTGCGGAGCCGGGGACGGCATGATCGGCGCGGGTCTCATACCGTTCGGCGCTGCCGGGCCGCCGTTGGGAATCGGAGCATTGTTGAACTCACTCATGATCTTTTTCTTTCTTCTCGAAGTGGTCGGAACACTTTCGAGCCTACGGGATCGGCTTCGTTCCCGGTATTGGACGAAAGTCCATTCCTGCCTGCACTTTGGGGCGCGCGGCTTGCGCCATCATGCCCGATAGCTCAATGGCATGTTTCCATGAGTATGCCGATAATGGGAGTCATGAGCGTGATCACAAACCCTTCCACCGCCGAAGTGCCAGTGCGCACCAGAATCTGGTGCACGGTGCCGATGGTGGTGTGCGCGAGTTTCGCCTGTCTGGCGCAGGTGTCTTTCGCATCCCAACAGTATGCGCAGGATAGTGCCCCCTACTTGTGGATGATCGCGTGCGTGCTCGTTGCGATCCCTTCGGGTTTGATTCTTCTGGCTCGCAACAGTTACCCGCAAGCCGTGTTCTGGACCGCATGCCTACTGGTGGTGGCGCTCCCCTACGATTCGCTGATCGCGCTTATGGCGTTGACTTCTCTTGCTTGCGCGGAGGACAGGGAACCAAAGTGACGCTTCGATCAGTGCTTGCCGCGGCGACAACGACGATCTGGTCCCAGGTGCGAGACGCTTTGCATCCTGCCGAGGCTTCGATCTGGCATGCGATCTTCTCCAAACCATATACCGGAGTTCGGTATGGCAATACCATGGTGATGCTTGTCGACGAAAGAACGATCATCGCGAGCGCCGTTGTGGTTGCCCTGATTGCGGTGGCGATCGCCACATTGGCCGGATTGCATATTCGCTCGCGCGCCCTTGCGCGCGTGGCCGAAGCGAAGGCTCAGTCGGCCAACGAGCAGGTGAGCAGGTTGCGGACCACGCTTGACAATCAGCAGCTTGCCGATGCGATAGCCGCGGAAGCGCATGATACGTTGGCTCATTCGCTGTCGTTGCTTGCATTGAATGCGAGCGCTTTGCAGGCCGAGTCTAGGAAATTGAAGGCTGAGGCCGAGCAGTTGGGCAATGCCAATGTGGCTGGTATGGCTGGAAAGATCGCCGGCACTACCGAGGATATTCGCAGGCAGGCCTCCGGCGCGTTGGATGAGGCGCATAGTGTGATTGACATGCTTCGTCATCCGGAGGATGCTCGCCTGCAGTTGGCTGCGAATGATGCCGAAGCGTCGTTGACCCGTGACTCATTGCTGCAGTTGATTGGCGACGCCCGTGCCGCGAATATGCGGATTGATACGTGGATCGACGTTCAACAGCTGGGGCAGTTAGATGAGTCCATCGGCGTGATTGCGTATCACGTGGTACAGGAGGGATTGACCAATGTGCGCAGGCATGCGCCTGGCGCTCCGGTGTCGTTGCAGGTCGATGCGAACCCCCCGCAAGGGGTGCATGTGCACGTCAGCAATCCGACGATGCCGCAATCCCCCTCGCATATGGCAGACACCAGGAAGGGGGCCGGTCTTCCTGGTTTGGCCAAACGCATACAGCAGGCTGGCGGAACATGCCAATACGGTTTGACCAACATAACGTCTTCCACCTTGATGTACGACTACCATGGGTTGGGTGAGCACCGAACGCAACCATGACGAGCAGCCGATCACCGTCGGCGTGATTGATGATGATCCGATGATCTGCCAGATGATGCGTCTGATTTTGGAGGATTATCCTCCGGACGCATCAGCGTTGCCTTCGCCTGCACCAACGCAGCAGACGCCATCGAACATGCGTCGCACAATCCTCCTGATGTCGTGCTGGCTGATATCGCCATGCCCGGCATGGATGGCATTGAAGCCACTCGTCAGCTCCGCATGCTTCCCGATCCTCCGCATGTGCTTATTCTGACGTCGCTGAGTCCAAACAACACGGTGGAACGCGCCATCGAAGCGGGCGCGGAAGGATTCGTATCGAAAACGGACGCTCCGGAAGATATCATCCGCCGTGTGGCCGACGTGTGCGAAGGGGAGCCACAGTTCAATCCGGCAAGTCAACGGCAGCTCATCGGGCGATTTGCATCAGCACCAGCCTCAGTCGCGGCGCGATGAGGCCCGTGCCATGCTCGACGCCTTGCCGGAACGCGAACGCGAAGCGGTGATTCTCGCGGCCGAGGGCTTCACCAATGCGGAAATCAGCGAGAAAATGTTCATTTCAGAACGCACGGTCAAAGCGCATATTTCATCCGCCGCAGATAAACTCTGCATGGGCCGCGTGCAGATGGCCCGTTTGGTAGAACGAGCCGACCTGCCGCCACGACTATGACATCATGCATCGTACACTTGAACACAGAGCAACGCAATGAGGGGAACGCCATGTCAATCAGTGCAACGGAAAAGCCTTTAGGCAAAATCTTCACTTCGGATTACCGGTTCGTAATCCCATCATTCCAACGCGCATATACTTGGCAAACGGAAAACATCGCGCAACTGGTCACCGATCTGCAGGACGCATGCCACGACCCGGACACGCCGTATTTCCTTGGATCGCTGATCCTCGTCCATGATGGACAGACCAAATACCAAGTCATCGATGGACAGCAACGCCTCATCTCACTTTCCATCATCATTTCCGTGCTCCGCGATCTGGAAGACGACCCCGAAACTCCGTGGAAAACCTCAACGACCTCATCGTCGAGCCAGGAGACAAACTACGCGGCATCAAAGCCGAAACCACGTCTCCACCCTGCGAGAACGCGACACCGACTTCTTCCGCATGTACGTGCAGGAAGGCGATCTGGAGGGACTGTTCGATCTGCGCGACAACGATATCGAATCGCACGCGCAACGCAACATCGCCATCAACACCAGACAAGTGTTCGACGAACTCGCGAAAATGCCCACACAAGACCGCCGCGCATTCGCATCATACCTCGTCAACGAAGTCACCCTCGTCATCGTAACCACCGACGATCTCGCCGGCGCACACCGTATTTTCGACGTCATGAACATGCGCGGAGTTCCCCTCACCGCATCCGACGTGTTCAAAGCAAGAACTATCGCCGAAATCTCCCCCGCCGCACGCAACGCCTACGCTTCACGCTGGGACGACATCATGGATCCACTCGGCGACGACGCACAGACGCTCGAAGAATTCTTCAGCGACATCCATCTCATCATCTCGCACAAAGCCGTCTGCACACAACTACTTGAGGAATTCCGCAAGGACGTGCTCAAACCATTCGTCAAAAAGCAGAACGTCATCTCCTTCATCGACGACCTGCTCGCACCCTACGCCAACGCCTGGCGCATCATCGAACACCCGACCACGCAGCCTCAACGCGCTGCCGATCATGCCGGAACAGGTCGCCTCCGACTCATCGTTTGCATCATGGTCTGAGGCGACGCGCGACCATTGGGTCAACCGCATCGGCAATCTTGCGCTCAGTCAGGCTAATGACAAGCAGATCGCGGGATTGGCATCCTATACGGACCGTCGTGACCGTATGCTGCTGTCGGCGAGTTCCAAACGCTTCCCGCTCACCGCCGAGCTTGCCGACATTGCGGACTGTACGCCACAAACCTTGCAATACCGCCAGGATGAAACCATTCGTCTGATCGCCGATTATTGGAATATCCGTTACGATGCCGAGCGCAATGACCTATCCACGCTCAGTGAGGAGTCGTTGCGAGTCACGGACACGTCCACCTCCCCAACATCCAAACGCGTGTCCATCGCGCAGGTGCTCGCCGCTGGTCTGCTCATTCCCGGTGAGACGCTGGTATGGGACCGACCGCGCAAGGGCGAACGTGGGTGGCTACTGTCACCGCCGAAGGCAAGCTTCGACTGGATGACGGCAGCGAGTACTCCACGCCAACCGCAGCGGCCCGTGCCGTCGGTGGCGGTTCGGCGGGATTGACCGTGTGGAAGCGCACGTCGAACGGTCAGAAGCTTAGCGACGTGTGGAAGGCCTATCGCCTACGCAAGCGCTGAAAACGTTGTTCGTTTTGATGAGTTTGCTGTTTATCGACGGTTTCCTATTGGCATGCGAGCCATTCGACCGCAAGTTTCGTACGATTCGTAACGTTCGTTTTCGCGAGAATATCGCTGATACGATTGCGAACCGTGCCTTCGCTTAAAAACAGTTTCGCAGCGATCTCACGATTGTCGTACCCCTCGGCAACCAGTTGCATCACGTCCCGCTCGCGCTCAGTGAGATTCGCGAAACGACCGGAAAAACGATTTTCCCCGTTATCGCCAGCTTGCGAAACGTGACGCTGCGTCTGACTCGCTTTATTGACATGCAGTTTCCGCAACACCTGCGCTCCCATAACCACCTGTCCGGCCATCACCGACTGCACTGCGGGAATCACCGATGAGACATCCTGTTTGATCAGATAGCCTTTGGTGCCGATTTCCAACGCCTCGGCGATGTACGATTCGTCCGCGAATGTGGTAAGTATGAGGATTTTCGCATTCGGATGGGCGTCGATGATCTTTCGCGACGCGGCAAGACCGTCCATAACCGGCATTTGCACGTCGATCAGCAGCACGTCCGGATTATCTTCTTCATACTGACCTACCGCGGTTTCGCCATCATAGGCCGTCCATGCAATATCGGCCGTGCCTGTCGCTTTGAGAATCGTGGACAGCGACGAGCATACGATTGGATCATCATCGACGATTGCGACTCGCATCATACGTTCTCCTTCGTTGTTGCGGACGCTGCCGCATCATCGTCCGTTTGGGAATGGACACGAACACCCGCCACCCCTCATGATACGGGCCGCACACCGCGGTACCGCCGAGCGCCCGCGCACGCTCCTCGATATCCGCCAATCCAATGCCTGAAGCATCACGCATCGTCGCCGTACGCGCGGCATCATGGAACTGACGAAAACGAGCGGAAGACTCCCCCATCATACCGTTGATGTTTCCTTGGGAGCCATCGTTCCACAGGGCGCCATCATCCTGTATGCGCAGCTGCCATAACGCAGGAAAATCACGCAAGGTGATATCGACATTGCGCGCCATGCTATGGCGAATCGTATTGTTCAACGCCTCGCGAATCGTCGTGGCGAAACAGCGTGACACCGCGGCCGGAGCCGCATCGATGCCGTTGCTCAAGGTGACGTTCACTGTACTGGAATCGTCCAAACCATGCGCGGATGCCTCAATCTGCGCCACGAAATCCGTGCCTTCGTCTTTCAGATCATGCACCGCGCCCCGCACCAATGTCATCGCCTCGCCCACCGTGTCGTGAATCTGCGCGAACCCTGAGCCGCCTGCTCCTGACCAGAAACCTGAGCCACCACTTGGGCCGCTTCGGACTGCATGATGGCCCGGGTAAGCATATGGCCGACATTGTCATGAATCTCGCGCGCTATGCGTGTACGCTCCGCGAGCGTGGCCACACGAACCGACGCGGCGCGATCTTCCTCGCTTTCCGCCAATTGCGAGCGCAGCCGGCGGATCTGGTCACGTTTGGAATCCTGAAGCCGCCTGTTCTGCCGGGTGAGCGTGACATTGCGCGCGCACAACAGGCCAACCATGAATCCCAACACTACATGCAATGCCAGCAGTACGGCGATGAGTGCAGCTCCCATATCATCCGCATGCGCGCCTGCATTACGGCAACGGACCAAGGTCGCCACTACGGGAATGATCCACACCCATCGTGCGATGACCGTCGTGATTTGCATCGCATCGTATTGCGGCATGTTCGGCAATTGCGAACGCAAGCCGGCATGGTTCCGTCCCGCACGGGGTTGTTCGACGTTCTGTGATATGGCGGGCAGCATGGCCGCGTTGTATGCGCGACCGGCATCATCGCGCACCATGATGGCGTGAAGCATGCGCCGCAATCCAACATCAACAGTATGGCGATGGTCCATGCCGACGAGCGCGCGTATTCCCCCACCGCGGCACAGCATATGGCCAGCAACGCGCCGCATACCAGTTCAGCCGATACGTCTCCGACGATATACAGGTTTGCGATCAGCCCGAACGTGAGGAATATGGCCTGAAGCAATAATCGCCGCATGCCTTCCTCCATCGTCGCCGCTTCTTGTGGTTATGTCTTACCAGCGTAGTGTACGTTGCCGCCGTTGCGGGCCATCTTTGCCACGAAGGTGACATTTGTCATCTTCCATATGGCTGTGTTGCGCCAGGTTTATGACCTCAGACACCATGTCGTCGCCGTTTGGTCGGAGACAATGGAATCACTATCGTAAACGGCGGTTATCGCTGTTGGAACATGTGAGGTAAGGAGAGCCGATGAGCGAGCGTATGGAAAGGCAAACAGGTGAGAGCTCCAGCAGCGCGGTCAAGGTGTCGAAGCTGGTCAAACGGTATGGGGATATGCTGGCGCTTGACTATTTCGATCTTGACGTGCATCAAGGTGAGATTTTCGGTTTGCTTGGACCGAACGGTTCCGGCAAGACCACGGCGATTAACTGCATTCTCGCATTGTTGACGTTCGATGAGGGCACGGTACGTGTGTTTGACGAACCGATTGGCCCGACCAGTTATGCGCTGAAACGCCGCATCGGCATCGTACCGCAGAATGTGGCTGTGTTCAATGAATTGACGGTTGAGGAGAATATCGATTATTTCTGCTCGCTGTATGTGCCTGACAGGGCACGCCGTCATGCGCTGGTTGAGGATGCGCTGGATTTTGTGGGCTTGCGCGATTACCGCAGGTTCCGTCCGTCGAAATTTGTCGGGAGGTTTGCTTCGTCGATTGAACATCGCATGCGGTGTGGCGCATAAGCCGGATCTGATTTTCTTCGATGAGCCGACCGTCGCCGTCGATCCGCAAAGCCGCAATGCGATTCTGGAGGGCATTCAGCGTCTTAACCACGAAGGCGCGACGGTGATTTACACGAGCATTACATGGAGGAGGTCGAGCAGATCTGCGACCGCATTCTCATCATGGATCATGGCAGGCATTTGGCCTTGGGCACCGCCGACGAGTTGAAGGCGATGATCGACACCGGCGAACGCATCAGTGTGGAAACCGACGATCTGGGTGGCTTGCATCATGAGGCGGGAACGCAGCAGGCATTGGAACAGTTACGTGCGCTGCCATGTGTGATGAGCGCCGATTATGACGGTCATGAGTTGACGGTACGTTGCCGTAGGGGCGATCACAATCTTCTTGACGTGTTGACGTTGCTGAAATCCAATGGCACGAATATCGGGCATCTTTCCTCCCGGCAGCCGACGCTGAACGATGTGTTCCTTGAACTGACCGGCACGGCGTTGCGTGACTGACGGAATCATGGTTCGAAAGGTTTGACATTATGTTGCAGACATTGCTGGTCAATCTGAAATTGCATTTCAGGGAGAAAGCGCAGCTGTTCTGGCTGTTTGCCTTTCCCATCATTCTGGCGACCATGTTCAATGGCATGTTCGGCAATATCGCGGAAAGTTACGCATTGCACACGGTTGACGTCGTCGTGGTTAATAACGACGATTGGCGCGCCTCTCCGGGCGCGCAGATGCTGGTCGACGGCATTTCGTCCGATACTGGCGCGACCGGTGCCGATGGCGATCATGCGAAGGTCGATGATGACGGTGACGCCATGCCGAAACTCATCACCGTCACGGAAGCCGCATCTATGGAAGCCGCGGATCGAGCGCTGCTTGACGCCAAGGCGCAGGGCAGACTGTCCGTCGACGTAGTGGGAAACTGCAGCTGGCCATTTCCCAAGCCACGCAAACATCCGCCACGGATGTGATGGCGTCGAGCAGTGGTCTGGATATTTCCCTGACGGTGTTGGGCAATATCGTGGACTTGTACAATCGCAACACCGCCGTAGTGATCAATGCCGCGCAGCACAATCCGTCCGCGTTGTTGGATGACGCGTTCACCGGCAGCATCGGCTCGTCGAGTGGGTTCACGAAGGAAGTGCAGCTGACGAATTTCAAGCCAAGCGGCACCGCACGCTACTATTACGCGTTGCTCGGCATGGCCGCGATGATGGCCATGAGTTTCGCGGTGAACGCGGTATCGTTGGCCCAGGCAAACCTGTCGGCACTTGGCATTCGCCGTTCCGTCGCTCCCCTGCCGAAACTGCAACAGCTGCTGGCAGGTTTTCTTTCCAGTTGGATCTGCTCGTTCCTAAGTCTGACCGTGGCCATGCTGTACATTCGTTTCGGCTGCCAGATTTCTCTCGGCGGTCGTGAATGGGCCGGCTTGGGCGCGTGCTTGATGGCGTCATTCGCCACAAGCGCGTTCGGCACGTTGATCGGCGCAATACAGGGTGTTTCCACGAGTGCCAAGCAGGGATTGTGCACGGCCTTGGCATGCACGCTGTCGCTGTTTTCCGGTTTGTATGGCTCGTTCGCCATGGATTTAAGCGATCAGATAGCGCAGCATGCGCCCCTGTTGAGCATGTTGAATCCGGCGCAACAGATTACGAATCTGTTCTACGACATTCTGTATTACGACAGTTTCCGCCCGTTCTTTGCCACGGTGGGCGTATTGGCTGCGATGAGCTTGGTCTGTCTTGGTATGGCGACCGTTCTGTTGAGGAGGCAACGCTATGAACACTTGTAAAGCAGCACTGCGCATTCTCAAAGCGCGCAAATTGTATGTGATTATCTACTTGGTGCTGATCGGCACGATGATGTTTTCCATCAGCTGGCAGATCATGCGTGGCTCCACAGCTGCCAGAGCGACGACGTATGAGCCGGAATCCGCCCGTATTGCGGTAATCGACCGTGATGACGACGCCGAGCATGTGGCTCAATCGTTGCGTTCCTACCTCGCTTTGGACGGTGAGATGGTCACCATTGATGACGATTCCATATCGTTGCAGCAGGCTGTCGCATCGAATTATGTTGATTTGATTGCGATTGTGCCACAAGGTTTCGCCGAGCGTTATCTGCAGTATGCGGATAACGCCACGGCTACGCAACCGACCATAGATACCGTTGTCAGTTATGCTTCCGGAGCCGGATCGCTCGCACAGCTGAAAGTCAACGAGTTTCTTTCGCTGACGCGTACCGCCTATCTCGGCATGCCGCAGGCACAGCGCACGCTCGACGCCGCCATGGCAACGACGTTGGATGCTGCCACCGCCGATATGAAACAGTCGCATATCGCCGTGGTGTCCTCGGACTCTGAAGATGACGGCACCACACCGGGCTCATCGGCATTCGCGGGCACGCTCAAAACCGGCTTGTATCCACTGTTGCTGGTCATGCCGGTATGCACGTTCCTCGTGGTCAGCACATTCAACGACAACGAAATCCGCCGCAGGCTCTACTCGTCCCCCGCGCGTCTGGTGTCGTTGGAAGCGCAGCAAATGCTGACATGCGGGACGTTCGGTCTGCTGGTATGTGCTGCGTATACCGCGGTGACATTCCTGTTGATGGCGCTGGCCGGAGTGTCCTTTACCGGCCTGAATGCCGTGAACGTAGGCTTGTCGTTCGTGTCGCTGATGGTCTACACGCTTATGGCGATCGCTTGCGGATTCCTGTTGGGGTCATCCGGTTTCAATGAAATGGCAACGAACGGTTTCGTCAATGTGTTCGCTCTGCTGGTCATGTTCACTTCCGGTATGGCGTTCCCCGTGGATATGATGCCAGATCCCATGATCATCATCGGAAAACTGCTGCCTGGATGGTGGCTCTGCTCATCGATAGACCACGTATTCGGACTGGGTACGGCCTCCTCGAGCGGCGTGGACTACGGCGCGTGGGCGTCATCAACCGGATTGGTGGCAATGTTCGCGGTAGCGTTCATCTGTCTGGGCTTGGCCTTGGGACGCATTCGGCGAGCCCGCCCGACGTTGGCCTCCCCCGCCACAACGCAGTTGGCCAAGTAGTCGACGCCAACACTGTGGCAGCCGCATGGCGATCGCATACGACGGCCACGGTCTACTTGAGCATATTCCTCCGGTAGGCTGTGGGCGTCGTATGCATGTACTGCTTGAACGTGCGCGTGAAGAATGTCGATGATGAGAAACCAAGTTTTTTTGGCGATGTCGGAAACCGGCATCGATGTGGTGTCCAGCATTTCCGCTCCAGCTCTCATACGCACGTCATTGACGAATTCAATCGGCGTCTGATCGACCATCTCATGGAAGATCTGCGCGCATTTCGTACGGCCGACGGACCCTGCTGAAGCAATCTCCTCCAGGGTGATCTGTCGAACGTAATTGTGCTGCACGTAATCAATCATCTTGCTCAAAATAGCGATCTTCGGATTCTTCCTGTCGTATTTGGAAGAACCATTTTTGCCATGTTCGCTCGCTATGGCCGTCAGTTCACGCACCATCGTATAAAAACAGCTGAGCACGGTCAACGATGCCGTATCATCCTTTTAATTTCATATTGTCAACGGTGGCGGGATGCATGGTCTGGGCAGCCGGCATCTGACCGAATTTCGCATCATACAGCCGCATCATGCATTCCAGCAACGCGGATCCATGCTCATCTTCAGGATCACACACCATGTACGGGAGCCGTTCGTCCGCCATCAACGGAGCCACAAAGCGTTCATAAACCATGTTCGGCGTGCACATGCATGAAGGGTTCAGCAAAGTGCAGGAAAATTCGCAATCGGTGCCGTCCTCGGTGAAACCGTAATGCAATTGGCGCGAATTCACGAAAATGCCTTGGCCTTCTTCGAGACGAATGCTTTCGCCGTTCACGAAATACCACATGTGTCCACGGATGATGTGGGTGAATTCGAAATCGATATGCCAATGGCATTCCGCGCGCATGTTCGGATACTGATGCAGCAGCGAATGTTCGGTGAATGAGAAGAACATCGGCGCATCATATTGCACCATTTCCGCGCCGTTGGGCTTGCGTCCCCAGTTGGTGACCGGCATGAACTCATATGGAAGACGACCGTCTTGCGCAAGTTCAGGCTGTTCCGTTTGTTCGTTTTGTCCGACCTGCCCGTCACGAACGTCTAATCCCCATCTGTCCCCATGCAATACCCCCATCAGTGGATACGGTAAATAATACGAAAATCAAGAACGATAATACAACGAAATACGGTGTCAACGAATAATAATGCCGTTGAATGGAACATGATATGTCACGTCAATCGATTGACGTAATACAGCAGAGGAGGCAGCATGGTGGAACCCACCAATCATCCGGCACGCGACGAATGGGAGCGTATGCTCTCCGGCGAACTGTATGTGGCCGATAGTCCGCAACAGCAGGAAGCGAATATGCGCAAGCGTCGCCTGGTGCAGGCCATCAACACGTCCGAATATGACGCGTTCAAAGAACGTGACGAACTGTTTCACGAACTGTTCGGCGCATTTGGAGAGGGTGGATTCGTGGAACCCCCATTCAACTGCGATTATGGATGCAACACGTTCATCGGCAAGAATTTCTATGCCAACATGGATTGCATTTTCCTTGACGTGGCACGCATCACCATCGGCGACCGCGTGTTCTTCGGCCCCCGAGTGGGCTTGTATACACCGTATCATCCGATCGATGCGACGGTGCGTTCCTCCGGCCCTGAAGGCGCTCGTCCGATCACCATTGGCAACGATGTCTGGTTCGGCGGCAATGTGGTGGTCGGCCCCGGCGTTGCCATCGGCGACGATGTGGTGATCGGTGCCGGATCAGTGGTGGTCAAGGACATTCCTTCGCATTCGGTGGCAGTCGGCAATCCATGCCATGTGATCCGTGAGATCACCGACGCCGACCGTGAATATTGGGAAGGCAAGGCCGCGGAATATCGCGCATGGAAGGATTCGATTCAGTAAAACGCACCGCACCATCCTCACATCATCATGCAATCTTCCATCACTCGGCGCGAGTTTCTTCGACAGACGTTGACGCTCGCCCTGCCCATCGCGTTTCAACAACTGATGCTGGCGCTGTCATCGTGCGCCGACACTCTTATGCTGACGAACGTCGGTCAAAACGAGCTGTCGGCAGTGTCTCTTGCCACGCAGTTCCAGTTCATTTTCAGTTTGTGTCTTGCCGCGCTCACGCTTGGCATGAGTATTCTGGTGGCCCAGTATTGGGGTGCGGGCAACACGAATGCGTCGAACGTGTCTTGGCGTTCATCATGCTGTATGCCAGCGGATTGTCGCTGGTGTTTTTCGCATTGACGCTACTCATTCCGGAAAACGTTGATGTCGATTATGACGAAACGACGTGACGCTGATTGCCATCGGCTCACAGTATTTGCGGGTTTCGTCGGTTTCGTACCTGTTCATCGGTTTGTCGCAGATGTATTTGTGTCTGATGAAGAATGTGGGTGCGGCGGTCACCGGAATGACGGTAAGCACGGTTGGCGTGATCGTGCATGTTGCGCTGAACGCGGTGCTGATCTATGGTTGGTTCGGTTTACCTGCATTGGGTATTTTCGGCGCGGCGATTTCCACGGTGATTTCCCGAGCCATCGAACTGGTGTGGTCTGTGCTTGTAGCCAGCCGCAATGGCCGCCCACGTTTGCGGTTGTCGATGATGCTGCATCCGGATGTGGCGTTGCAGAAGGATTTTTGGAAGTATAGTCTGCCCGTGCTTGGCAATGAGCTGGTCTGGGGTTGCGGTTTCACCATGTACACCGTGATTATGGGTCATCTTGGTACGGATGCGGTGGCGGCCAATTCCATTGCGAATATCGTCAAGGATCTGTTGGTCTGTTTGAGTCTTGGCCTTGGCAATGCGGGCGGCATTCTTGTCGGTAATCTGCTTGGCCGCAATGCTTTCGATCAGGCGAAGGTTATGGGCGACAGGCTCTGTGTACTGGTGGCGGCAGTTGGCGTTGGAACCGGCCTGTTGATTATCGCAGTGCGTCCTTTGGCGTTGCAGTGGGCAGGATTGACGCCGCAGGCCACGCGTATCTGTCGGTTATGCTGTTCATCTGCGCCTATTATGCTGCATGCGGATGTATGACGAATCTGACCATCGCCGGTATTTTCCCTGCCGGTGGCGATTCCCGGTTTGGGCTTGTCTGCGATGCGATTGTTATGTGGCTTGTCGTCGTGCCGATTGGCCTGTTGGCGGCTTTCGTATGGAAACTGCCGGTATTGGCGGTCTATGCTTTGCTGAATACCGATGAATGCCTCAAGATGATTCCCGCTTTGCTGCATTATCGGAAGTACCGTTGGGTCAACAATGTGACGCGACAAACCGATTCCGCCGCAGTATCAAACGCATGAACAATCCGACATCAACAAAGCCCGTGTCATACTGCATTGCGCAGTGCGACACGGGCTTTGTCACTTGCCGATCTCAATCATGTGATATTTATTTCATGAGATTGCGCAGCACATACTGAAGGATGCCTCCGTTGCGGTAGTAGTCGGCCTCACCTGGGGTGTCGATGCGCACGACCGCGTCAAATTCGGTTGTGGAGCCGTCGCTATGGGTGGCGGTGACACGCACAGTCTTCGGGGTGATGCCATTGTTGAGCTCTTCAACACCGGCGATATCGTACGTTTCGGTGCCATCAAGGCCGAGGCTCTCATAGGACTCGCCTGCGGGGAACTGCAGCGGCAGCACACCCATGCCGATCAGGTTCGAACGATGGATACGTTCGAAGCTTTCGGTGATGACGCTTTGACGCCGAGCATGACGGTTCCCTTGGCAGCCCAGTCGCGGGAGGAACCGGTGCCGTATTCTTTGCCTGCGAGCACCACCAGCGGAACATCATGTTCGATGTAGTCGCGGGATGCTTCGAAGATCGTGGTCGGCTTCTGGTCAAGGAAATCGTAGGTGAAACCGCCCGGAGTGACCTCTTCCCCCACGGACGCGAGCAACTGGTTGCGCAGTCGGATATTGCCGAACGTGCCACGTACATGACCTCATGATTGCCTCGACGGGAACCATAGGAGTTGAAGTTCTTCGGTTCGACGCCACGGTCGGTCAGGTACTTGCCAGCAGGACTGGAAGCCTTGAACGCGCCGGCCGGAGAAATATGGTCGGTGGTCACGGAATCACCGAGCAGCGCGAGCACGCGGGCGCCATGAATGTCTTCGACGGGATCCGGTGTGGCCTTCATGCCATCGAAGAACGTCTGCTTACGCACGTAGGTGGAATCCTCATTCCATGCGAACAGTTCGCCTTCTGGAACGTCAAGTCCTTTCCAACGACGGTCGCCTTCGAATACGGAAGCGTAATCCTTCAGGAACATCTCACGGCTGACGGTACCGTCCACCACGGCGGCAACCTCGCTATTGGTGGGCCAGATATCCTTCAGATACACATCATTGCCGTCCGGATCCTTGCCAAGCGGCTGGGTTTCAAAATCGAAATCCATGGTGCCAGCGAGCGCATAGGCGATGACGAGCGGCGGTGATGCCAGGTAGTTCATCTTGACGTCCGGGCTGATGCGGCCTCGAAGTTGCGGTTGCCGGAAAGCACGGCGGTGACGGTCAGGTCGTTGGCGTTGATGGCCTCGGAGATTTCCGGCAGCAGCGGGCCGGAGTTGCCGATGCAGGTGGCGCAGCCGAAACCGACCAGCTGGTAACCGAGCGCGTCGAGATCGTCCTGCAAGCCAGCCGCCTTAAGATAGTCGGCCACAACCTGGGAACCGGTGCGAGCGAGGTCTTGACCCACGGCTTGGGCTTCAAACCCTTGGCATGCGCGTTGCGTGCAATCAAACCGGCTGCGATCATCACGGACGGATTGGATGTGTTTGTGCACGAGGTGATGGATGCGATCGCCACATCACCGTTGGTGATGTCGAAGTCACCGCGGAAGTCGGTGGAAACGGCAACCGGCTCCTGCACGGTCTTGTCCGTTTCGTACGCAGGCAATGTTTCGGCGAATTTCGCTTTGGATTCAGACAGTTTGATGCGATCCTGCGGACGCTTCGGGCCTGCGATCGACGGCACGACAGTACCGAGGTCGAGTTCCAGGTATTCGGAATACTGCGGTTCGACGTAGTTTGGATCGGTGGTGTCGCCCCACAGCTTGTTCGCCTTGGCATACGCTTCGACCAATGCGATCTGTTCTTCGGAACGGCCGGTCAAGCGCAGATAGTCGAGAGTGACGCCGTCGATCGGGAAAATGCCACAGGTGGAGCCGAATTCCGGTCCCATGTTGCCGATGGTGGCACGGTTGGCCAACGGCACCGAGCGATGCCATCACCGTAGAATTCCACGAATTTGCCGACCACACCATGCTGGCGAAGCATGTCGGTGATGGTCAGCACCACGTCGGTGGCGGTGACGCCTTCAGGAATGGAACCGGTAAGCTTGAAACCGACAACACGCGGCACCAGCATGAAGATCGGCTGTCCAAGCATGGCCGCTTCGGCTCGATGCCGCCGACGCCCCAGCCGAGCACGCCCAAGCCATTGACGGTGGTGGTGTGCGAGTCGGTGCCCACGCAGGAATCAAGATAGGCAAGAGTCTTGCCACCGTTTTCTTCGACCTTGGTCATGATGACCTTGGCAAGATATTCGATATTGACCTGGTGGATGATGCCCGTTCCCGGCGGTACCACGCGGAAGTTCTTGAATGCCTGCTGACCCCAACGCAGGAACTGGTAACGTTCGCCGTTGCGCTGGTATTCGATGTCCATGTTCTGTTCGACCGCGTCGCGATGCCATACTTGTCGATCTGCACAGAATGGTCGATGACCATGTCGGACTGCACCTGCGGGTTGATGACCTCAGGATCTCCCCCAAGATCCTTGACCGCATCACGCATGGTGGCAAGATCCACAATGCAGGGCACGCCGGTGAAATCCTGCATGACCACACGGGACGGGGTGAACTGGATCTCATGGCTCGCTGTGCAGCCGGATCCCAATCCAACAGTGCCTTGACATGATCATCCGTGATGTTGGCGCCATCGATGTTACGTACCAGGTTCTCGACGAGAACCTTCAACGAATACGGCAGATGATCGATGCCCGGCAGATCTG
>ENA-OQAJ01000208-OQAJ01000208.1-human-gut-metagenome-genome-assembly--contig:-NODE-208-length-18669-cov-7.420667_pt1 | contig 18669 bp, 18 predicted proteins | sample MGYA00242736_ERZ504529 | MGnify/ENA primary metagenome ERZ504529 (study PRJEB26092, sample SAMD00036275) | human gut metagenome | host: Homo sapiens | study: EMG produced TPA metagenomics assembly of...
GGTTCGCTGTTTCCGCCACTGGCGGCGCTCACCTTTGCAGCATCCAGTATTATCTGCGCTTTTGGCTTAGCAGCTGCCGCACCTCGCTCGCCGTATCGGCACTTAGAATTATGCGGTATTGCCTTAGCCTCCGCATCTTCCCCCTTTTGAATCGTTTATGCCCCCGCCCGTTTCGGGGCGGGGGTCTTTGTTATGAAAGGAGAATGCCCCCATGAGTGAACAAAACTCTGCGGCGTCTGCCAGCGTCAACCGCGCCAAGCCTTACCAGCTGATGCTGTTCCCGCTTAACAATGGCGCTACCAACGTGTACTATGTTCTGGTGCTTTCCTACATTGCCACTTTCGGCAGCAAGGTTCTGGCCCTGAGCATGATCTTCGCCTCCGTGATGGTCACCGGCATGCGCCTGTTTGACGCCATTACCGACCCTATCATCGGTGCCCTGATGGACCGCACCAACGGCAAGTTCGGCAAGTTCCGCCCGTTTATGGTCATCGGCAACCTCATCATGGCTGTCAGCATCCTGGTGCTGTACTGCCTGACCCCGCTGATCCCCGCCTCCATGGAATGGCACGTTATGTTGCCTTTGTAGCCCTGTACGCCATCTGGGTCATCGGCTACACCTTCCAGACTTCCTGCACCCGTTCCGGCCAGACTGTTCTGACCAACGATCCCAAGCAGCGCCCCCTGTTCACCATCTTCAACACCGTCGGCTCCCTGCTGGGCATGGGCGCCATGCAGTTCTTTGCCCCCATCCTGGCCAAAAACTATGAGGGCGGTTACGCTTCCGCCGGTTTTTTCCGCACCCTGGCTCCTGTCGGCATCGTGATCTCCATCGCCCTGACCATCCTGGCTGTCATCGGCATCTGGGAAAAGGACCAGCCGAAGTACTTTGGCATCGGCGGCCAGAAAACCGAAAAGATCAAGGTTGCCGAGTATGTTGCCATCATCAAGGGCAACACCCCCATGCAGCGCCTGATGGTGGCTGGTGCAGGCTGCAAGCTGGCACTTTCCATTGCCACCAACACCACTGTTCTGTGCATGCTGTACGGCTGCATGATGGGCAACTATGATGGTCTGTACCTGCCCATGATGGTTCTGGGCTATGTGTTCAGCGTTCCCTTCTTCCTGCTCACCGTCCGCACCAGCCAGAAGAAAGGCCAGAAAGCCAGCCTGATGCGCTATGTCAGCGTTGCGCTGATCTGCTACATCGGCGTTCTGGTGCTGCTGCTCCTGTGGGGCAAGGGCGATGCCTTCACCCTGTCTCTGATGTCTGACGGCAAGGTTTCCATCAACGTTTACACCATCCTGTTCATCGCTTTGTTCGGCATTGGCTATGGCGCTTATTACGCTACTGCCGATATGCCCATCCCCATGGTTGCCGACTGCTCTGACTATGAGACCTACATCTCCGGCAAGTATATCCCCGGTATCATGGGCACTCTGTTCAGCCTGGTTGACAAGCTGGTTTCCAGCCTGTCCGCTACCGTGGTCGGCGTGGCCGTCAGCTTTATCGGCCTTGACAGCCTGCCCACCCAGTACGACCCGTACACCCCCGGCATGAACGTGGTTGTTATCGTTCTGTTCTGCGTCATCCCCATGATTGCATGGGCTGCTACCCTGCTCGCCATGAAGAACTACAGCCTGACCGGCGAAAAGATGAAAGAGATCCAGGCCGTCAACGCCTGCCGCCGCGACGCTGTTGCGGGCGGCATGAGCCTGGAAGACGCCATGCAGAAATGGCAGACCATCGACCAGCTGCCGGCCCAGTACCGCGCAAACTAATTTTGCTGTTTTCTCCTCCTCTGATACCGGTTTGATTGCGCCGGTTATTTAACTGAAACACCGGGTGCCATATGGTGCCCGGTGTTTTGTTTTGCCGCTAATCAAACGTTTCTATTCCATCAAAACAGCAGGCGGGATCCCTGCCTCAAGGGGGCCCGCCTGCTGCTGTGGCTGTATGTTGTAAGAGAGAGAAATGTAAGAGAATCTTAATGATAACTGTCTTGTTTTACCGATACATCATTCAGCCACATTCCCGGCCTTTTCTTCTGCGTTAATACGGTCGATTTTCTCCTTGATCATATTTCCAAAGGTCTTATCGTCAAGTTTTACACTTTTTTCTGCCGCCACAGATTTGTCAGCAAATGCATCAAAACATATGTTCTTTATATGAGATTGTATTAAAACAGAAAGCCTCCGGCTGCTCGCACAATGCAGCCGGAGGTTTTCTGTTAAATTCCCAATCCATCCAAAATTGATGGCAAAGTAAGGAGGCTTGTGTTAGAATAAAATCAGCTTATGCTTTTTCGCTCTGCATGGCGGCAGTCAGCTTTCTGGCGGCGAACACCAGCACAACAGCGGAGGTGAACAGGCTCTGGATCCAGACGCCTGCAAACACAAGCAGGATTCGAGGCAAAAATCCCGCTGTGTTTGTAGAAATAGACTACATTTTCGACTTTTCAGATACACCCTAGACTATTGCCAGATGAGGATGTGAAATTATCATGGAAAAAATCTTACAACCGGCAGCGTGTTCAAAGCCATTCTGACCTTTGCCCTGCCGTATCTGCTCTCTTACTTTTTGCAAACACTGTACGGCATGGCTGACCTGTACATCACCGGCCGGTTCTGCGGGGTGGACAGCATCACCGCCGTTGCCAACGGTAGCCAGGTCATGCACATGCTGACCGTTATCATTGTTGGGCTTGCCATGGGTTCCACCGTCATCATCGGCCATGCCGTGGGGGCAGGCAATATGCGCGATGCCGAAGCCGCCATCGGCAACACCGTCACCCTGTTCATGGCGGTCTCCCTCGGTTTTACCGCCGTGCTGGTGGCCGCAGTGCGCCCGCTGGTCGGCCTGATCGGTGTTCCGGCAGAGGCCGTTCCCGGCACGGTGCAGTATCTGACCATCTGCTTCATCGGCATCCCGTTCATCACGGCATACAACATCATCAGCTCCATCTTCCGCGGTTTGGGGGATTCCAAAAGCCCGATGTACTTTATCGCCGTTGCCTGCGCCGCCAATATTGCGCTGGATATTCTTTTCATTGGTCCCATGGCCCTTGGCCCGGTGGGTGCTGCGCTGGGCACTACCCTTTCGCAGACCTTGAGTGTTATTGTTGCCTTGTTCGGCATCCGGCGGCACAAAACCGGCCTGCGGCTGAGCCGCCAGAACTTCCGCCCGCGCAAAGGCGTGCTGGGCCGTATTCTTAAAATCGGCCTGCCGGTCGCTGTGCAGGACGGCTGCATTCAAGTCGCGTTCATCATTATCACCATCATTGCCAACCACCGCGGCCTGATTGATTCTGCCGCCGTAGGCATTGTGGAAAAAATCATCAGCGCCATGTTCATTGTACCGTCCTCCATGCTGGCGACGGTATCGGCGTTGTCTTCCCAGAACCTTGGCGCAGGCAAGCCGGAGCGCGCCGCCCAGACCTGAAATACGCCGCCATGATCGCCACCGGTTACGGCATTGCCGTAGTATTGGTCATTGAGCTTGTGGCCGAGCCGCTGCTGGGGTGCTTCACCACCGACGCGCCGTGGTGCTGATGGGCTGCCAGTACATCCGCGGTTATATTGTGGATACCATTTTTGCCGGGATCCACTTCAGCTTTACCGGGTATTTTGCCGCCTGCGGCAAGTCTTACATCGGCTTTCTCCACAACATCATCGCTATTGTGCTGGTGCGCGTTCCGGGGTCCTACCTGGCTTCCCGGCTGTTTGCCGGAACCCTGCTGCCTATGGGGCTGGCCGCACCGGCGGGTTCGCTGTTATCCGTCATGATCTGCGTGGCGGCCTACCGCTGGATGAAGCGCCGCGGCACCCTGTATACTGCCGCTTGACTTTTCCCAAAAGGAGCATCCGCCCATGTACGTTTTTTCTCTTCTTCAGCATTCCCACTTAACGGTGTAGCTCAAAACAACGAAAATAACGCATATTCCGCAAACACAAAATTGCTTCTGCCTTTTCAGAAACCGGTTGGATTTTCGGTGTTTCCGGTACACCTTCGTTCTCTCGCTTACCCGCGGCGCTGGCACAAAAACTTGCCAATACTGCGCTGCAATGCGGCAAAATCCACCGGCTTTGCAAAATGGCCGTGGCAGTATGATTGCTATTAACTGCACCGCCGTCGAAAACGAAGTTGCCGACAATATGTATCAGCGGTCAGAGCTTGACTATCTTATCTACAATGACCCGTTGGCGTATGCCGACCTCGTTTTGAATGGCAACCCAGAGGCGTATCTCAAATCTGTTACTGAGTACAAGCCTTTGGACTAAAGCTCGGTATACCAAACACCGAATTAAGAATGGACTTTGAGAGGAAGTGAGGTATAACAATATGAAACAGATTATTACTATTCAGCACACGCAATCAATTCACCACACAATGGTATGGTGGGTTCTTGGACAGATTGGGATCTTTCTGAATTAGGCATTGAACAGGCTGAAAGAATAGGGCAGAAGTTAGCAAAGCAGTTATCCGGTCACAAAATTGTTATGTATGCTTCCGATCTTCTGCGAGCAAAGCACACCGCTGAAATTGTCGCAAAGCATATGGGAATCACACCTAACATTAGAACGGAACTTCGAGAGCGCAATTTAGGTAAATGCGTTGGCAAATCTGTTCAGTGGCTTCGTGAGAACATTGAGGTTCAAGAGAAAACCATTGATGACAGGATGTTTTCTGATGCTGAGAGTAGACGAGACGAATGGAATCGCTTAAAACCTCTTTTTGACGAGATAATGGCAAGTAATGATGAATGTATCATTGTAGTATCACATGGCGATTTGCTGAGCGTTTGGAATACGATGTTCCTCGGAATGGATGTGGAAATGCTGAATCAGTTAGAATTTTTTGGTATGGCGGGCGGCGTTTCTTTCATGCTTCAAAGCGATGAGGGTAAGCGATTTATCAAGAAAATGAACGATTTGTCTTACATGACAAATCAATTTATATGAGAAAAGCGTGAGAAATAAAGCTGTAAATTGAAATTTGATACAACTATTTTTTTATATTCCACCACTTATAGACTGTCTCTTTGTCTAATCTTGTATCTCGAATAAACACCTGGTCGCTGCGGCGGTCCAGTTCCTGCGGCAGCAAACCCCTGCCCTGCTGCCGCTGTTCCACGCCGCCTACCCCGAACGCAGCGCCGCCGACCTGCCGTTTTTGGATGTACTGTTCCGGGAGCCGACCATGCGCTATATCCGCCGCCGGGCGGAAACCGGCCCGGTGTGGAGCTATTTCTTCAATCAGGATTTCACCATTGAGGGCGGCCGCGCCCCATGGCATTGTTCCGATATCCCGTTTGTTTTCCATAATACTGAGCTGGTGCCTTCTGCCAATATTTCCGGCGTGACCCCGCAGCTGGAACAGCAGATTTTCGATGCCGTTCTGGCCTTTGCCCGCACCGGAAACCCGCAGCACAGCGGCATTCCCACCTGGCCCGCCAGCACCCCGCAACAGGAAAACACCATGCTGTTTGATTCCGCCACCCGCCTGACCCCTAACCATGACAAAGCCCTGATTGCTGCCGCGCTGCCCGCCATCTCTGCCTTGATGGCACGCAACTTTGACCCCCGACAGTATCCAGCACTAATATAGAATAAAATAATTCGGAATCTTCCGCTTCTTCTGCATCTTCGGATTCTCAGAACAATTCTGTGTCTGAACAGCAAACCTGGTCCGAAAAATCCCCGGACGGCGACTATTACATTGAAGTGTATGAAAAAGACGGCCATGTGTACCGCGTGGATGATGACACCATGCTGTACTGATTTTTATCGATTATCCCCCGCAACACAAAAGGCATGCACCGCCCCGGCTGAACCTCTGTTCAGTTTCCGGCAGTGCATGCCTTATTTGTAATTTTATCGGTTAAGAAAGCTCTGCGATATCGTACAGCAGTCGCTCGGTATCGTCCCAGCCCAGGCAGGGGTCCGTGATGGACTTGCCATAGCAGTGCTCGCCGATCTTCTGGCTGCCCGGCTCAATATAGCTTTCGATCATCAGGCCCTTGACCAGGTTCTTGATGTCGTCCGAATGGCGGCGGCTGTGCAGAACCTCTTTCGCAATGCGGATCTGCTCCATATACCGCTTGCCGGAGTTGCTGTGGTTGGTATCCACAATGCAGGCGGGGTTCTTCAGGTTGCGCTTCATGTACAGCTCATACAGCAGGCGCAGATCCTCGTAATGGTAGTTGGGGATGGTCTGGCCGTGCTTGTTCACCGCGCCGCGCAGAATGGTGTGGCTGAGCGGGTTGCCGGGGCACTGGACCTCCCACCCGCGGAAGATAAAGTCATGGGGCACTTGGGCCGCCACAACAGAGTTGAGCATAACGGTCAAATCGCCGCTGGTGGGGTTTTTCAGGCCCACGGGCACATCGCAGCCGCTGGCCACCAGGCGGTGGAACTGGTTTTCCACCGAGCGGGCACCCACGGCAATATAGGACATAATGTCCGAAAGGTAACGCAGGTTTTCGGGATAGAGCATCTCGTCCGCGGTGGAAAAGCCGGTTTCCTGCAATACGCGCATGTGCATATGGCGGATGGCCAGAATTCCCTCCAGCATATCCGGCTTCTTTTCCGGGTCCGGCTGGTGGATCATTCCCATGTAGCCCTCGCCGGTGGTGCGGGGCTTGTTGGTGTACACGCGCGGAACGATCACCAGGCGGTCCTTCGTCTTCTCCTGCACCTTGACCAGACGGGACACATAATCCACAACGGCTTCCTCGTTATCCGCCGAGCAGGGGCCGACAATGACCAGGAGCTTGTCGCTTTCGCCGGTAATGATTTTTTTGATTTCTTCATCCCGCTCTTTTTTGCGGGCGGCCAGTTCCGGCGCAAGGGGAAACCTTTCCCGAATGACATCCGGGGAAGGAATTTCTGTCACAAACGAAAATCCCATGATTTTATGATCCTCTCTCCGTCAGCGTCGCACATTCCAGCCCTCTATTGCCGGGCGGCGCTGCGCTTTTTTCTCTGTATTTTGCACATACAAACAGCTTATTTATTATAGTATAGAACCCGCCGCGCGGCAAGAGCTGCCCCCGCTGCCGGGCAAAAAACTTGCAAAAATGCCGTTTCCCGCCGTCCGGCGGCATACAAACAGCCCGCCCGCGCACCACAAACCAGGTGATGCGCGGGCGGGCCTTCTGTATTTAGTGAATCAATTCCGAGAACAGCGGGCAAAGCACGGCGGTCATGATACCGGCCACAGCAACGGAAAGGCCGCTCATCGCGCCTTCCACTTCGCCGATTTCCAGCGCCTTGCTGGTGCCCACGGCGTGGGACGCCGTACCAATGCCGATGCCTTTGGCAATGGGGTTGGTAATGCGGAACACCTTGCAGACGGTTTCCGCCGCCAGCGCGCCCACAATGCCGGTCAAAATCACAATGGCGCCCGTCAGGGTGGCAATGCCGCCCAGCTCGCGGGAAACATCCATGCTGATGGCAGTGGTAACGGACTTGGGCAACAGGGTGATGTACTGCTCATGGTTCAGGTCCAGCAGCAGGGCCAGTGCCAGCACGCTGAACAGACTGGCCATAACTCCGGCCAGCACACCGGCCACAATGGCTACCAGATTTTTGCACAGCAGATCCCATTTTTCATACAGCGGCACTGCCAGGCTGACCGTTGCGGGCAGCAGCAGGTAGCTGATGGGCGAAGCGCTGGCAGCGTATGTATCATAGGGGATGTTCAACACGCTGAGCACCACGATGACAAACGCCGTGCCCAACAGCAGCGGGTTGAAAATTGCCTGACCGGTGCGCTTGTTGATGAGCACCCCCAGGCCGAACGCAGCCAGCGTGAGCAGCACGCCCCATACGGCGGAAGATTCCAGAACTTGTGTGATCATTGCTTTTTCTCCTTCCGCTCTGCCAGGCGCTGAGTCACGCAGCCGGACACCGTCATGACCAAAATGGTAATGGGGATCAAGGCCAGCAGCACCGGCACCAGCATGGCCTGTAAATCCGCCCACAGATCCATCACGCCCGCAGCCGCCGGAACAAATAGCAGCGGGAAAATGCCGGTCAGAAACAGCGCCGCCGTGCGCACCTGCTCCAGTTTGACCACCCCAAAGCGCAGCGCCGCCAGCAGCAGCATCAGCCCGTACACGCTGGCCGGGATGGGCAGCGGCAGCACCAGGTGGCAAACCTCCCCCGCAAAGCAGAACGCCGCAATGCGGGCAAATTCAAATATCAGTTTCATTTATGCTTTCCTCTTTTGTCCGGCAGTGCCCCCACTACCGCCCTGCGCAAAACAAGACACCTTATCGTTATCTTTTTTTGCTTTTCCGGGCTGCACAGACATCCCGGCTCCCATTTTTTCATGCTTCACAAGTATAGCAGACTCCCCCACCGGGGGCAAGGTCAATTTTTGACATGTTTGACAAATATTCAGGCGCTTTTTTGCATATTGTGACGAATCGTTTTGCCGCGCGTATCGCTCATTCTGTTTTGTTTTTCGATAAATATACAAATTGTATTTTTTGCGTTTTTATTTCCAACAACAATAAATCCCTGCCCGGGAACCATCCGGACAGGGATTTGAAGGAGAAACGCAGCTTATTGTGTTCATGGTTCCCCTGCCTCCGTTTTGGCGCAGCGGCGTTCCGCATACGCGGCTGCACAGCAGGCCGGGGTTCTTGTTCACTCTGCTTTGGTAATAATCAAACGGTTGTCAGCAGGGCTTTGCAGCTGCCCGTTAAAGCATAGGCACCGCTGCCGCCGTGATAAAGAAACTGTCGCCCTTTTTTGCCTGCACCGTTTCGCCGCCGCAGGTCAGGCGCCCCTCCCCTTCGGTAATCAGGAGCGAAACAAAGGACGTCTCGTCCGCCGTGCCGGTGTAACCACCTGCCACCACATCCACGGTAAAGTAATCGCACTTTGCCAGATGGGGGCTGAAATCATGCTGTTCCGGCGGGGTACGGCGCATTACCTCCAGCGCCTGCTTTACATGCAGCGCGCGCGGCTTGCCGTCCGCCCCCACGCGGCCGTAATCGTACACACGGTAGGTCACGTTGGAGTTCTGCTGCACTTCAACCACCACAACACCCTTGCAGATAGCGTGCAGCGTGCCGGACGGGATAAAGAAGCAATCGCCTTTTTTCACCGGCACGGCGTTCAGCACCTCGGTCAGGGTATTGTTCCGGATGCGCTCTTCCAGTTCTTCCCGGCTGATTTCATGGTCAAAGCCGTAATACAGGAACGCGCCCGGTTCACAGTCCAGCACATACCACATCTCGGTCTTGCCGTACTGGTGTTCGTGCTCCAGCGCATACTCGTTGGAGGGGTGTACCTGGATGGAAATGTTATTCTTGGCGTCAATGAACTTGGTCAGAACGGGGAACATTTCAAACTTTTTGCAGTCTGTTCCCGCCGCTTCCGGGTGGGCGGCCAGGTAGTCCGCCAACATGGTGCCGTCCGGCAGATAGCTGGGGCCATCGGGATGGCAGGAAAGCACCCAGGCTTCCGCCAGCGGGTTCAAATCGCTCTGCACGCCAAAGTCGGTGCGCAGGCGGCTGCCGCCCCAAAGGTAATCCTTGCAGGAAGGGGTCAGTTTTAGAATTGACATTGTCGATTTACCTCATTATATCACAGCACATTATAAAATGATAGGGTCATATCGCGGAATCATTTTCAGGTTGACGCACAATTTTTGCGCATTACACTTTGTGCAGGTACCACAGCTTTACGAGCACCTGGCCGTAATCGCCGGGCAGAGGCAGACCAAGGGTCTGCAGCATAAAGCCGGTGTACCGTTTCCCTGCCTCATCCTGATAGGCTGCAGTCTCCTCCAGCCCCTGCAGAATCAGACGCGGGCGGGGTTTGCCACGGCCATTCAGGGCGCTGCCAGATGCCGTCCATACTTCCGGGGGGGGCGAAATCCAGGCAAAAGCTAGCCGCACCGCGCAGGGTCAACGGCCCGCCCTACGGCACCGGGAACTGCGCGCCGACGCTGACATCCAACACCAGCAAAGCCAGCAGCGCCAGCATGGGCAGCCAGGTTGCGACGGCCTGTTTCCAGTCCCGTTTGAACGCCTTCAGGAATTCTTTGCGGGACGTTACTTCCTGCCGCAGGCCACGGCATACAGCGCCAGGGTGGATGCCCCCGCTGTCACCACCGGCAGGCAGCACAGCAGCCACAGCACGCTGAACACCACAAGGTCCCCCAGCCGCGCCATCGCGCGGAAAAGCGGATTGTTGTTCTCCAGTTCGCTCATGATAGATTCCGCAAAAAAACTGTGTCCGCAGCCCGCCGGGGCACGGGCACACGATATTACCGGTCTTACTGATTGAGATATGCCTGATTTTTTTCGATCAGCGCCACACGCTGGGCCACGCAGTCACGGCTGCGCAGCGGGTCTGCGAGGTTTTTGAATGCAAAGTCCAAAAGCTGGCCAATGGTCGTGGAAGCAACGTGCAGGCGCGTATCACTGGCGGCATAATAAATATACACCTTACCGTCATCATCCGCAATAGCACCATTGGTAAATACCACGTTGGAAACATCGCTGACGCGCTCCCAGCCACGCGGCGCGATCAAAAATCCGGCCGTTCGGCAATCACTTTCCAGGGCTCTTTCAAATCGGTCATAAACAGGTAGATCACATAGCGCAGGCCCTTCGCAGTGTTGCGCACGCCATGGGCAATGTGCAGCCAGCCCCTGGCCGTCTTGATGGGGTCGCGCCCTCGCCGTTCTTGCCTTCGGTGATGGTGTGGCAGCGGCGGGTCAGCAGGGCGTCCAGCTTTGCCTGCTGGCGGTAAAATTCAGAGTGCAGTTTACACATTGACATCGGGGTTCCTTCTCATGAGTTCCATGCACATCCGGCCATTGTGGTAAGGGCACTTCCACGGCTCCACAATGGGCTTGTGGGCGGGGGTGCCGTATTTATCCGTCTGTCAGAACCATTCGCTGCCGGGGCGGGTATCGACCATCTTATCCAGGATAAAATGGTACACATCGGCGGCAGCATCGGCATAGCGATATTCACCGGTTTTCTGGTATACACCTTTTTCAACCGCTGGCCGCCAAAGGTTTCGCCTGTAAATCATATTGAGGGGGTGTAAATCCATTTCCCCATATGGTATGATAATATCAAATTCTTTTACATCGAGATCCACCCGAGGCATTCGCCACAGAACTTACCAGAATGATGGCAGCAAACACCGGGCAAAGGGTGCGGATCATAAAATTGAAAACCTTTTTTCGGCGGAAAGGTTGACCATTCTGGGTCACCTCTTCCTCAATCTTTTCCACGCCGATCACGCTGGTCACCAGCAGGCAGGTTGCAATGGCCGCAATGGGCATCATAACTGAGTTTGTCAGGAAGTCGAAAAAAGTCAAGGAACTGCATCCCGATAACGGTCACGCCCGACAGCGGGCCATAGCCAAGCGCCGACAAGCTTCCAAGCAGCACCATAATAATCCCAATCACTGCCGCAGCCTTTTTGCGGCTCCATCCCAGTTCATCCTCAAAAGTCGATACTGCGCTTTCTGTCAATGCAATAGAGCTTGTCACCGCTGCAAACAGCACCAGCACAAAGAACAGCACGCCCACCAGCGAACCAAGTTCCATGCTTTCAAAAACTTTCGGGATCGTAATAAACATCAGTGCGGGACCGGCCTGCAGGGTGTCCGGGTCACCACCAGAGAACGAAAACACCGCCGGAATGATCATCAACCCGGCCATCATTGCAATCAGCGTATCAAAAATCTCAACGTTCTTGGTAGATCCCTCAATGGACACATCTTTTTTCATGTAAGAGCCGAATGTTACTAAAATACCCATTGCGATGGACAAAGAATAGAACATCTGGCCCATGGCTGTAACCACTGTCATCCATGAAAAATTGGCCGGATTCGGTACCAAAAAGTACTTCACTCCTTCCAGCGCACCGGGCCGTGTTACTGAATAAGCTGCAATAATTACTGATAACACCACCAGTACCGGCATCATCATCCGGGAAACACGCTCCACACCATGCGGACACCGGCAAAAATGATGCCCAGTGTAAGCAGGGTAAAGAGCAGGAATACGATTTCCACCGAAGCGCCATTGGCGATGAAAGAGGAAAAATACCCATCCTGTGCCAGCTCACTGCCATGACCGGTAATATACCCCACCAGATACTTGATAACCCAACCGCCAATAACCGAATAATACGGCACAATCAAAATGGGAATTACCGCGTTGATCCATCCTCCAAATGCACGCCAGCGTCCCTTTCCAGAAGCTGCAAAGGCCCCAACCGGACTTTTCCGGGTCATCCGTCCCAGCGCTGTCTCTGCCATAATCATTGTATAGCCAAAGGTGACCGCCAGCAGAATGTAAATCAGCAGAAAAATTCCACCGCCATATTTTGCCGCCAGGTATGGGAACCGCCAGATATTGCCCAAGCCAACCGAGGCGCCGGCTGCCGACAGGACAAAGCCAAGTTTGCCGGAAAATGAGCTCCGGCCGCTGTGTTGTTTTTCCATTTATTTTTTCTCCTAACCATTTTCACACTATTATTTTCACACTATTATTTTCACACTATTATTTTCACACTATTATTTTCACACTATTATTTTAGTGTAACATAACCGCCAAAAACTGCAATCTACGCCACAAACAATCGCTTTCATAGGGAGGGGCAAAGTCGTTGCTTTTATATTCCTGTCTGCCATTCTATAAAAAAGCTTCCACCTTACGGCAGAAGCTTTTCTTTGGTGGGCCATCCAGGACTTGAACCCGGGACCAAGCGGTTATGAGAACGTCGCTAATTTTGAAATTTCATTTTTCTTGTGGAATCTTGTGACTATCTCATAATTCCGAAAAAACATCTTTGTGTACTTTGACGTAACTTTTGGTGTCTTTTCGTGTCTAAAATGGCTCTTTGTACCCAGAACCGTACCCAAGAATTTTTTGGGTACGAAACTCGACACTTACTGTTACTATTTTGCTTTTACATGGCTCACTTTCAAAAAAGGAGGTGAGCTTTTTCTTTTGTAAAAATCGGAAGGGAGGTTTTCCACATGAACAAGCACTCACAGTTGAAAATCCGTGGTCCCACCAAATGACGCTGGACTACTTCTACGGGCAGTCGGGCGAGTTGTTCTCCTATCATGGAACAGATGAAAGCTACCGAGGGCGTGACAGCGGAATTAAAGTGTACCTGTCAAATGGAATGGGTACAACGATATAATAACATCCATAACCGGGCAGAAGAAATTGATTTGCATGTGATGGTTTATTCATAACAGTATCGCAGAATGAGTATGACAAGCATAATTGGGGGAGCGATAAAACTTGCTGTTGATATGTAAATTTAGAGGTTGTTTTTTCTGTATTCAATAGGAGAAATCCCGTAAACCTCTTTAAATTTACGGCAAAAATAAGGCGCATCGTGAAAGCCGCATTGTTCTGATATGGTTATAACCTTCATTTCCGTGGCTGCCAGTAGTTTTGCGGCTTTTTTCAGCCTGTATTGTATCAAATAAGAAATAGGAGATTGACGGATACCATTCTTGAATATTTGCATACAAGTGTTCTTACTTACATGGGCAAAATCTGCGATGTCATCAAGTTGGATCTGGTCGGCATAATGACTATGAATAAAACTCATCATCATTGAAGGCGAGACGTATCGCTGTTTCTTTTAACGGTTTGTCTTTGTAGAAACATGGATTCCATATTTCCGTACAGCAACTCCCAAATGGTTGCCAACAATCGCATGGTTGTCAGCTCCCTAAAATTTGCTTGTTTCTGCGTCTCAAATATCTGATTTAGTAAAGAAAGTATCTCTTTATGCCACAGGGTATACGGCTCAAAAACCAAAAAGTCAATATCTGAAGTAAGCACTGGCTTAATATATTGCTGGTATATCAAACTCTCCTCTGAAGCCAACAGCAAAGGGGAAAAAACAATATTTGGAATCAATGTGGTTTGTTTTGCTGTTAATTGATGAATGATTTTCGTGTTGATAAATAAACCACTGCCTGCTGGTAACGAGAAATTATCTTTTCCGATATAACATTGCACTTCACCGCTTTGCACATATATAAATTCAATTTCCTGATGCCAATGCCAACCGATTGTATGGAAGTCGAAGTCCCAGATATCTTCTAGATAGTATTGAAACGGAAATACCGATTGTCCGTGGGTTCTTTTTTTCCATGAGAGTTTCATCTGTAATGATTTTTAATTCGCTGGTGTCTGCCAATGATGCCCCCCTCCTTTGTATTGTGATATTATACAATAAAAACGTGGTAAAGTCCATTGCTGTCCAAACAAAAGCATGATATCATTCGATGTAGTTTGAAAGGAGGGCTTTGTGCTATGAAGAACTATAAAAAAACATTAAGAGCCTGTTATCTCGGATTTATCACACAGGCAATCGCAGCTAATTTTGCACCATTGCTTTTTTTGGCGTTTCATTCAGATTTCAACATCTCACTGGGACAGATTGCCTTAATTCCCGCAGTATTCTATGTAACACAATTAAGCGTAGATTTAATTTGTGCAAAATATGTGGATTCTATTGGATACCGAAAATCCATCGTGGCTTCTCAGCTGTTTGCAGGTCTGGGGTTGATCGGACTTGCGGTTTTGCCCAATATAATATCTCCATATGTCGGAATACTGATCGGAGTGTTTTTTTATGCACTCGGAAGTGGTCTTGTTGAGGTGTTGTGCAGTCCTATTGTGGAAGCCTGTCCCTTTGACCATAAGGAAAAAGTGATGAGCCTACTTCATTCCTTTTACTGCTGGGGCAGTGTGGGCGTGATTTTACTTTCTACAATTTTCTTTTTCCGTTTTTGGTATTGACAAATGGAGGATTTTAGCCTATTTGTGGGCAATGATTCCTTTGTACAATATTTACAATTTTGCCACCTGCCCTATTGAGCATTTGGTAGAGGACGGTCAGAGAATGTCGTTGCGTCAATTGCTGAAGATGCCTATTTTTGGAGTTGCAATTATCCTAATGATTTGCGCTGGAGCTTCTGAAATGGCAATGGCGCAGTGGGCATCAGCTTTTGCAGAATCCGCATTAGGATTAACCAAATCCGTTGGCGATTTGGCGGGTCCGTGCTTGTTTGCAATCACAATGGGCATTGCCCGTGTGCTGTACGGCAAATTTGGTGAAAAGATAGATTTGACAAAGTTTATGCTGGTATCGGGAGTTCTTTGTGTATTGAGCTATCTTTTGGCTGGTCTATCTGCAATGCCGATTTTGGGGTTGATTGGATGTATCCTATGTGGCTTCTCAGTTGGTATTATGTGGCCCGGAAGTATCAGCATTACTGTTCCGAGGATTCCAAAAGGAGGTACAGCCTTGTTTGCACTGTTGGCTGTAGCTGGAGATATGGGTGGTGCTTTTGGTCCGAGCATGGTAGGATATTTTTCACAGCAGGCAGGAGATAATCTTCAGGTAGGTTTGTTGACGGGATGCACATTTCCTTTAATTATGTTGGCAGCTTTGATTGCAATGCGAAAAATGGCAAAAAATGATTGATACTGCGGTTACGCTAAGGCAATATCATCACAGTCGCAAGCATCATATCACGGACAGTGGAAATCCAGAAAAAAGCTGATAGATGCAAGCTAGTAGAAGCCGGACACGCGCAGCCCAGCACGACCCTTGCGATCTACACGCAGGTCTACGATAGGCGGCGTGATGAGATTCGCAACCAGATGAGCAAGGAACTGTACGAATGAGCAAAAGAAGAGCACGAAGGCCGAAACCTTCGTGCTTTGTGGTGGGCCATCCAGGACTTGAACCCGGGACCAAGCGGTTATGAGCCGCCAGCTCTGACCAACTGAGCTAATGGCCCTCATGATGTCAGATACCTGTTTAGTATATCACAATTTTACCCGCTTGCCAACACTTATTTTCGTTTTCGGCGCATATGCTGGGGTGTATGGCAAACCGGCAAAGGGGTGGTATCATGCGCATATTCTTATCAACCTTGGGGGTGTTTTTCCTTATGTCATTTCTTTTCATAATGCCCGCCGTATTGGGGCCGTCTACCACGCCGCAGCCATCCGCAAGCCCGGTGCTTTCCGCTGCACCCACTCCGTCCCCTGCTGCCGCGCAGGAGATTCGCGCCGTCTGGGTCAGCTTTCTGGAATGGCAGCATACCGATTTCAGCAGTGAATCCGCTTTCCGTGCCGATGCCGCCGCCATCATGCAGAACATTGCCTCCCTTGGGGCAAACACCGTTTTTGCCCATGTGCGGCCCTTTGGAGATGCCCTGTACCCCAGCCGGTATTTTCCGTTCAGCCACCTTTGCACCGGCACCCAAGGGCAGGACCCCGGTTTTGACCCGCTTGCCGTGCTGGTAGAAACCGCCCATGCCCAGGGCCTTACGCTGGAAGCCTGGATCAACCCCTACCGCCTGCAGGCCAACGGAACCCCGACTGAGCTCTGCGCGCAAAGCCCTGCTCTGCTGCATCCCAACTGGGTCAAGCACACTGCAACCGGCCTGTATCTGGACCCCGCCAGCATCAAAGTCCAGCAGTATCTGGCCGATTCCATCCGTGAGCTATGTACCAATTATGCCATTGACGGCATTCATTTTGATGATTACTTTTACCCCACTACTGCCCCGGATTTTGATGCCGACAGTTATGCCGCAAGCGGCAGCACCATCTCGCTGGCCGATTGGCGGCGGCAAAATGTAAACGATCTAATGCGGGCCTGTTACGCCGCCGCCCATGCGTTCAATGTGCGGTTTGGGGTTTCGCCACAGGGCACACTGAGCGCTGCCGCGACGGCCAATACAGCGATGCCGCGCTCTGGCTGGCCAAGCCAGGCTATTGTGATTATCTGATCCCGCAGCTGTACTGGGGCCTGAACTACCGCAAAAATGGTTCCGATGCCCTGTCACTTGGCCGCCTTGCCGCCGAGTGGCTCTCGCTGCCGCGCACAGAATCTGTTCAACTGGCATTCGGCCTTGGTGCTTACCGTATCGGTGACGGCGACGAGGGCGATACCTCCGGTCCCGGCACCGAGTGGTGCACCGGCCACGCCCTCGCCACCCAAGCCACCACACTGCGCTCCCTCGGTGCCAGCGGCGCTGCCCTCTACCGCTATGATTTTCTCTTTGGCAATACGCTCTACCCCACCCTGGCGGAACAGGAGATTGCGGCGTTGCGGGAGGTTTGGGGATAGATTGTCGGTACCCACACTCACTTATTGTTCTAAATGTGGAATGTGCGAATTATAAAATTCAAGAAGAAAATTGTCAATCTAATTGTAAGAAATATTTAAGTAGATGGCCTATTTTAAAAGTAGGACATATTAGATATCAGGTAATCATGTTTGAAAGGGTGAATTAGATGATATTAAGCGTAAGTAGAAGAACTGATATTCCTAATTATTATTCGGAATGGTTCTATAATAGAATAAAAGAAGGATTTTTTATATGTTCGTAATCCGATGAATGCTCATCAGATAAGTGAAATAAAAATTACTCCAGACGTTGTAGATTGCATAGTGTTTTGGACAAAGAATCCGTTGCCAATGATGAAAAGGTTAAACGAGGTAAAAGATTATAATTACTATTTTCAATTCACATTGACTGGATATGGAAATGATGTTGAGGTTAATTTACCAAATAAAAAAACAGAAATGATTCCGGTATTTCAAGAACTGTCAGAAAAAAATTGGCAAGCAAAAAAGTGATTTGGAGATATGATCCTATATTCTTTTCTGATAGATATACGAAAGAATATCATTTGAAGGCATTTAAAAGCATTGTTGAGGCTTTAAGTGGATACACGGAAAAATGCGTGATTAGTTTTGTTGATATATATCTAAAATAAAAAAAATATGGATGGATTGTCAAGTTATGAATTAATGATGATGAGCTGCGGGAATTTGCTGAGAAATTAAGTAAGATAGCTGCGGATAATAATATTAAGATTGGAAGTTGTGCAGAAAAAATAGATTTGGATGAATGTGGTATAATTCATAATTGTTGCATAGATAGAGAATTAATTGAAAAAATTATCGGATGTAAACTTAATGTTGGCAAAGACAAAAATCAGCGTAAAGAATGTGGATGCGTTGAAAGCGTTGAAATAGGTACTTATAATACATGCAAAAATGGATGTGCATATTGCTATGCAAATTATAGTTCAAAAAGTGTAGAAACAAACGCTGCCAAATATGATCCTTCGTCACCTCTTCTATGTGGGCAAGTTCAAGAAGATGACAAAATAACGATTAGAAAAGTTGAGTCATTAAAAGAAACACAGCTAAGTATTTTTGATATGTGAGTTCATTATTATAACGTATATTTTTAAGAGTATATTTGGCTCCATTTTGGCTCTAAAAATTTTAGACGAGGTACACAAAAATGCGAAATAAGATGAATATGAAGAATAAAATGCACAAATGTGCACCTAGAAACAGCCAGATAAATCTCTCCGCCCAAGAGTTCGTATAACGCGCTGCTGCAAACTATTGCCATATACCACGACGCGTGCTCCATTTGTAGTGGCCGATGCTCACCATCGGCCCGCCTGAGCACCCGCTTTGTGTATTAGGGCAATACCGCATAATTCTAAGTGCCGATACGGCGAGCGAGGTGCGGCAGATGCTAAGCCAAAAGCGCAGATAATACTGGATGTCTTATCGAGCATTTTGGCAACGCAGATGCCGTACCGCAGCCGC
>ENA-OQAJ01000210-OQAJ01000210.1-human-gut-metagenome-genome-assembly--contig:-NODE-210-length-18450-cov-2.687879_pt1 | contig 18450 bp, 20 predicted proteins | sample MGYA00242736_ERZ504529 | MGnify/ENA primary metagenome ERZ504529 (study PRJEB26092, sample SAMD00036275) | human gut metagenome | host: Homo sapiens | study: EMG produced TPA metagenomics assembly of...
TTCAGTAAAACCAAATTAATAAAAATAAAAAAGACCTTTATCAACATTTTTACATTGTGTCAGTTAAAGGTCTTTCATATTATGATTTTATTTCAAGCTATTGAAGTATTCATCCCATGGTTTTGGTTCGTTATCTTCTTCCTCTTCCGGAATTGTCTGACTCTGCAGGCTGTCCTGTACTTCTTTACTCTCTGAAGAATCATATGGGTTATCCTGTGTCGTTCTATTATTTTCCACAGAACCATACAAACTATCCTGGGTATTCTCACTTGCTGCATTATTCTGCACTTCTTTGTTCTCATCCGAAGCCACTGATGAATCACCTGTCACACTCCAGAACTGCTGCGGATGTGTCTGTTCTTCCTGTGGCTGTTCACTCTGTGAATAGCTGTCAAACATAGGATTCACATAGTCTCGTGCCACACGTTCTTCTTCCTCTTTCTGCACTTTAAGCTCCTCTGTCAGATCACGATAGAACATTACTTCTGTCATAGCCATATATGGAAATATCCACAAGAGTGCAATATAGAACGTAAAAACAGAAAGAAACATCAATGGGATAAAGCTTATCTTCAGCATCAGATATCTTCCGAAGTTTCCATGCATCATCTCCAGACTCTCTTTCATAGCCTCTGTACTTTTCAATTCCGGCTTATCTGCCAGAATATAATAAGTCATCTCCAGAGGAATGACCAGAATCTGATAAACAATCATTCCTACGATCATCAGAACAACCCCTGTATACAGCCAGGTGATCAGCACCTCCACAGAAGCATCTTCACCCGGAAAATTCGCATTACTGTAAATCGTATAGGGCAGCATGGTAAGCAGATTCAGTACTGCCATAAAAAATCCGGCAACGATCACTCTGTCCGGGTGATGTCTGTAAAAATAAAACAGATCATTTAATGAATATGCTTTCCCTCTGGCAATATTCAGATACATATAATTCATACCTGCCGCTACCACATTGATCAGCAGAGTCAGAATAAATGTAAATGCATACGACAGCACAATATCAATTGTTTTCTCTCCCGGAAATAAAGCCGAGGATATCATGCTGCTGATCAGAGCCAGTGCCTGAACTGCAACAAATGCCAGGATCAGTATCCCATATTTTCCTGACATGGCCTGCTTCGCATAGTTTTTTAATTCACGTCTCGATGTCATGTATTTCTCCTAAATCAGTCTGCCAGACCAAAGGCATCATGTACTGCATTCATTGCGCGCACGCCGTCCTTTTCATTGATCAGAACTGTCACACGAATCTCGGATGTAGAGATCATATTGATGTTTACGCCCTCATTATAGAGGCTCTCAAACATCTTTGCAGCTACTCCGGGATTACTCATCATTCCTGCACCTACGATAGAAAGCTTCGCAATATTTCTCTCAGAATGAAGCTCTGCAAATCCAAGTCTTGCCTGATTTGCATCCAGAACTGCAACTGCATCATCCAGATCATTTCCATCGACTGTGAAAGAAATATCCTTTCTGCCCGCACGTCCGATAGACTGCAGGATAACATCTACATTAATATTCTTCTTCGCAAGAGTATCAAATAATTTAAAAGCCACACCCGGCTCATCCTTTAATCCGATTACCGCGATTCTCACTGCATCTGTATCCAGCGCAACACCGCTGATCAACATTCTCTCCACTGTAACTTCCTCCTTTACCACAGTTCCTTCACTGTTGTTTAAACTTGAACGTACCACAAGCGGCACGCCATATTTCTTCGCCATCTCCACAGAACGGTTGTGAAGCACACCTGCCCCGAGAGTCGCAAGGTCAAGCATTTCATCGTAAGTGATCTCTTTGAGCTTTCTTGCTTTCGGAACCTTACGCGGATCTGCTGTGTAAACACCATCTACATCTGTATAGATTTCACAGGCATCTGCATGAAGAGCAGCCGCAAGAGCAACCGCTGTTGTGTCAGAACCGCCTCTTCCAAGAGTCGTATAATCATCATACTTGTCAACTCCCTGGAAGCCGGTAACTATTACAATCTTTTTGCTGTCCAGCTCCCTTCTGATACGCTCTGTATCAATTCTTTTTAAACGTGCATTTCCATGACTGCTTGTCGTATGCATGGAAACCTGAAAAGCATTCAGGGAAACCGCAGGAACTCCCAGTTTATCCATCGCCATTGCCATCAGTGCAACAGACATCTGTTCTCCGATGGTAAAGAGCATATCCATCTCTCTTTTCGGCGGTTTCTCATTGACATCCCTTGCCATAGTGATCAGTTCATCCGTATATTTCCCCATTGCGGACAGAACGACAACCACGTCATTTCCTTTTCTGTACTCTTCTATACAGCGGTTGGCAACATTAAAGATACGTTCTTTATTTGCAACCGATGTACCGCCAAATTTCTTGACAATCAACATTGTTTTACTTCCTCCATAATAAGTTTACAGGAAAGAGAAGATTCTCATATCTTCCCTTTCCTGTTCTGTTTACAGTAATCACTGTACAAATATTTATCTGAAGTATTGTATCAGTGTCCACCTTATCAGGCACACTATATGATACACGAAATCTGTCAGTTTATCAATCTTTAACTCGAATCTTTGCAAGTACCTGATCTCCGATCTGAGCCAATTTCTCTTCAAATGCTCCCTGTGTCATTTCATCAGTGATAAATGCACATTCCTGTGGAAGCTGTCCCAGGCTGATGATCTCAACATCACCAAATACCTTCTTCGCTTCTTCTGCTGCTTCTTTTTTAATTCTCACAAAAAATCTTCCTGTCACTTCATCCAGTGGTTTCAGTACTGCCGGAGTGCTGTTCCAGTTTGTCACAATGTTAACATGGAGATGTTTTGCGGCATCCACAATATCACCAACTACAGCACTTGCTGTAGGCAGTTTACCTGCACCGCTTCCATAGAACATGGCATCTCCAAGCATATTTCCATGTACAAAATACTGCATTAAACACATCATTTACACTGTAAAGGGGGCTGTTCTGGCCGAGCATAAACGGTGCTACCATTGCATAACAGGTTCCGTCTGCCAGTCTGCGGCTGGTTCCAAGAAGTTTGATGGTTCTGCCAAGCTTCGCAGCATACTCCATATCTTCAGGTGTGATCTTTGTAATTCCCTCTGTATAAATATCTTCAAAATCAAAATATCTCTCATAAGCAAGAGAGGAAAGGATTGCAATCTTACGGCATGCATCGTATCCTTCCACGTCGGCGGTAGGATCTGCCTCTGCATAACCCTTCTGCTGTGCTTCCTTTAATACAGTGTCAAATTCACAGCCTTCTGTGCTCATCTTATAAAGCATGTAGTTGGTAGTTCCGTTCAGGATACCTGTTACTTCGTCAATCTCATCTCCTGTAAGGGAAGAATTGATGACACGAATGATCGGGATTCCGCCGCCACAGCTTGCTTCAAATAAGAAGTTAATGCTCTTTTCCTTTGCAATATCCATCAGCTCGCGGCCATGCTTTGCAACCAGAGCCTTATTGGAAGTGCAGACATTTTTTTTTCCTGCCAGAAGTGCCTTCTTTACAAAAGTATAAGCAGCTCCACACCGCCCATAACCTCTACTACAATATCTACTTCCGGATCACTGACGATCTGTTCATAATCATGGACCAGAACCTTCTCTACCGGCTGTCCCAGAAAATCACGAAGATCCAGAACATATTTTACATGAAGATCCTGCCCGGCACGTCTGGAAATGCTCTCTTTATTTTCATTTAATACTTCAAATACACCGCTTCCAACTGTGCCATATCCTAAAATTGCTACATTGATCATTTTCTTTTACTCCCTGCCTAATATTTTCAGATAATGAATTCCTTCATTCTGTTCAATCGTCTCTACCATTGCTTCTGCATCCCCCTCGCCCGGAAGAATGTCCACACTCAGAGTAAGTGTGCAACCCCATTGATAGGAATACTCTGATGAATGGTGAGAATGTTTCCATGAAACCGTGCAATCGTCTGCAGGACAACCGACAAAAGCCCCGGTTCATCGTCCATCTGGATAATAAAGGTGATCGTCTTTCCCCTTGTCTCTTCATGAAATGGAAAAATATCATCTTTGTATTTGTAGAAGGAGCTTCTGCTGATTCCTGTGCGCTCTGCTGCATCCTGTACAGTGTCCACTTTGCCGGAGTCCAGAAGCTTCTTTGCCTCCACCACCTTCAGCAGGACTTCCGGAACTGCTCGTTCCCTCACTACAAAATATTTCTTTTTCTCTGTTACTGGTTTCTGCATATCAATTTACCTGTCCGTTCTTTAAAGACATTTGTTTTTACACACTGGATATATTATCACACCACACAAAAATACGCAAGAAATATATTCTGCTGAATCATTGTGTAAAATCATTATGCCTCAACACGAAAAAAGGCTGTCCTGATTTCAGACAGCCTTTTTTATTCTTTTATTTCTTCAGTGCGATCCATTTCAGATATGCATTGATGAAAATATCAATTCCTCCGTCAAGTACTGCATCCACATTTCCGGTCTCCTCGTTTGTACGATGATCCTTTACCATGGTATATGGCTGCATAACATAAGAACGGATCTGATTTCCCCATCCGATATCTGTCACCTCACCGCGGATACCGGAGAGTTTTTCCTCTGCCTCCTGCTGCTTGAGAAGATACAGCTTGGCTTTCAGCATCTGCATGGCTTTATCTTTATTCATGTGCTGAGAACGTTCATTCTGACACTGTACCACGATTCCGGTAGGATAATGTGTGATACGGATGGCAGATGATGTCTTGTTGATATGCTGACCGCCGGCACCACTGCTTCGATAAGTATCAATACGGATCTCATCGTCATTGATCTCTACATCCAGATCCTTCTTGATATCCGGCATAACATCACAGGATACAAAAGATGTCTGTCGCTTACCTGCTGCATTGAAAGGAGAAATACGCACCAGACGGTGAACTCCCTTCTCTGATTTCAGATAACCGTAAGCATTTGTTCCGTTTACCTGGAAAGTAACAGATTTGATACCTGCCTCATCGCCGTCCAGGTAATCCAGCACTTCCAGGGTAAATCCTTTCTTATCTGCCCAGCGGCTGTACATACGGTAAAGCATACCGCACCAGTCACAGGCCTCTGTTCCGCCTGCACCTGCATTCAGCTTAATGATAGCATTCTCACTGTCATATTCTCCGGAGAGAAGTGTCTTGATACGGATATTGTCAAAATCCTTCTGAAACTCATCCAGCATTTCCTGAATCTCAGGAATCAGTGCAGGATCGTTCTCCTCATATCCCATCTCGATCATGGTTTCCATATCTTCCATCTGTGTAACCAGATTCTGATAGGTCTCCATGTCATCTTTCATGTCTTTTAATTCTTTCATTTTCTTCTGGGAAACTTCTGCATCATCCCAGAAATCAGGCGCTTCCATTTCGCGCTCTAATTCTTCGACCTTCTGCTCTTTGTTAGCCAGGTCAAAGTGAATCCCTCACTTCCACTAATGGTTCTGTATAAGTCGCAAGAATGCTCTTGAACTGGTCTAATTCAACCACAGCTTCACCCACTTTCTTATTATAAATATTCTCTGTCGGACTCCCTGTGGATAACCGACTGAATTGCTATAGATTATAGCAGTCCTGATAAATAATTCGTTTAAAATAATAACATATCTTTAAGCAAATTACAAACAAAGAATTACCCACAGCGTGAAATGATCATTTATCATAACAATCATTTCACACTGTGGGTAATCATACTTTACACTGAATTACGCATAAAGTCTGTGTAATTTATGAGAAGAAGCTCTCTGCAACACTTATATCTGCAATATATCCCACTGTTCCTGTCATATAGATGGTTCCGTCCTCTTCCATATCGATCTGTATCATTCCGCCTGGCTGATTTACATTAATACGGGATTCTACCAGCCCCAGCTTATAGGCTGCCGCTGCCGCCGCACAGCTTCCTGTTCCGGAAGCCTTTGTATATCCGGAGCCTCTTTCCCAGATTTCAATCTCCAGATTTCCCTTGTCGACCTGACGGCAGATCTGCAGGTTCATTCTCTCCGGAAATTCATCTGCATTTTCCACATAAGGTCCCAGATTCTTTACAGCTTCTGCACTTACATTGTCTGTAAAAATAATGCAGTGTGGATTACCAACTGTCAGGCAGGTAGCCTTGTATTCTTTTCCATGGAATACGAAATTCTCCTTAATTACTTCACGAACTTCACCGGAAACAGGGATATCGCTGGAGATAAAAGATGGTTTTCCTATGTTTACTTTAAATTCCGTTGCCCGGCTGTTCAGGCATTCCACATGAATCGTGCCTGACATAGTTTCAATGTCAAATTTTTTTCTCAGTAATATATCCATTATCCATCAGATATTTGGCAAAAATACGCACGCCGTTTCCACTGATGGCAGATTCACTTCCGTCTGCGTTAAAAATACGCACACCCAATTTCCCATCAATTTCTACCGGTCCATAGAGCACACCGTCAGCACCAAGCCCAAATCCTCTCTGGCAGAGAAGTGCAATCTTCTTTCCCTGAAGCTGTACCTGATTTTTCTTCGGATCAAGAATCAGATAATCGTTTCCAAGTCCCTGATATTTACTCATAATAATTGTATTTGCCATAACCATATCTCTCCTTCTGATTTATAATCCCGGATACTTCCCGCTTTTGTATCTGCATCGATAATCAATTGTCGGGCAATCTTTCCAACTCACTTCACCACTTGTCTGAGTCCCCACCACTGCTTATTGCTCTTCGCAATTTGAAGCAGGGGGCTTACTTGATTCGGTTAAATTTTTGTGTCAGGTAATTTTCTCATATCACATCCTGACTTTATATTCATTATATTTTATTGTTTTTACCATGTATATAGAGTAAAATGCTTAAAACATTGCAAAAAAATGCTCTGTAAGTGTTACAAAAAAGACCATTATATCAGTTCTCTGATATAACAGCCTTACAGCAGCATCACTCCTCTCTGTTCAGTTTTCTATCTCTTTACCCTATTTTCGAAATAGTTACAAGTTTTTTACGATTACTTTTGTAATTGTATGATACTATTATCGTGTAATAATGTCAATATCTTTGTAGCATATTTTCTCAGAAATTATAAAATATATTCGTTACTATTTGTTACATTCTTAGTAATAATTGTACATTTGCGCATTAAATGATATGATTATACCATGAATCAAACTTTTCCCTCCGCTTATTGCTTTCCACTGCTTATTTCTTTTCACAATCTCCACAGGGGACTTGCTTGATTCGATTAAATAATCATTGCAGATATCGGAGGCAGATATGTTATTATCAGAACAGTTCTATCAGACAGAAAAAACAGGATACCTGAACGAACAATTCCGACTTTTTCATCTTAAAGACCAGACCAGAAAGGAATTCTCTTACCATTATCATGATTTTCACAAGGTAGTTATCTTCATCTCCGGCAAGGCTGCTTATCATATAGAAGGAAAAGCTTATCAACTGAAACCATGGGACATTCTTCTGGTAAACCGCCATGCCATCCACCGCCCGGAGATTGATCCATCTGTTCCATATGAACGTTTTATTCTCTGGATTCAAAACGATATTCCCTGGCAGGAACTGCTGAAATGCTTCCAGAAAGCAAATGACCGAAGCTATAATCTGGTACGTCTGAATTCTGCTCTTCAGGAAAAGATGAAAGACATCCTGTTTGAACTGGAAAATTCCGCAAAATCCGATGAATATGGAAAGGAAATCCTGACACAGTCACTTTTTCTTCAATTTATGGTTTATCTGAACCGTATCTTTCTGGAAAAGCAGTACATTTTTGATAAAAAAATCCTACACCTTTGACTCGCAGATTGCCAGTATCCTTCAGTATATCAACCACAATCTGAAAGAAGATCTGTCTGTAGAAACGCTTTCTGCCAGATATTATGTAAGCAAGTACCATCTGATGCGGAAGTCAAACAAGAAACCGGCTATACCCTTCATAATTATATTGTAAACAAGCGGCTTCTTATGGCACGTACTCTGATCTCAAATGGAATGCCTGTGACAAAAGCAGCACAGGAAAGTGGGTTCGCAGAATACAGCACTTTTTCCCGGGCATACCGTAAACAGTTCAAAACCAACCCCAGCGAAGAACTGCCTCATTATAGCAATCCTCTAAAATAATGCATCCACTACTTTTACACAACAATTCCATAACACAAAAAGATGTAACCATGTCTGAAAGACTGTTTCCTCTCAGACATAATTACATCTTTTATTGTTCTCAGGTCATGCAGATATTCACACTCTGCTTATTATTTCACTTTCTTCTTCGCTGTCGCACAGTAGAATACGAATCCCAGCAGTACCAGTGCCACGATCATCCATCCGGCCAGTGCTGCTGTTCCCAGACCTGCAAATTTATCATAGTAACCTTTCAGATAGATCACAATGATAATCGCCGGAATTCCATAGGCAACATAATTTTTCAGACATTTCGGGAATTTCATACCTGTACCGGCATTCACCTCTGCAATGAAATTGTCCCATCCCCATCCGTTCTTTCTGGTGCAAAACAGAAGGTAACCAAGGCTTCCAAGAGGAAGAAGATTGTTAGAAACAATAAAGTCTTCCAGATCCATGATATTGCTTCCATCTCCAAATGCTGGAATCCGGAAAGTACATTGAATCCAAGCACACATGGAATACTTAAGACCACAACAAGAACTGCGCAGACAACAACACTCTTTTTACGGTTCCAGCCAAACAGTTCCATATTAAACACGATCAGGTTCTCAAATACAGCAATGATCGTTGAAACCGCAGCAAATGTCAGAAACAGGAAGAACAGACTTCCCCACAAAGCCCCTCCGCTCATCTTTGCAAAAATATTGGGCAGAGTGATAAAGATAAGGCTTGGACCTGCATCCGGCTGGATTCCATAGGAGAAGCATGCCGGAATAATGATAAATCCTGCTGTCAGCGCAACAAAAGTATCGAGTACGGTGATGCTTACCGCCTCTCCGGTAAGGCTTCTGGATTTGTCCAGATAACTTCCGAAGATCAGCATGGCACCAATACCAATGGATAATGTAAAGAATGACTGACTCAATGCCGCAAATACTACATTACCAACTCCTGCTTCCTTAATCTTCTGAAAATCAGGAATCAGATAGAAGCGGATTCCTTCTCCCGCACCTTCCATCATTACTGAATGAACCGCAAGGATCACCATAATGATAAGCAGTGCACTCATCATTACTTTGGAGATTTTTTCAATACCATTCTGCAATCCCATGAAACAGACTGCAAATCCGATCAGACAGATGATCACCATCCATAACATCATCGTCGGTGCATTTCCCAGCATATCGGAAAAAGACTGTGTTACTGCTTCCGGAGTCGCTCCAACGAAATCTCCCCGCAGACTCTTCACACAATAGTAGATCATCCATCCTCCTACTGTTGTGTAAAACATCATCAGCATATAACATCCAATAATACCAATAAATTTCAATGGCTTCCAGCCACTTCCTGCAGGTGCCAGTTTGTCAAAACATTTCGCAACACTTGTGTGGCTTCCCCGTCCTACTGCAAATTCTGCTACCAGAACCGGAATACCCAGAATAACCAGAAAGCATAAGTAGATCAGGATAAAGCTGCGCCTCCATATGCCCCACAGATATACGGAAACTTCCACACATTTCCAATACCGATGGCACATCCTGCTGACACCAGGATAAAACCAAGACGTGAGCCGAAAGACTCTCTTTTCATACTGTTTTCCCCCTTTACGGAATTGTTATGTGACTGTTCATCAATCATAATCACATAGCTGTGGATGTACTGAACAGTTCAGACAGATATTCGCAATTTGTCAATTCAACGCGTTAACGTGTTTTTGCGCACGATAAAAGGGCCTCATGATTCAGCCCTTTTTATTTTGCAGCAGACATAATCTGCTCACAATGTTCTGTTTACAAAATCATTATTGCCCGCTCTGTAGTAATGAACTCACCACTTACAGAAGTGGAAGTCATCTCGACTGAGATAAACGAATCAGCCTTATTCTTACGTCCACAGCACTGTTTATATTTCTTACCGCTTCCACATGGGCAGGGATCATTCGGATATACTTTAATCTCTTTTCTCTGAACCGGTTTCTTAGGGCCGGCACTGTCATCCTTGTTTGTTCCGGTAACTTTAGCTACCTGCTCACGCTCAATCTTCTGCTCGACATGTACATGGTACAGCATACGAAGAGTATCTTCCTGAATGGATGTAATCATTTCATTGAACATATCAAATGCACTCATTTTATATTCAACAACCGGATCTCTCTGTCCATAAGCGGCAAGTCCGATACCCTGACGAAGGATTTCCATATCATCAATGTGATCCATCCACTTGCTGTCAATGCATTTCAGAAGTACAACTCGCTCTAATTCACGAAGCTGCTCCGGTTCCGGGAACTCTGCTTCTTTTTCTTCATAGAGCTTCACTGCCTCTTCTTTCAGTTCATGTCTGATCTCATCGCGTTTCTTGCCTTTTACACTCTCAGCTGTAAGCGGTCTGACTGGAATGATCGGAGTAAGAACACCGTTAAATTCATTCAGATCCCATTCTTCGGAATCTACATCATCAGAGAAACACATATCAACATAAGTATCCACTGTATCCTGGATCATCTTATAGATTGCTTCACGCATATTCTCACCGTCGAGAACCTGACGACGTTCTTTGTAAATGATCTCACGCTGTTCATTGTTTACCTGGTCATAATCAAGAAGATTCTTACGGATACCAAAGTTGTTAAACTCAATCTTCTCCTGAGCTTTCTCAATTGCATTGGAAAGCATCTTGTGCTCAATCTGTTCATTCTCTGCAACACCAAGGGATGTAAAGATCTTCATCAGTCTCTCAGAACCGAACAGACGCATCAGGTCATCTTCCAGGGAAATATAGAAACGGGATTCACCCGGATCTCCCTGACGTCCGGAACGTCCGCGAAGCTGATTATCAATACGTCTGGACTCATGACGTTCTGTACCGATGATCATAAGACCACCCGCATTTCTTGCCACATCATCCAGTTTGATATCTGTACCACGGCCGGCCATGTTAGTGGCGATCGTAACCGCTCCTGCCTGACCTGCCTGTGAAACAATCTCTGCCTCAAGTTCATGGAACTTGGCATTCAATACATTATGTTTAATTCCCTGTCTCTTCAGCATGCGGCTGAGAAGCTCGGAAGTTTCAATTGTAATGGTACCGACCAGTACAGGCTGCTGTTTAGCATGAGCTTCCACTACAGCATTGACAACTGCGTTGAATTTCTCTTTCTTTGTCATATAAACAGCATCTTCATGGTCAACTCGGATAACCGGTCTGTTAGTCGGAATCTCTACAACGTCCATTGCATAGATATCACGGAATTCTTTCTCCTCTGTGACAGCTGTACCGGTCATACCGCCCTTCTTATCATATTTATTAAAGAAGTTCTGGAAAGTGATGGTTGCCAAAGTCTTACTCTCACGTTTGATCTTAACATGCTCTTTCGCTTCAATTGCCTGATGAAGACCATCTGAGTAACGGCGTCCCCGGCATGATACGTCCGGTAAATTCGTCAACAATAAGGATTTCATCATCCTTAACTACATAATCCTGATCCTTATGCATCAGGTTATGGGCGCGAAGTGCAAGTGTAATATTATGCTGGATCTCCAGATTCTCCGGATCTGCCAGGTTTTCAATATGGAAAAATTTCTCAACCTTATGAACGCCCTGCTCTGTAAGGTTTACGATCTTATCTTTTTCATTTACAACGAAGTCACCTGTCTCGATAACTTCTTCACCCATGATGGCTGCCATCTTGGTCATCTCATGGCTGGCTTCACCGCGCTCTAACTGCTGAGCAAGGATATCGCAGGCCTCGTATAACTTGGTTGACTTACCGCTCTGTCCGGAAATGATCAGAGGGGTACGTGCCTCGTCGATGAGAATGGAGTCGACCTCATCGATGATACAGTAGTGCAGATCTCTCTGTACCAGCTGTTCTTTATAGATAACCATGTTGTCACGCAGATAATCGAAACCGAGTTCGTTGTTCGTAACATAGGTAACATCACAGTTGTATGCAGCACGACGCTCATCCTGCTTCATATCATTTAAAACAACACCGACTGTCAGGCCAAGAAACTCATGGATCTTTCCCATTTCTTCCGCATCTCGTTTAGCCAGGTAATCGTTGACTGTTACGACATGCACACCTTTGCCTTCCAGTGCATTTAAATATGACGGAAGTGTGGCGACAAGTGTTTTACCTTCACCTGTTCTCATCTCTGCGATACGTCCCTGATGGAGAATGATACCACCGATAAGCTGCACACGGAAATGTTCCATTCCAAGAACACGCTTGCCTGCTTCACGTACAACCGCAAATGCCTCAGGAAGCAGATCATCCAGTGTCTCTCCCTCTTCAAGACGTTTCTTAAATTCTCTTGTTTTTCCTCTGAGTTCTTCGTCGCTTAACTTCTGCATGTCCGGGCGCAGGCTCTCAATTTTCTCAACCAGAGGCATGATACGCTTAACCTCTCGCTGGCTGCGGGTCCCGAATACTTTTGAAAACATATTCATATTAGGTTTTACTCCTGTTTATTTCTTTTTTATACAAGCATTGCTGCCATATAACAATTGCTACTGTGCGGAATAATTTCTGTTCACTCCGTCCACAGCAGACATGTCAGCAGCATGCGAACATTACAAACGCTTACTATAATACACAATACTTGTATATTCTAACACTTTCCGTTATGGAAAACAATGAATTTTTCATGAACAAACCAAGAAAATTACGGAGTCACCAAATTTACGTTACTGTTCACTCCGTTCACAGTAACGTAGCCAAATTCATTCCAGATTGCCTGCGGCAATGGAATTTTGGCTTGTATGTCTCGGGATTTTGGCATATTCATGCCAAAACACCTCGCGGGATAGTGGTGTGTGAACAGTAACAAATTTATCGCTTTGTATCCACGATCAGTCTGCCAAATTTCTGCAGTTCCTTTTTGGCCTGTATAAAATCCGGTAAATGCCACTCCCAGTTCGGAGAACCAATGGTTCCCGGTGTGTTGATATGGCCCTCTTTTCCAAGTCCAAGAATATCTGCCAACGGAATGATCGCATATTCTGCCTGATTCTGCATGGTATACTGCAGGAATCTGTCCTTGACAGAGCCCTGTGATGCTCCCGCCTTCTTTAACATCCTGCGGATTTTTCTTCTGGCTGCGGCACTCATATTTCCATACCACTGCATGATCGTATCATTGTCATGCGTTCCTGTGTAAAAAATCATGTTTTCCACATCATGGAAGGTATCTCGGGCATATTTTCCACCTGTTTCTATGGAGAAGATCAGGATCTTCATTCCCTTCAGATGATAATGATCTTTCAGCATCAGAACCTCCGGACGAAGCAGCCCCAGATCCTCTGCTACCAGATCTAATCCCGGAATTTCTTTCTGAAGTGTATCAATGACCTCATATCCCGGTGCCTCGATCCATTCACCGTCAATAGCAGTCGGGCAGTCTGCCGGAATTTTCCAGTATGTATCAAATGCCCGGAAATGGTCGATCCTTATAATATCAAACAATTTGTTGCTATAGCCGATTCTGTCCACCCAGAATCTGTAATCCTGTTCCTTCATATGCTCCCAGTCATAGATCGGATTTCCCCATCTCTGCCCTGTAGCACTGAAATAATCAGGCGGTACTCCGGCGATGAAGATCGGACGCCATCTGTATCAAGAAGAAAGTTATCTTTTCCACCCCATACGTCTACAGAATCCTGTCCCACATAGAAAGGAACATCTCCCATAATCTGGATTCCGGCATCGTTTGCAGCCTTCTTCACCTTCATCCACTGTGTGTAGAAAATATACTGAAGGAACATCTGATACTGTGCCTCTGTCTCCACCTCTTCCGGTAACTTCTGTCTGTTCTCCGGCCAGGTTCTGTATTCTTCCGGCCAGTCATTCCAGCATTCTCCGTTATTTGCTTTCTTTAATGCGCGGAACACACCATACTCATATACCCATTCCTGTGAAGCAAATTCTTTATATGCTGTTTCTTCCTGTCCCTTTTTCTCTGTAAAAACATCAAACGCAGTCTTAAGAAAGGCTCTCTGTACTGGCGGACAGCCTCATAATCTACTCTTGTAGCTCTCTCCTGAAATTCCTTTGGATGTTCCTTTAACAGGCCTTCCTCTGCAAGCGCATCAAGACTGATATACAACTCATCCCCTGCACAGGAGGAATATGCTGGTATGGGGAATTACCATAGCCAACCGGATTCAGTGGCAGTATCTGCCATATCTTTACATGATTCTCCTTTAATAACTCGATAAATTGGAATGCAGATTCTCCAAGTTCTCCGGCACCAATACGGGACGGAAGTGCGGAAACTGGCATTAATACTCCGGCTTTTCTCATGATTTTTGTGCTCCTTCCTTCTTTTTACACTTCTTCATTTATAAAATTTCGGTAACTGTTCTTCAGCAATCCATTCCAACAGAACATTCCAACAGAATATACAAGTCAATATTCCATTGCCGCAGACAATCCGGAATGAATTTCAACTTGTAATTTTTTAACTGCTGAACAAGTTACAAATTTCATTAATATCTTTTGTATATTTTAACATATTTAGGCCACTGCGTCAAAGCATTCCTTATGCGCTAAAGGTATATATTTTTCCTGACAAAAAAGCTCCCTTACAGGGGGCATTTTGTCTCTCTGTAAGGAAGCTTTTTCTTTTATGAAACTTTTTTTATGGCTGTCTATTGTTTATATTTTTTGATCTTATAAGCAGATTTAGAATTCCGGTTCGATCAGACCGTAAGTATTGCCTTTACGTTTGTAAACTACATTTACCTGCTCTGTCTCTGCATTGTAGAATACAAAGAAATTATGTCCGAGCAGTTCCATCTGTACGCATGCATCTTCCGGATACATTGGTTTGATTCCGAATTTCTTGGTACGGATGATCTTAACTTCTTCATCCTCATCGTAGTCCTTGTCCAGATATGCTTTCTGGAAGTTGGCTGCTGCCTGCTGTTTGTCTACGATTTTATTTTTGTACTTGCGAAGCTGACGTTCAATGACTTCCTCTACCAGATCGATTGATACATACATGTCATTACTTACCTGTTCGGAACGAATGATATTTCCTTTTACAGGGATTGTCACTTCAATTTTCTGTCTTTCTTTTTCAACACTTAAAGTTACTACAACTTCGGTGTCAGGAGTGAAATACCTTTCCAGTTTACTGAGCTTGTCCTGGACTGCTGTCTTAAGACCTTCTGTAACTGTAATATTTTTTTTCCGCTGATGATAAACTTCATGCTTCCATCCCCTTTGCTGTTTGATGAATCTATTATAACACACATTTTTGAATTTTAACACTATTTTATTAAAATTTCACATTTTTTTCTGTTTACTTCAGAAATAACTTTAAAGTTCCTTTGTCATTATGGGGAAATAGCAAAAATTCTGTAATTGTTCTGTACATTTTCACTGTGATTCCTGAGATTACTATAAAAATTAGTTAAAGTTTAATCAGTTCTGAGAATGAAATATTTCCGCCAAAAAGATCCAATGCACTGCCTACTGTGACATCCAGTCTGTTTTTTCCATATTTTCGCAGATCCTCAATATCCTTCATGGAGCCAACTCCACCTGCGTAGGTAACCGGATTTCCTTTATACTCCCCCAGCAGAGATGCAAGTTCTGTTTCAACTCCGCGTGCCTTTCCCTCCACATCTACTGCATGGACCAGAAACTCATCGCAGTAACTTCCCAGTTCTTTCATAATATCCAGTGTCATAGTGACATCTGTAAATTTCTGCCAGCGGTCTGTCACAATATAGTATTTTCCATCTTTTCTGCGGCAGCTCAGGTCAAGAACCAGTTTCTCTTTTCCCACAGTCTCTTTCATTTTGTTCAGATTTTCCCAGGAAATCCTTCCATCTTTAAATACATAAGATGTAACGATTACATGACTGGCACCTGCACTAAGATATTCCCCTGCATTTTCCGGGTTCACTCCTCCGCCGATCTGTAATCCTCCCGGATAAGTATGTAATGCAAGAATCGCCTGTTCTTTTGTTGATTCATAGTATGGGGAGTCATGACCATTTAACAGAATTACATGTCCTCCTTTTATCCCTGCCTTTTTATATAATTCTGCATAGAAAGATGCATCCTGCTCAGATACAAAATTCTCACTTGCCTGATCCTGTACGTCCGTAAGGCTCCCACCTACAATCTGCTTTACTTTTCCATTATGTATATCAATACATGGGCGAAATTTCATAAAATTCGTACCTCCATATCCGTTATATGTACTCTCAGAATCTTTTTATACTATAGCAATTCCATAAAATACTGCAATCAAGACAGTTCAGCAGAGTGTGAAGGACAAAGAAGATACCTGCAGGCGTGCCGACGCAGGATTTCAGTTACTGTTCACTCCAGTAAAGGATTTCACGCTCTGATGAACTGAATCAATATGCATTATTTACGATGATTGCTATAGTTGGCTGTAAAAACAAATACAATAAAACTCCGGGAGTACACTATTTCAATTTTATCAATTTAACACGATAATACCATAAAATATTCCTGATGTCTATCTTCCTTCTGCCGCATTGCCAACAGCATCACCCACATCTTCTACAGCATTACCTACCCCTTCGCCCAGGTCTTTGACGCTGTTTCCCAGTTCGCCGGATACTGTGCCGTCACCGTTGTTGTTTTCATCAATTCTGGCATTATCTGCTGCATTGCTATTCTGTTTTGTCTCATTTTCTGTAGCTTCATCCTCTGCGGCAGTTCCATTGTCTGTGACGGTTCCACCATTATTTACATTGTTATCTGCCGCATTGTTTCCTGATGTGCTATTTCCATTTGTATTGTTTTCTCCTGCGTTATTTTCCATGTTATCATCGTTTGCTGCATTATTATCCGTCATATTTTTCTTCGTTTGTGTCTGCCTCATCAGCTGCTTTATTTGCATTTCCACATGCTGTGAATATGCACAGTGACATAATAAGTGCTGTACCTGTCAGAATCTTTTTTACCTTTATTCCCATATTCATCTCCTGTTCCCGGAAAGCATTCTGCCGGTCATACAACAGAATCTCTCCGTCTTTTCATGTTTTTATATTATGTTTTTTAATATGTACCAAAAAACTCAATACTATTCTGGAAAAAAAATTTACTTTTCATGCTATGATTTAAATAATACAAAACAAATTACTCCGTACATATATACTCCCACAATCTAGCGTACCGACAAGTTGATTTCTCGAACAATCTTGCGTCTAAATTTCTTATTTCCGCATTGTCGTCGGTCGCCGTAGCCACCGCTACGCCTCCTTCCTCCGCCTTGAAATAAGAAAATTTATCCTGCAAGATTGTTTCAAGAATCAACTTGTCGGTACACTAGCGCATTGCTATAGCAGGATTTCACTCATTAATGAGATGGATTGACTGCAGTATTTTACGGAATATCTATAACTCATATTTACAGGAGGTTATCATGAAAAGAAAAAGGAACCATCACTTCGCAGCTCTGTTTTCATATTTCTGGCTGCACTTTTCCTGCTGTTTACCTGCAGTGTTTCTACTATCTATGCATCCACACTTCAGAAACCTGATATCGCAGCATCGGGAAAATTTGTAAAAGACGGCGATTACTGGATTTACCGCTATGATGATAAAACCATCGCCAAAAATGTATTTCTGAAAATTGACAAAAAGACCTATTATTTTAACAAACTCGGACACCGCTGGTGCAGTTGGCATACGATCAAAGGCAAAATTATTATTTCGGAACCAGATCTCAGGGATATCTGATAAAGAATTCTCTTATCAAATATAAAGGAAATTATTACTATGTCGGTAAAGACGGTGCCATGGTTACCGGATGGTACACTGACAAATCCGGAAAGAAATACTATTTTGGCAAAGACGGAAAAGCAGTTACAGGAAAACACAAGATCAAGGGAACTTACTATTACTTTAACCAGAATGGTACTGTCACCCACACCGGATTAAATTATTCCCTTTCCTCTGACTGTGCACTTCTCATGAATGCAGATACCGGTCAGATTATTTATGGCAAAAATGAAAATGTTGCTCATGCCAACGCCAGCACAACCAAGATTATGACCTGTATCCTTGCACTTGAAAACTGCAAATTAAACGAAAAAGTAAAGTTCTCCCCTTACGCAGCATCTATTGAACCCAGCAAGCTTTATGCAAATGCAGGAGAAATATTTTATCTGAAAGATCTGCTTTATTCCCTGATGCTTCCCTCCCACAACGACACCGCAGTTGCCATTGCCGAACACGTCAGCGGTTCCACTGCAAAGTTTGTTAAATTAATGAATAAAAAAGCAGCAGAGATCGGATGTACGAATACACATTTCGCA
>ENA-OQAJ01000211-OQAJ01000211.1-human-gut-metagenome-genome-assembly--contig:-NODE-211-length-18422-cov-3.177590_pt1 | contig 18422 bp, 25 predicted proteins | sample MGYA00242736_ERZ504529 | MGnify/ENA primary metagenome ERZ504529 (study PRJEB26092, sample SAMD00036275) | human gut metagenome | host: Homo sapiens | study: EMG produced TPA metagenomics assembly of...
CTGCTCCGCAGTTTTATCAGGACTTGCTTGCACTCCTCCTGATACAAGCAAGTCCCCACCCACAAACAAAAAAGACATGCGATAACATATTCTCCATACATTACCTCATGTCTTATCATCATTATAATTTTCTGCGTATTCCGATCACCCGAATATCGTCTGCACCAGTACCATATAAAGCACCGTACCGCCGCCTATACTGAGCAGAGTGCTTTTTTTCCATTTATGCAGTGCCACGATAAACAAAATGGCAATCAGTTCCGGTATCCCATAATGGCCGCTTCCCGGAACATCTTTCAGGCAGTACACCACCAGCAGTCCGATCACTGCATACGGCAGCACTGTCCCCAGATATGTGATCACAGCCGGTGGTTCTTTTCCCTCCGGGAAAATAAGGAAGGGCAGAAAACGTGTTGTCATCGTTCCCAGCACCACTACTGCAACGGTAATAATCTGCTGTGTTATTGTCATCGTCATTTTTTTCTTCCTCCTGCCCTGGCTACGCCCGGATCTTTACATTCGAATTCTTCTCTATGATGGAGATTCTTCTGATCCCTGTATCCTCTCTTTTTGCTGTCTCGCATGATATCGTTTCATTCCCAGGAAACATAAGATAATCGATGCCATAGCCGGAAGAATAAAATTCCCGCTTCCAAAAATCACCAGGCAGATCACTGAGCATCCAACTCCGATCAGCGCCGGTTTGTGATCCTCTGCCTCTTCCCACTGATTGATAAACATTACCACAAACAATGCTGTCATAACAAAATCAATACCTTTTGTATTGAAATGGATCACATATCCCAGAAGTGCTCCTGCTGTAGCTCCTGTCACCCAGTAAAACTGATTCAGCGCATTTACAAAGAACATAAACCATCCTCTGTCCACATCTTCCGGAGGATCTACGGTACAGTTGACTGTAAATGACTCGTCACACATTCCAAAAATAAGATAAAACTTCTTCCATCCTGTATTCTTATATTTCTCCAGCATGGAAATTCCGTAAAACAGATGTCTTGCATTTACCATCAGTGTCAGAAAGAACGCATACACCGGATTAAATGCTGACAAAAGCAGATTTGCCGTAACAAATTCCATGGACCCCGCATAGATAAAAAAGCTCATACATAATGGATATACAAAGGAAAATCCCTGCTTCGCATCATAAAACCATAAGACATTCCCAGAAAAAGGAACCCCACGCAGATAGGCAAAGTATACGGAAAGGCTGCCTTAAATGCTTTTTTCTTCATATCTCAGATATTTCCTTTCAGCAATTTCCACGTTATACTTTACTTTTTCCTACTGAAGCTGTCAAGAATATCTGAAAACATTTTTTGCAAAATGTTTTCACCCTGATCACTTCGGTAAAAGCCGTGAAATTTTAATCCAGCGGATAAAAATATCCTCTTCACTACATAGCTCTACGCCTTCCACAATTCACGGTTCTCATCCAGTGTAACCATATCTCCCTCATTGATATCTCTTTCATATAAGAGCCCGTCATCATGTCTCAGACTCATTTCACATCCATCTTCTCTCTCCAGCAGAACAACGGACATAAGTTTTTCCCCTGGCTGGCGTTCTTCGCAGCCAAAATCGATGTCTTCTTCGATTTTCAGCACTTTATACTGCATGCTTTATACTTCCCTCCAGATTTCCTCTACTGCTTTTTCGTATACTTTTTAATGTACGCCACCCAAACAATACAAACCGGACAACCTCAATCTTTCCGGAATGTGTTTCACAGAATTCCTTTACTGTCTGCACAGCAATACACGCTGCTTTTTCCAGCGGATAATGATAAACCCCTGTGGAAATGGATGGAAAAGCAATGCTTCTGATTCCGTGCTCCACTGCTACCTGGAGTGAATTATAATACGCATTTTTTTAACGCCTCTGCTTCTCCCCGAAGACCGCCCCACCAGATTGGCCCTACTGTATGGATCACATACTTGCATGGCAAATCATAAGCCCCTGTGATCTTCGCTTCGCCTGTTTCACACCCATGTAAAGTACGGCACTCTTCCAGTAATCCAGGACCTGCTGCCCGGTGAATCGCGCCATCTACACCGCCTCCGCCAAGCAGACTGTTATTTGCCGCATTAACAATAGCTTCCACATCTGTAACCTTTGTGATATCCCCCATTACTGTCTGGATCATAGTTTCCATTTCGCTTCCTCCTTCCGAAATCTGCCGCAAAACAAATATTTCACTATGCTCACTACATGCTCATGAATACAATAGAATTCATCTGTGATCTGCATCCTTACGTTTATATTTTATAATTCCTCCAGCAGCACATCACTGACTGCCTCATAGGCATCCTCCAGCGCATCCAGTGCTTCTGTCAGCGTATCCATTTTTTCGACTGTCTGCATTGTCTTCTTCATATGCCTCGATCACCTCAGCCATAACATCTTTCAGTTCCTGCAGTGAATTCGCAATATCCTGCAGTTTCTGATCCTTATCTTCTTTTGATGTGATATTTACAATTTTACTCATGGGTATTCCTCTCTTTCGATTTTATTTATTTTGCTTTCTGCAAAAATGTCCGGTAATCTTTTATTTCCAGTTTTTCCAGATATCCGGTTCATAGCCGACTGTTGCCTGTTTGCCGTTTCTGACAATCGGAAGCTTCAGAACTTTCTGATTTTCCAGGATTTTCTCTGCACGGTCTTCCTCCGCAATATATTTGATCAGAGCCAGAAGATCCCTGTCTTTACATTTCTCATCGATCAGCTTCTCATATCCGCCCACTGCCTGACACACCGAGGTAAATTCTCCTTTGCTCAGGCCTTTTTTCTTTCATATCGACAAACTGATATTTGATTCCGCGCTCCTTGAAATAACGCTCTGCTTTCTTACTGTCAAAGTTCTTTTTTGTTCCAAAAATCTGTATATTCATGTTACCTCCCATTCTGCAAAGATATATGATTTTTACTCCGCAGTCACTACCTGCATTATACCACATCTATATATAAACCGGACATTCTTATTCCGTTTTGCAGCTCACTCATAGCCACAATCGTTCCTGTTCACTTCACACTTTTCTCAAAAAAAGCCCGGATTTCTCCGGACTTCTTCGTATGTTTCACGTGAAACATTATATTTTTCCAGGTATCTCATCGACTTGCAAGCAGCCGCAGCATACACTCTTTTAATTTATTCTCATCAATTGGCTTTGTAATATGAGCATCCATTCCCGCTTCCGATGATCGGACAATATCTTCCGCAAAAGCATTGGCAGTCAGCGCAATGATCGGAATCGTTTTTCCAAAAGGTCTCCTGCTGGTGCGGATCCTTCTGGACGCTTCATAACCATTCATTACCGGCATCTGCACATCCATCAGAACTGCATCATACTGATCTGGTTCTGACTCCTCAAAAGCCTCCACAACCTGTTTGCCATTGGAGCAGATCACACAGGACGCTCCCTTCAGATCCAACATGGACCTCAGGATTTCCGCATTCAGATCATTATCTTCCGCACAGAGAAAATGCATGCCATTGAGGATCGAACCTTTTGTTTCTTCCATACTGTCTTCTGCTTCGTTCCCGGCTGCCTTTTCCTATGGTGCTATAGACCTCTATGGTTCCCCTCATGGAATCTACAATACTCTTCGTGATCGCCATTCCAAGACCGGTCCCCTGAATCTCCCTTTCCAGCATTTCAGCTCGTGCAAAAGGCTCAAAAATATGCTGCAAAAACTCTTCTGTCATTCCTATTCCGGTATCTTCCACTGTAAATCTGTATTTCGCATATTTTTTATCACTGGATAATTCTTCCACACGCAGGCTGATCTCTCCGCCTTCCGGTGTATATTTCACAGCATTTGATAATAAATTCATCAATACCTGACGAATACGGATCGAATCTCCCAGCACATGCTCATGGCAGAAAGACTCCTCAGAAATCCTGAACTTCTTTCCACCGGACAGTACATTCGGGCGAATGATCGCGGCAATCTGTTCCGCCACTTTTTCTGAGATTCATAGACTCTTTTTTTAATTCTATGAACCACTCTCAATCTTGCTCAGATCCAGAATATCATTGATCAGTCCAAGCAGATACTCGCTGGAAGACTGTAACTTCTGAATGTAACTGTCCAGAGTTTCCGGATCATTCAGACTATACTGCATAAGTTTCGTTAATCCAACAATTGCATTCATCGGAGTCCGGATATCATGACTCATATTTGCCAGAAACTGCGTTTTTGACCGGCTCGCCTGTTCTGCAGCCTGTCTGGCTTCGGATATTTTCCGGTTTATCTTTTTATTTTCTTCCAGTGCCATTTCAAGATTTCTCTATGATTCTCCACCCATTCCACAAAATCCAGGTATTCATTATTAAATTCTACAAAATCCGCATCACTCCGGACATGAGAAAGGATGACCAGATTCCCCTCCTGAAAGCTCCGTACAAGAGTTGATAATGTCATCCCGTTTTCTCTGAATGTCAGAAACAGCGAATACTGCTTCTCATCGTTTTCTGTAAGCTCATCTGCATCCTGCACCACATCCGCCAGACAGTCACCCGGTTTCAAAGACAGCCCCGATACGTTTTGCTTTATTTTCACGATGTTCCATTCTTTATTGCATAGTAAAACCGCATATATCATAGCTATAATTCACTCCATAATCCCTCATAAAGCGGACATTCCATTCCGCTATGCTACATGCTCATAAACACAGTCACATCCCCTGTCCTGCAGTTTTGTGCAAATCCCCACTCACTGCTTATTGCTTTTCGCAATTGAAGCAGGGGACTTACTTGATTCGGTTAAAACAGGGGGTGCTTATGTGCATTTAATTATGTCATAGTGCATTTTCTGCCGTTTATACGGCAATTTATACCTTATTTACTATTTTAGGACGATAAGCGGGAATCCTCGGTAATTCAATTGCCGAGATGAAAGCGCCATATCGTGCATGTCTGCACAGGATAAATGGCTGTAGTCAGCCTGAACAAAAAAGAAAATATGTTCGGTTTTTATTGATGCTTTTGTGACTATGTGATATACTATATGTATGAAAGAAAATCTAATACATTACCGTACTTGTGTATGTAATATCAATTACCATATGGTGTGGTCTGTTAAATATAGACGAAAGATATTAAATGCGGAGATCGAGGCATATTTAAAAAGAGCTGGTACAGCAGATCGCTGCTGACAAGGGCTTTACAGTCCATCTGTTTGAATGTGGTGAGGGAGATCATGTCCATTGTTTTGTGTCAGCGCCACCTAAATTATCGATCACTGCGATTGTTAAATATCTGAAAGGGATCACAGGGAGAAAACTGTTCGAACGTTTTTCCTGAGATAAGAAACCAGCTGTGGAAAGGAGAGCTGTGGAACCATTCCTATTATGTGGAAACGATCGGATCTGTTTCGGAGGAAAATATACGCAGGTATATAGAACATCAGAGTAAGTCATATTAAGAACGGAGTGGGAAAATGCTGCTTTCACGTAGATCAAGCATAAAATTTACAGAGGATCAGGCAAATTTTATAGGGCACATGTGTTATGCGGCATCCAAGCTCTGGAATGTCTGTAATTACGAAAGATATCATTATAAAGAACTGGGATTGGAACAATATCCGGACTGGTATTATCAGAAAAAAGTACATAAGAACGAACTGTGGTATAAACAGCTTCCAGCCCAGACCGCACAGGAAGTCTGCAAGCAGCTGGATAAGGCGTGGAAGTCTTTCTATGCCTTGAAAAATCCGGGGGCATACAGGCACCAAAGCCGCCACGTTTTTTAAAAAAGAAAATATTCCTGTCGCCTATATGCAGATGGGGATCGTTCATGAACAAGGTTCCGGAAGCGTACGCCTGTCACTTCCCAAAGCGTTGAAGATATATATGGAAAAAACATTTGGTATCCATGAAAAATTTCTCTATCTTGAAAATAAGATCTTCAGGAGCATGGACCAGATCAAGCAGATCCGTATCTATCCACCGGAGAAAGGGACCAGCAGGATCATTGTTGTTTATGAGATCCCAGACCCGGAAATACTTCCGGATAAAGGCCATTACCTGGCGATAGACCTGGGACTTCATAATCTTATGACCTGTTATGATTCCGGAAACGGAAAGACTTTTATCCTGGGGAGAAAATATCTTGCGCTGGAGAGATATTTTCATAAGGAGGTTGCCCGGATACAGTCTGTATGGTATGGACAGCAGTCAGCAAAAGGGATAAAGTATCCACGGTCTTCCAAACATATCCAGCGTCTTTATAAGAAAAAACAGGATGCGGTAACCGATTATCTTCACAAGATCACAATGTATCTTACTGAGTACTGTAAAAAACAGGGGATCACCTGCGTGATTGTGGGAGATATCGGAAATATCAGGAAAAATAAGGACATGGGCCATATGACAAACCAGAAATTCCATGGACTTCCATATAACAGGATTTATATTATGCTGGAATATAAATTAAAGATGTATGGGATATGTTTTGTAAAACAGAAAGAAGCGTATACCAGTCAGTGCAGTCCGTTGTCACCGGAAGTTACAAAAAAATATGCAGCCCCATCAAATCGAAAAAAAAAGAGGGCTGTACAGAGACAATACGGAAACTTACAATGCGGATGCAGTAGGGGCGTTTAATATCCTGAGGAAATATCTTTCCGTAACCGGAGAACAAAAGGAACTGTCCGTAAAGGGACTGAAAAATCCAGAAATAATAAAAGTAGCTGTATAGCTGAAAAGCAAGCAGTAGTGGTGTTATGGACGCACCCTGAGAACAAGGCGCTGACGCGCCTTGCTCAGATGCTCAGGTAACTCAGTTGCCGAGTAGTTCACTACGAAACCTCAAATATTACAACCGCTATAATACTTCTTCTGTTATAATAAAGCTATAATTAGGTGACTATCCCTCATACTTTGAACTCCCAGACGCAAGGAGGATATCCTATGAAAGAAAAAGCCTTTACCCTCGACAGAGGAAAACGATACCTTTTTTATATCCTGATGATCGCCATTTTGGGCTGGTTCCTTTTCATGCAGTTTTTTGGTGCAGATGAGCGTTCTCAGGAAATGTCTTCCGGTCCCGTTATTTATTCCGGTACCTTTATCTGGCAGAAATCTGACGGAACTTCCGAGAAAATTACTGTTCCCGGAAAATACAAAGTTCCTGCCGGTGAAACAATGGTCCTCATCTCACAGCTTCCGGACACTCTCCAGGAAACGGACATCGCCATCCGTTCTTCCCTGCAGGATGTAAACGTCTATATTAATAATGAACTCCGCACCAGTTACAGTACACGTGAAACCCGGCTGGCCGGCAAAAATTCTGCCAGCCGTTATATATTCTGTCCGGTTTCTTCCAGCGATGCCGGAAAACAGCTCCGCATTGAGCTGACTACATATACTTCCAATTATTCCGGGGTTGTAAATACCATTTACTGTGGAAATAAATCCGATATCTGGCTTTCCATTTTCGCTGAATATGGATTGTCCACCGGTATTGCCTTTTTTATTCTGTTTTCCGGGATTATTTCCATTCTGTTCAGCTTTGCCCTTGGAATGGTATACAAAAAAAAAGATTTTGATATGGAATATCTGGGATGGTGTATGGTCATGGGTGCCATATGGATGCTTGGAGAATCAAAAATGCGTCAGCTCCTGGTTCCCAACGCTTCCGCCCTGGGATCTCTGTGTTTCGTTATGATCCTGTTAAGCCCGCTTCCGATCATCCTTTATGCGGACAGCATACAGAAAGAGCAGCACCACCGTTCTTACGCATGTCTCGGCTGGATCGCACTTGCCAATTTTTGCAGCCTGTTCTGTCTGGCTGTAACGAAAAAAGCAGATTATATGGAAACGCTTCCCGTTGGGCAGCTGCTCCTTGCATTTACACTTATCCTTATATTTATACATCTTTTTCAATATATACGGGCCGGGCAGAATAAGGCAGACCGTATTCTTCTGCTAGGTCTGCTTACCTCCATCATATGTACCTGCGTTGAAGGGATCTCCGTATATTTTGTAACATCCCTGTCCGGAATTTTTATGGGAATCGGAATGCTGATCCTGCTTTTTGTCAACATTATAAGAACCTTAAAAAAATGTCCAGGATACAGAAATCCAGCGACATCAGATCGAACTTGAAAAAAGGCGAAAACAAACCGAAAAAAAATGTCTCTTCAGATGATGCAGACACTCTCCACAACCATTGAAGCCAAAGATGAGTACACCCGTGGACATTCTTACCGGGTTGCTGAATACGCCGCACTGATCGCCTCTGAACTGGGTTGGTCACCGGAAGAGATACAGGTACTGAAACATTCTGCACTTTTACATGATATCGGCAAGATCGGTATTCCGGATTCAATCCTGAATAAACCATCCCGGCTTACAGATGACGAATACAGCCTTATTAAGAAGCACCCTGTTATTGGTGCTGAGATCCTGAAAGACGTTACTCTTCTTCCCCATGTTCTCGAAGTTACCCGCGGCCATCACGAACGTTACGATGGCAATGGATATCCTGATGGACTTGCCGGAAAAGAGATTCCTGTTCACGCACGGATCGTTGCCATGGCTGACAGCTATGACGCTATGAGTTCCCGGCGTATTTACCGCAGTGCACTTTCCCGTGATGTCATTTACGAAGAGATCCGCAAAAACCGCGGTCTTCAGTTTGATCCTGAAATCACCGATATATTCCTGAAACTGATGGATGAAAACCGGCTGCCAAAATGGGATTCCGATTCAGAAGATACGGATTCCTACAATTTTCCTGATATGCAGCTTACCGTCAGCAAGTTCATCTCTGATGTAGTAACTACTATCAAGGCACAGGCCGATACCAAGAATTACGATTTTCTCACAGGGCTTCCCATGCGGAGCCTCGGTGAACGTCTCGCCGCGGAACTTATGCAGGAACATAATGGTTGCCTGATCTTCCTTGATATGGATAATCTCAAACGGATCAATGACATTTATGGCCACACCGCCGGAGACCGGGCACTGAAACTTCTGGGCAATATGCTCGCCAAGTACACAGGACATGGCATTGCCAGCCGTCTTGGCGGAGATGAATTTCTCATTTTCATGCCGGATGTTTCTCATGAAGCAGTTGCAGAACAGATGCACAAACTTTTTCAGGAATTTCATTCCATTATCAAAAACGATGTGGAAATCCAGTGCGCAACACTTTCTGCCGGCCTTTGCATGTGCACCTGTGAGGACTCCTTCGAAAGCTGCTACCTAAAGGCAGATAAGACACTGTACTACGTAAAACAAAATGGTAAAAATCAGTTTTTCTTCTATCAGCAGATGGACCGCAGAGATCTTTCCAGCTCAAGCGTTGGAAAAGATCTGAAGCTGATCGCGAACTCTCTCCGTGAAAGTGGCAGCTACCGTGGTGCACTTGATCTGAATTACCGTGATTTTGCCCGCCATTATGAATACATGAGCCAGCTTGTCAACCGCAGTAACTGCCGCTGTTACCTCGTCATGGTTACCATGGAGACAGTCATTGATACCTTGCCTAACATCGAAGCCATTGAGCACGCTCTGAAATGCATGGAGCAGGCCATCTGTGAAAAATCCGCCGCGTGGATATCTGTACCCGCTACAGTTCCATGCAATATCTGATCATATTGTTCGAGCCGATTGAAACACAGATTCCCAATATCATGGAAAGGATCTTCCTGCAATATTACCGCCAGTGCAGCGACCGCGATTTTCATCCGATTTATGAATATCTCTCCATGATCGACGAAAAACAGCCTTAATAACAAAATACCGGCAGATAAATGAGTTTTTTATGTACTCATTCACCTGCCGGTATTTTTATTTTCTTCTGTCTCTGCCTTCTACGCTATAATATTTTTCTTTTGCTTCATACATTCGAATGTCTGCTTCACTGGCAATTTCTTCGAAAGATTCCCAGTTCTTTTCCCTGCTGTAAACATATCCGCAGGATATGGATATTTTATTGACCATTGCCCCTGACCAGTGGCTTATCACTTCGTCAAAGTCTTCTCTTATTTTTTTGAGTTCACTTTCATCTACAAAAATGATACTGACAAATTCATCTCCGCCAATCCGATAAACCTTTCCATAGCTTCCAAAACACTGCTTCATGCATTCCGCCGCACCGTGGATCAGCTCATCACCTGCGTTATGCCCCAATGTATCATTCACACCTTTTAACCCGTTTACATCCAGAGCTGCATAAACAAACTCCGATGCAAGAGAGATTCCGCTCAGGTCATCCTTGTAGGCTCTTCGATTCAAACAGCCGGTCAGTTCATCGATTTTTGCCTTGTTAACCTTTACATACATATAAATAATTCCCACTGCTGCCAGCGTAAGATAAATCCCGACGATCAGCAGCGCAATGGCATTACTTTCCGCATTGGAAGAATTGGAGCAGGCAACTCCCACCGCATAATCTCCTGTGATATAAAAAGAACAGCGATAATTTTCACCATCGATCTCATTGATACCAGTGAATATTTTACCTTCCTCATCACCCTTTTTTGTTATGCCGATATCATCCAGTTTTTTCCCGATATCAGAAGAATCTGTCGCTCCATAAATCTTTCCGGATTCTTTATCTGCCACAAAAAATACGGATTCCCTCGTATACCGGCATATTTGTTACAACAGAAGACATTTCATTCTGCTTCACCTCATTCAGAAGCCGCACCGGTTCAATCCCAACCTGGATCATACGGGTACCGGTTTCATCCCAGGTAATGGCATACATGATCTTTTTTCCCTCGGAGGTATTCGGCGTGACATCCTGACACATGGTAAGAGTTTTATCTTCCAGCATTGGTTTGAAATATTCCATCTGCTCTCCGGAATCAAAACTGTATCCGTAATATTCCGGTATGGTTCCACTGTAGATCTTTCCAGTAGCATCAAGCAGATGAATCTCATCTACTGCCATAAGTTTGGCGATCTTTTTCAGTTCGTCCACATCTTTCTCTGCTTCCGGATTCGCATTGATAATATAGGCCACTGCCTTGGCACGCACAATATAGTCCTCTTTCAGAGAAGCTATCATATCCTTCTCGTCTTGTTCATTCTTCTCAATCACGTTGACTACACGATCCAGCAATACCTCTGACATTTTCGATATATTCCTGTTATTGATCCAGTTCAGAATCGCCATCTGAATAACCAAAGCTACCAGAATAAGCCCCAGCGCAAGGAATACGATTTTATCCAATTGTCGTACTTTATCGTATTCTATTTTCTGCATTTCTGCTCCTGACTGCTGCTCTGTGTTGAATGCAGAGCAGCAAAAAAAACATGCACTATAGTATCTACGTTGTTACTATAGTGCATGTTTACATTTCAATAGATGTTTTCAAAAAGATACATTCGCCTGTTTTTGAGGATTATTTCTGTTTTGTTGCCGCAAATCCGATCAGATAGAACACTGCTGCCACTACCATGCATTTACTGCCGCAATTCCTGCATGGATCAGGTTGGCTGCCACCGCACCTGCCACAACACCTGCCAGATTAAACCAGTTGGCTGTCTGCAGCGGTACATTTTTTTCTTTATATTTGTCACGTCGGAGGAAGAAGTCCAGAATTACTGTGATGCCGATAGGTGGCAGGGCACAGTTGAGGATATTCAGCCATCCTGTGAAGTTATAGTATAACCAGATCGCAAGTGCTGTACCGATCACACCGGAAATACAGGTAGCGATCTTCATTCTTGCATTGGTGATGTTCGAGATTGCAAGACCGCCGGTGTACAGTGCATTGTTGTTGGTTGTCCAGATATTGGCTCCCAGCACGATAATTGCCGGAATCGCAAGGCCCTGTGCAATCATAACATAAAAGATATCATCTTTTCCTGTAAACGCGCCGCCGATAGCTCCGAAACAGAACATCAGGGTATTTCCAAGGAAAAATGCGATCACGGTTGTCCATACGGCAACTTTATTATTCTTCGCAAAACGGATAAAATTCGGGGTTGCCGTACCACCGGAAATAAAAGACCCGATTACATATCCCACACCGGTAAATAAAGTAATTGATCCTGCAGACTGATTAAATACTGCCGCCAGGCCACCGCCGTCTGCTGCCGCTGTTACCATGGAATATACCCCCAGGATCACAATCAGCGGTACGGAAATCGTACTTACAATCTCCAGCGCTTTCATTCCTGTTGCTGCAGTAATGGTCATCAGAAGACCTGCCACGATCGTCAGAACCCATTTATTGATTCCCAGTAATTCTGCAGTTGGAATGGAAAACATGGCAACACCGACACCAAACCATCCGATCTGTGTGAGGCCAAGTACCAGTGAGGAAAGATAAGAACCTTTTTTTTCAAAGCTACTTCTGCACAGAAGATCCATGCTCATTCCTGTATCAGAGCCGATATACGCGAGAATTCCGCAGTATGCGGACAGGATCACGCCACCAATGACGCAGGCTGCCGCAAACCCGTTCAGATCCAGTCCGTTTCCAAGTTTCGCGCCGACACTCATACTTGCGGAAAAGAAAGTAAATCCCAGCATTACAAAAAACATGCTGCGGAACCCTTTTCTCGCACTTTCCGGCACTGCTTCCATGGAATAATCGTCATCTGCGCAGTTACCTGGGGTTTTGTTTTTTCGCTCATTTTTTCTCCTTTCGTTTATCTTATACTGTTGTCAGTTACTCTCCGGAGTGTTTTCCCTTACACACTCCGCCCTTTCCCTTCTCCTTTCTTTTGTTTGCTGTGGAGATTATATCACAAATCATTTCTGTTCTGCAGTTTTTTCCGCAGATGTTTCCGTTTCCCGGTTTTTTCTGATTTCAACCTTTTTGATCTCTCCCAGGATCTCCAACCCTCTCACCAGAGATCTCGGTTCATTTCGTAAAAGCTCATATTCTGTCACATAACCGCATTTTTTGTAGATATCCAGGATCGCACACAGTTTTTTGTTTACCGCATGTACTTTATTCTTCCAGCCCCGGCTCTCGAACCGTACTTTTCCCCTGTCGCTGACAAACCGGATATCCTGCTCAAAATTTTCTCTGCGGATATCTGCCATGGGCAGGATTCCCTCATCTGCTTTCATGGCATAGTAGCGAATTCGCGGCCGTCTGCATTGTTTCTGGAATTTCTCATGATCTCAAGACGCTGGATCAGGATCCTTTTCAGGAGTATCATCTCATCTGTACTTGAAAACTTTACATTCTCCAGAAGTTTTTTCCCTTCTTCACTGTCCTGAAATTCCTGATCCGGAAACATTGTTTTAAGGAGAGCTGCCGGATCAAGCAGTTCCCGGGGCACGCTGATCATCTGTCCGATATCTTCCGCATATTTATAGACCGGGAGCTCTCTACCTTCCAGAAACCAGTATGCTTTCCCGTTTTTTTCCACTGCTACAGGAAGCAGATAATCTGCCACAAAACCTTCCAGTGGCTTCCCTTTGTCATCTTTCAGCTCCCGCATCTGTACCTCTTCACTGTAGTCAATGGCGATGGTAGTATTCCGAAGTTTTTCCAGGGAATCCCGAAGCCTCTGCTCTCTTTTCTGTATCCTGCCTTTTGTGCTGTAAAAACGTACCTTCTCGTCTCCGGACATTACCCGGAGTAAATCTGTCAGCGCAAATTTGGAACAGTTTGCTCTGTACAGGGTGTAGACCGCATCATAAACAACCGCGTCATAGTAGGAAAATGTCACGCTCTCCATTTCTTCCGGAACGGTAATGCGGTATCTGCATGTCATATTTTTTCCGCGGCTGCCTACCTCTGCAATATTCAGCTCATTCAGTTCAAATTTATTTTTGTATATTTCCTGAAATACTTTGCATATGTTCATGTAAATATTATCAGGTATTTTCATGGTTATTCTTTCCTCTCTTCTGTTGCGATTCCCGGAATATTACAGGAGACTTCGAAATTCTTCTGCCAGACGTGCTCTCGGATCATCCGGATATTCCAGATTTGTATTTTGAGTTTGTGGGCGTTCTGCTTCCGGAGCTTGTGTTTCTGTGTTTTTCAGTGAATCTGCATTGACTTTCACATCCTGCGGTACTGCGGCTTCTGAAGCGCTCCCGCTCTTTTTTCGGTAAAGCATTTGCATTCTCCGTATTTTTCTTATCCGTTTTTGTTTCACGTGAAACATTTTGGGGCTGATTTTTTTCCGGACGCTCCTTTTTCTGTATAAAGGTCCTTCGCCGCATGGAAATCCACACTCACATTCGCCTTCATTCCTGATATGCCATATCTCTGTTTCAAAAAACAATCTCCTGCTCCCGGACCTCTTTCGACATTTCCTGTTCGTAATTAAATTTGGGCTGTCGGATATTTCTTGGCTGAAGTCCCAGGATCACGCTTGCAGAGTACTCGATTCCTCCCGTCTCCTTAAAAGAATCCATTCTCAGAGATCGCTGTTCCTCCCGGTAAGACTCTCTGTTCAGGGAACTGATCACAAAAACCGCCAGATCATACTTGTTGGAAAGGCCGCTGAGCTCATTGATATTCTCGTCATTTTTCTGCCGTTCTGTAGCGTTCCTGTTTCCAGTGCAGGAAGAAAGGATCTGCAGATAATCTACAAAAACTACCGGCTTTTCTTTCTTTTCGTTCATGAACATTTCCACATCCTGAACGATATCCCGACCCGAAACAGAAAGCTTTTTACGCTCTTTTTATGTACATCTTGTCAAAAACTGCCGCTGATCTCTTTTCCCACCTTTTTCTACCAGCTTCCAGTCTTTCTGTTTTCCTGTATTGTTTTTCTTCCCTTAAAAACCAGTCTGCGGTCAGGGAGCTGTTCGGATATCGCATATGAATGGCACGGTTTAAATATTTTTGCCTCCATACGGACCGATGGCATTTCCAGAGAATAAAACAGTACCGGTGACCCAGCCGCTGCAATTTCCGAAGCAATCTGCAACGCAAAGGTACTCTTTCCCATTCCCGGTCTTGCGCCAAGAAAAGTAAGACCTGCATAAAGTCCGCCGCCAAGCATCTGATCCAGCTTTTTGATACCGGTAGGATAATGCTTTACGGTTCTTCTTCCACTGGCCGGTTTAAACTGTTTCAGTCTCTCTGAAACTGAAATAAATTTCCGGCTGCCTGTTCACTCATACTTCTTCACCTCCCCGGCCATTTTGCTTTCAAGTCCCTGAGATAAACGTTTCATAGACTCTTCCATATTTTCCAGATCAATAAAAAACAGATGGATCACCAGTGTATGACCGTAAATCTTCGTTTCAAAACGGTCCCTGATTCCTTCATACTGGTATGAATACTTTGCTTTCGGATAGAGAAGCCAGATTTCCTCTGCCTCATAACGGCTTGCATATGTAACCATCTGATAAATATCATTTCTGGCTTTTTCGTTGAAGGCACTCCATCCTTTGTTCTTCATATCAGGAAGGCTTTTCCATTTTGTATCAAGGATCACCGTTCTGTTTTCTTCCCCTTTTTCATTACAATATCCGGTCTCAGCTGAAAATCCCGTGGTTTTTCAAACAGATAATAATTTTATCCTGGGAAGATACCTCCCAGTTTTCTCTGAAATATTTTTTAATCTGGCATGCCACATAATTCTCAAAAACTTCGTCCATGGCAAATAATATGGATCTGGCTTTGAGCCCATCTGAAAAATTGAGGAAGCTGTTTCCCAGTAAGATCACTTCCGTCCACTTCATGATCTTCTCATATTCTCTGGAATTCCGGTCGATCCTTATCTGTGCAAAATCCTGGCGGTAATCCACGGATTCCTGTATCCCGTCAAAAAACAGAAGAAGTTCTCTTGCATCCTGTTTATTCTTCCCATCTGTGGTAACTTTCTGCAGTTTCTTTAACGTAGTTTTTATCAGTCGGTTCTCTGGCCGGTTCTTTTGTAAATTCCTCATACGTCACATAGAATCTCTCTTTATGTGCGATATTTCGACGATATGGCCTGACACCTGGAGCTTTCCGCGAAAGCATCTGAGGTTATCCGTTTTTTCTTCATATGCAGAACGAAGTCCCCGTTTCACCAGCATCTGTGCCTCATCAAGATACATCCGGATATAAGCCTCAAACAGTTCCATATCCCCCATTCCAAGAGAAATCTGGTTCATCGCTTTTTCCGTTAACCTGTAGGTGCTCTTAAGCATCTCCAGATAGATCTGTTTCGTCCGATCCTCACTGCCGCCAAAATAAATCTTTGGCAGAATCTGAAGCCGCAGTCCGCTTTTCAGTTCCAGCTCTCCTACATACTTCTGGATTTTGACAACCGGGATGGAACACTTTTTTTCATAACTGTATTTATACTGGATCGTTGCCGGAGCTTTCTCATCTTTTTTCAGAGTTTTTCCCAGAGTCTGCACATATTCTACCAGACAATCCATATCTTTCTCCGGAAGAAAAACATATCCTTCTGCTTTTTCACTGCAGATCTCGTCATATTCTTTTACAGTTTTTACTCGTTTTTTCATAACGTTTCACGCTCTGTCATCAATTCTTCCGGGATGGTTCATAGATCTGGATATAACTTTCTGCATAGTCAAAAGCCTTCTCATTGATCATGTATCTCTTATGCTGAAGCATATCTAGCATATCCGTTTCCAGTTCTTTTCCAAATAAGGTATGTATATCTTTTCCGTTGTCTTCTACTATAAATTTGTAATTGCGGTTCCTTTTCTGATTATCACCCAGCACCATTGCGATCTTCTCGTAATCATCAAAGAAATATTCCTGAAGCAGCGGAAGTACAGATTTTTTGAAAATATTTTTTAATCCATCCAGAGTTGCATTCTCCTTAAGGCCGCAGAAATAAGCATGTCCGATGGTATGCTCACGGTCATACAGAACCTCTATCCTCTGATTGATGATTTCCAGAAGTTTCTGTACATCTATGATGATTTTCCCTTCATTGCCTGCTGCATTGCCTGTTTTCTCACCAGCTGTGGATGCATTGCCCGCTTTCTTATCAACTGCATCCGGCATTTTCGGCACTTCTATCTTTATATCCTTCAATACCTCTGTATCCGGCATCATCTCCACAAAGGAAAAACGTCTGCGTAATGCAGTGTCCAGAAGTGCAATAGAGCGGTCTGCCGTATTCATCGTTCCGATGATATATACGTTGGAAGGAACACTGAACGGAAGCCCGGAATATGGAAGGATAACACTTCTCTCATCCGCTTCTCCCTTTCTTTTGGATTCCTCGATCAGTGTGATCAGCTCGCCGAAAATACGGAAAATATTTCCCCTGTTGATCTCATCAATAATGAAGACGTATGGTTTTTCGCTTTCTTCTTTTGCTTTCTCGCAAAATGCTTTGAATACGCCCGCTTCCATGGTATATTCCAGATTACGGGATTTCTCTGACTTTTGTTCTTCAGACTGGTTCTGTGCATCCGTTTTTTTCTTTATCCAGCACCGGACGGATTCCCTCTATGAAATCCTCATATCCGTAAGACTGATGGAAGGTGGTAAAACCGATTCTTCCTTCCTGTTCCAGTTCATGATAGATTTCCATGATTTTGCTGTGATTCATATTTTTCAGTGTATCCAGAGTATACCAGCCACAGATCAATACTGCATATGTAGCAGTTATGTATGTTTTTCCTGTTCCAGGAGGTCCGTAGAGAATCATATTTTTCACTATTTCTGGATAATCCATAATATGTTTATAGTATGGCATTAAAAGACCTACCCCCTTTATTACCTCTGCTTTAAGCTCTTCTTCTGTCCGAAGTTTTCCATCTTCTGTTTCTGCTTCTATCAGATAACATGGTTCAATATCATCATCATTATCTTTTACAGTATCCGTTTTTCCTTTACAAATTCTCTTATAATATTTTCATCTTTATTTTTAAGTTCTTTCTCTTTGTGGACAAAAATAGTTCTTGGATCCTTAGTTTTTATATCTTCATCACCGCTTCCATACATATTTTTATACGTATAGCACAGTCCATCTCGAAGTTTTCATATCTATAAAACTATAATACTGTTTTCTGTTTTTTTTCAGTCTTTCTCTCTCTTCTTCATTTGTTTCCTTCTTACTGTGCAGAAATGCATGTGCCGTTCCTATACAGATACAATAGCGTGATTTCTTCTCAAGACTTCTTTCACCGTAAATTCCAATGCATATACCTGATTCTGTGTCCGCAGTTAAATATCTTGCTACACACTGATAAGTTCCATGAAAAGAATAATTTTTTTCTCTTTTACCCTTTTCACTTTTCCCCATAGTAAGTCCATATATTCCGCATATTTCTTTCGCAATACCGTCCATACATTCGCGGACTTCTCCCTGTCTGTCCGGTGACAAATCTCTCTCTTCCCCAAGCTCACGGATATACTCAAGTACTTCTCTATACATCTATGCCTGTTCTCTCCATTTCTGTGCTTTTTCATCCATTATATATTTGTTCATTTTCGATTGCAATTATTTCGGATATATTTCTACCAAAATGTTGTTTTTTAATTTATAT
>ENA-OQAJ01000212-OQAJ01000212.1-human-gut-metagenome-genome-assembly--contig:-NODE-212-length-18418-cov-3.042425_pt1 | contig 18418 bp, 18 predicted proteins | sample MGYA00242736_ERZ504529 | MGnify/ENA primary metagenome ERZ504529 (study PRJEB26092, sample SAMD00036275) | human gut metagenome | host: Homo sapiens | study: EMG produced TPA metagenomics assembly of...
GATGGAGTACTGCGGAATGGTGAGCAGTGCGACCGGCATCAGCATGCATCCCATGACCACGCCGATGGCGATGGCCTTGCCACGGAAGTTGAATTTTGCGGTGGCATAGCCTGCCATCACCGAAATGATGGTGCCGATCAGTGCGGAAACCCCGGAGTAGATCAGGGAATTCAGCACCCAACGCCAGAATTGGCCACGGGTCCACCCCATAAGCTTCGAATAGTTGGTTGCGATGGCGTCGGGAATCTGGTCAAGTCCGACGGCGAACCACAATCCGTTGCTGCTGGTCAGCTGCGATGGTGTTTTGGTGGATGCGATGATGGCCCAATAGATTGGGAAGAGGAAGTAGATCAGCGCTACGACGAGCACGATCACGGTAATGGTTTTGGTGATCGGCGATGGGCGCATGGAGCGCGGCAGATCGTGTTCGGCCGCTTCGCGTTGCTTTTCCATCATGCGTTCCGCTTTTCTGCGGGCGCGTTCGTCTTTTTCTTGCTGCGACTGCGTTGCTCATTGTTCGTTCGCCTTCCTCTCGACCAGTGCGTAGATCATGGCGAGAACGCCTGCGATCAGTGCCATGACGATGGCGACCGCCGATGCGGGTCCGTCACCGCCCGGAGTCAGCGTGCCTTGGGAAGTGTTCATGGCCATCATCATTGGCGTATAGGTTTTGGAGATGCCCGGATCGGCGGTCTGCATGATCTGCGGTTCGTTGAATAGCTGGATTGTGCCGACGATGGACAGCAACATGGACAGCAGCGCCGCGGAACGCACGTTCGGCAGTTTGATGCGCATGGAGATCTGCCATCCACTTGCGCCATCAATGCGTGCGGCTTCGTACAGTTCGTGCGGAATCGCCTGCAGTGCGGCCAAGAAAATCAGCATGTTGTAGCCGGTGAACGTCCATGTGGTGATGTTTGCCATGGAAGCGAGCACAACGTTCTTGCTGAAGAAATCAACGTTTATTCCGATGGCCGCAAGACCTTTGACGATCGGCGAAATCTGACCGTTATACAGGTACACCCAAATGATGGATGCGACCACACCTGGAATGGCGTACGGCAGGAAGTAGCGAGACGGAAACCCGTGATGTGCTTGACCACGAACGAATCGATGACCATCGCCAAAGCCAACGCGATGATGATCATCAGCGGCACCTGAATGAGGGTGTAAATCAGCACCCTGCCCACACCGGACCAGAAATTGCCGGACGTAAGCACGTACTCGAAATTCTGGAATCCTACGAATTTATTCACCAATTCGCCGCCGCCGTACGCGCCGCCGCCCTCGGTGACCTGACGGAAGAAGCTGGAATAGATGGCATAGAAAATCGGGATGATGAATACGATGGCGAACAGTATGCCGAATGGCGCCATGAACGCCCATCCTGTTCGATTCTCGCGGCGTTGCGCATCAGTGCGCTTTGGTTTCGCCGCATGCGTTGTTGCAGTCATGATGTACCTATCTTTCGCATCGGATGCCACTCATCGTTGATGGCATCTTTCACAGTTCGAATCGCCGTATCCAAATCTTCGTCACGGGAGAGGAGTGCCGGTTTCAGCCGCTCCGTCGAATCAGCTAGATCGATTCATAGGGAATATTCACAAGGAATATTTTCATAAGGAACGGTGTGGAGCCGTGTGTTGCGTTGGCTCCACACCGTCGTTGGAGGGGTTATGGAATCAGAGCGGGTGATCCCTGGTTCCATACGTTGATCACTTCGCTACGGACAGGCCGTAGTTCTTGAGGGTGTCGATGGAGGTCTGCTGTGCCACAGGGAACACGTCCGCCACCTTGCCGGAACCGTCGGCTGCCTTGTCGGCGGCTTCCTGCATAGCTGCGGAGACCGCGGAGTAGCCCGGCATGTAGTTGAATGCGACCATGTTGTCGTTGGCAGTAGCGAATTCCTTCATCACGTCTTGGCCGCCGTAGAATTCGTTCCAGGATTCAGGGGTCTTCGCGGTTTCGGTGCTGGCGGCCACAATCAGACCTTGGGAGGTCAGATCCTCAACCTGAGTGTTGAACCAGTCGAGGAATTCCATGGCTTCGGCCTTGTGCTCACAACCCTTGAGCACTGCGACGCCGGAACCACCGTCAGGACCGGTGCTGGTGCCATTGCCGAACCAGTCACCGATCTGGGTGACACGCCAGTCACCCTTGCCGGTGTCTCCTGCGGAGTCCTTGAATAGCGGAGCCTCCCAAGCGGCGCCGATGTTGCCGATCAGCGTGCCATCCTGCAGGGATGCGTCGAACGACGGCACCCAACGCGGGTTGGTCAGCGTGGCCTTGTTGTCGATCAGTTCCTGGAAGGTTTCAGCAAAAGCCTGCGAACCGCTGCCGTTGGTGTTGACCACCCAAGCGTCATTCTTGACGGTGTACCACGGGTCGGAAGCATTTGCCAAACCTGCGAAGATGTTGCCGGCCTCATCGGCTTCGTAATCCATGATGTACTTGCCGGACGCGGCCGCGGTCTTTGCCGCTTCGATCAGCTCATCCTTGGTTTTGGGAACCTTGATGCCCAGCTCATCGAAAGCCTTCTGGTTGTAGAAGTACACAAGCGGGCCGGTATCTTGCGGCAGGCCGTAGGTCTTGCCATCAACCTGCATCATGGAATATGGGCCTTCGGCGAAGTCGCTCTTGTACTTCGCGGCCTCTTCGGTCACGTCTTCGAGCAAGCCCTTGGTGAACACCTCAGGCACTTCGGCGTAGCCGACCTGTGCAAGATCCGGAGCATTGCCGGCCTTGACGTCGGTTTCCAGCTTCTTGATCATATCTTGTGCGGCACCATCGAACTTGGTGGCCTTGACCTGAATGTTCGGATGATCCTTGTTTCACTTGGCAACAATGTCTTTGACCAAGGTCATGCCTTCGGAATCCGGAAGACGGTGCATGTACGTGAGGTTGACGACCTTCCCGGAATCCCCGCCGGTGCTGGCCGTATTGGAACCGCATCCTGCAAGACCCATGCACAGAGCCGCGAAAGAAGCTGCGCAAACCATCAAACGCTGAGTGTGGGATCGCATATCTCTCTCCTTCGTGAGATTATTCCGGCACCTCCTTGCACCGGATAGTCACAGCATACCTACGTAATCCTTTTTTGTCAAGTTTCCTTACATTTAAATCCGGCACGCGATTGCTATTCCACAAAAAAAGCTGAAAATTCCGCCCATTTTAGTGAACAATCATAAGAATCGCAATTCGAGAAAAAAAATGCCGTATACTCTTGTTTAGTACTCTTTTATTGCCAATAAAAATTACATAACGCACTTGTATCGCCACACACTACAATATGTATCGGCTCCACACAAGAAAGCGAGGACATCGTGAGCGGTACCCAAGCAAAGGCATCACCTTCCGATATTCGAATCAGCAATATCACCGCCGCATTCGAACAGCTTTTCCCCGCAACGCAAATGTCGCGAGCCAATATCGGCAAACTCATCGGACTTTCGCGCTTCACCACCAGCGAAGTGACCGGCGAAATGGTCGACAATCGCATTCTGCGCGAACTCGGCCCCGACAATCGCGAAGCGCGGTAAACGTTCACAAGTGCTCGCCATCGACACCGATTTCTGGCGAATCGTCTCCGTCGACCTGTCGAATCCGATGCTCGTCAAAGGAGCGCTGGCGGATCTTTCCGGCAGAATCGTGGACCGCACCGAGCTTCCCGTCGACCATGGCTGCAGCGTCAATGACGTGATCGACCTCTGCAGGCAGCTCATCAGCTCAACGCCACTGCCGACCCTTGGCATCGGCATCGCGGTGACCGGCATTGTGGAACCCAACGGCGTGGTGCGCAAATCCGTGCACTTGGGGTGGAGCGAACTGCCGCTGAAAACCGAAGTGGAAAACGCCACCGGAGTGCCCGTGATCGTAGGCAACGACACCAATGCGGCACTTGTGGCGGAACGATTCTTCGGCGACTGCTCCCCCAATTCCATGCTCATCTCCATCGGGCGGGGCGTCGGCGCGGCATTATGCCTCAACGACGTCATCATCGAAGGAAGTTCCTCACTGCCGGAGAAATCGCACACGTGGTGGTCGACCCGAACGGGCCAATCTGCGAATGCGGCAAACAGGGATGTCTCGAATCATTCGTTTCCGGTGACAGGTTGCAGCAACGCATCTCGCAGGATCCCGCCGCGCGTACGCATATTCTCACCGAAGCGGGCGCGTTGCTCGGGCGCGTCATGGCCATACCGGCAGGATTGTTGGATCTGCGCGACATTTCGGTATATGGTGCGCCGGAAATCGTCAATACTCAATTCATCGACGCGATGGAAAACGAAATCAGCCGCACCGTGACCACGGATTATCAGGAGGCGCCGCAAATTCACCGTTGCAGGCAAGGCGAAGATCTCACCCTGCGCGGACAGGCCACCATCGTGATCCGCACACTGGTGCCGACGATCCACGAACGCGGCTCCCTCATCGGCGAAGCATAGCTCCGGACGCCTTAGCGACCCAAAACCTCCAGTCGGTGGAGGAAGCTACCCGCTAACAGACCTGCTAACGTCCAAAAACCTCCAGCCACCGGAAGAATCGCCCCGTCTGCAACTCTCCAAGCATCCATATTCCTCCAGTCGCTGGAAGAATCCGGACCGCAAAACACCCCCGTACTGTCCAAAAACCTCCAGTGAGCGGAGGAATCCTCCCGCTGACAGGCCTTTTATCGTCCAGATTGTTCCAGTGAGTGGAGGAACCCGGACGGGATGAGAGGCATGGAGACGAAAAGAATGAAAGGCCGCCTGCAGCGGATGGAGTGCTTCAGGCGGCCCTGGTTGTCGGAAAGGAAGGGGAAGTTCAGTTATCGGGATTCAGGTTGGCCCGCCGGAGTCGCGGTTCCAGCAGTTCCAGCGGTTTCAGCCACGGCAACCGCCTCGACGGCTTCCACGGTCTGAGCGTCGTCGGCTTCGATCTCACCGTTGGCGAGCTTCACTTCGAGCTCCTTGACGATCTCATCGTGCATCTTCTCAGTGATCTTCACCTTGAACAGAAACACGATCAGGCTCAGGATGATGAGCACGAGCGGAATGTAGAAGGCGCAGATCTTGAAGATGTGGATGTTGGATGCGGTCATGTCGCTGCGGTCGCATTGCCGGTCATGCCAGCGGCCACGGCGATGATGCCGACGATGCCGTTGGACATGGCGCCACCGATCTTGTCGAGCATCGGGCGGACGGACAGGGTGACGGCCTCGTTGCGCTTGCCGTTCTTGAGCTGGCCGTATTCGATGGAGTCGGTCAGCGACAGGATGGCGGTCATCTGAATGAGGGTACCCGGCACGTAGAAGAGCACCAGAGCCACGAACACCATGATGATGTTGTCGGAGAAGATGCCGAGCATCACATAGCCGGCGATCATGGAGATCATGCCGCCGATGTACAGGTAGCGGCGTGGAATGCGCTTGTTCAGGATCGGGTACAGCGGAGCCATAACCAAGCCTGCGACCAGTGCGATCACGCCGGTGAGGGAGTATGCGGCCTGGTTGTCGAGGATGAACTTGAACAGGAAGATCAGCACGCCGGTGGTGGCCACGTTGGCGATGGCGTACAGCAGGTAGCTCAAGGCAACCCACAGCAGCTGGTCGTTCTGGAAGATGGCCTTGAAGGCTTCGATCGGGTTGCCGTTCTTCTGGGCCTTGGAGCGCAGGGCGCTCTCGTTCTCCTTGGTGCCGAAGGCAACGGTCCATGCGGTCAAGAGGCCGAGCAGGCCGACGATAATACCGAAGCAGGTCCAGCCGGACTGGCTTTCGACGTACTTGCCGGTGAACACCCAGCTGAAGTAGGTGACGATCGGGATGACCACGACGGTGATGCCGTTGTAGCCGATGGAGCCGGTGAAGGAGCCGAGTGCGGTGTAGGTGGAGCGCTCGTGGGAGTCGGAGCTCAATGCCGGGATCATACCCCAGTAGGAGATGTCACGCAGGGAGTAGAACACGTCGAGCACGATGAAGGTGATGACGAACAGTACGATGAACCACGTGGTGTTCACGTTCACCAAGCCGAACAGGCCGGTGTACACTAGCACGATCAGCACGGACGAAATCGCGCCGGCGAGGAACTGCCATGGGCGGAAACGGCCCCACTTGGTGGTGGTGTTGTCGATGATGTTGCCCAGCAGCGGGTCGATGAAGATCTCCGCGATACGGATCACCACGACCAGGCCGGTGATGATGCCGATCAGCTTGGTGGCGACGCCTTTATCGACACCAGCGAACAAGGAGCTCGTCACATAGACGACGAAGTAGGTGCTCAGTGCGTTATAGAACGCGGACTGGCCAAGGTTGCCGCACGCGTACGCTACGCGCTGGCCGAGCTTTCCGCGACGAGCCGTGCCGTTCGCAGTAGTGGTCGTATTGCTCATTATCTCTTCTCCTTAGAAGATTTTGATGAGATCACCCGTTGACCTCGAAAATTGAGTATACGTTGTTTACTATCAAAAGTAAAATTCCTTAGTATACAAAGCCCCCAAACGGCGTGTCGCAATCGCAGTTCTTACGCTTATCAAATACCGACATCTGCAATCATGATTACTACCGCCATTTGCCGTCACCTATCGCCATATAAGTAAATTCAGTTGCAAATAACGCAACACGCAGATTTGCAATTTAAGTAAACAACGTTTACCATGCTAGTAAAAGAGTTTATTGCTCTGAGTACACAAAAGTACACACCAACTAAACCTACATCAACAACGAAGTTATGTTTCGGAAACGAGGAAATCATGGCAGATAAGATCACCACCGCATCCGCCGCGTGGCTCACCGACCCCACGGTGTTCGCAGTGAATCGCACGCCGGCACATTCCAATCACGTGACCTTTTCTCACATTCCCGCGATCGGCGAGCCGAGCGATTTGAAGCAAAGCCTCGACGGCGAATGGCGCGTGGAAATGGTGCAGGCCTCCGACATCGATCTTGAGGAAGAGCCGTTCGCAGCCGAGGATTTCGACGATTCCGCTTTCGGCCGCATCGACGTGCCCTCCCACCTGCAGAACGCGGGATACATGAACCATAAGTACGTGAATATTCAGTACCCGTGGGACGGCCATGAGAATCCGCAGGAGCCGAACGTTCCCGAAACCAACCATGTGGCACTGTATCGCCGCACGTTCACCGTCGCCGAGCGTCTTGATGCGGCCCGTCAAAATGGCGGCACCGTCAGCATCACGTTCCACGGCATGGCCACCGCGATCTACGTGTGGGTCAACGGCGTATTCGTCGGCTACGGCGAAGACGGCTACACCCCGAACGAATTCGATATCACCGAAGCGTTGCACGACGGCGACAACGTCGTGGCCGTCGCCTGCTACGAATACGCAAGCGCATCCTGGCTGGAAGATCAGGATTACTGGCGTTTGCACGGCCTGTTCCGTTCCGTGGAACTCGCCGCACAGCCGCATGTGCACATTGAAGATATGAAGGTCGAAGCGGATTGGAATCCGGAAACCGCCACCGGTTCGCTCGACGCGCTACTCGCGGTGCGCAATGCGAAGAATGCCGCCACCGTGTCGGCGACGCTGAAGGATTTGAGTGGCAATGTGGTGTGGGAAACCGCATTGGCCGCATCCGACGAAACCGGCATCGTTTCCGGCTCGTTGGACGTCAAGCCGTGGAGCGCCGAGAGCCCGGCACTGTACGAACTGCAAGTTGTGGTGATCGGCCATGATGGCGCGATCGTTGAAACCGCAACGCAGCGCGTCGCTTCCGTCGCTTCCGCATCGAAGACGGCATCATGAAGCTCAACGGCAAGCGCGTGGTCTTCAAGGGCGCCGACCGCCACGAATTCGACGCGAAGCGCGGCCGCGCCATCACCAGGCAAGACATGATCGACGACATCACGTTCTGCAAGAGGCACAACATCAACGCCATCCGCACCTCGCACTACCCCAACCAGGAATACTGGTACGACCTGTGCGACCAGTACGGCATTTATTTGATCGACGAAACCAATCTTGAAACGCACGGCAGCTGGTGCCTGCCGGGAGACGTGGTCACCGAGGATTCCGCCGTTCCGGGCAGCAAGCCCGAATGGGAGGGCGCGTGCGTGGACCGTGTGAACAGCATGATGAAGCGCGACTACAACCATGCTTCCGTAGTCATCTGGTCGCTTGGCAACGAATCGTATGCGGGAGACGTGTTCCGCGCGATGAGCGTCCACGTGCACGAACTCGACCCGAACCGACCAGTGCACTACGAGGGCGTGACCCACAATCGCAAGTATGACGACGTGACCGACATCGAAAGCCGCATGTACGCGCACGCCGACGAAATCGAGGAATATCTCAAGTCCGATCCGAAGAAGCCGTATATTCCTGCGAATACATGCACGCCATGGGCAATTCCGTCGGAAATATGGACGAATACACGGCTTTGGAACGCTACCCGCAATATCAGGGCGGATTTATTTGGGATTTCATTGATCAGGCGATTCTTGTGCGCTTGCCCGATGGCGATGAACGTCTCTGCTACGGCGGCGATTTCGGCGATCGTCCGAGCGATTACGAGTTTGCCGGAGACGGTATTGTGTTCGCCGATCGCACGCCGTCGCCAAAGGCGCAAGACGTCAAGCAGCTGTATGCCAACGTGCGCATTGTGCCGGGTGAAACCGGCGTTGAGATCGCGAATGACAATCTGTTCGTTTCCACCGCCGACTATGTGTTCGTTACGCGCGTGCTTGCGGATGGCGAGCCGGTATGGCAGGCCGAACAGCGTTTTGATGTGCCGGCTGGCGAAACCAAGCACTTCGATATTGAATGGCCGTTGGAGGCTACCGAGGCCAAGCCAACGAGCTCACGCTCGAAGTGAGCCAACGCCTTGCCGCCGCGGAAGAGTGGGCGTCGAAGGGCTACGAGCTGTCGTTCGGCCAGACCGTGGTTGCAGGCTCCAAGCCGGTTGCTGCCAGCGAGACGAAGCCTGTTGACGGCATCGTGACCGTTGGCCGTTGGAATGCTGGCGTGCAGGGATCCGGTCGTGAGATTCTGCTGTCGCGTACGCAGGGCGGCATTGTTTCGTACACGCTTGACGGCCGTGAATTCGTGCTGCGCAGGCCCACGCTCACCACGTTCCGCGCGCTGACCGACAACGATCGCGGTGCAGGCCACGGTTACGACCGCGCGCAGTGGGTCGGCGCAGGCCGTTACGCCAAGTGCGTCAACAACACCATCGAACAGGTCAATGACGATACGCTGAAAGCCGTATACGAGTACGAGCTCGCCACTCCGCAGCGCACGCACGTCACCATCACGTATGTGGCAGATACCACCGGCAAGCTGCACTTGAGCGTCGACTATCCGGGTGAAACTCAGGAAGCCCCGACCATTCCGGCTTTCGGTTTGGAATGGACGCTGCCGGTCGAATACTCCAACCTGCGCTTCTACGGCCCCGGACCCGACGAAACCTACGCCGACCGCAAGCATGCCAAGCTGGGCATTTGGAACACCAACGCTTACGACGATCATGCGCCGTACCTCATGCCGCAGGAAACCGGCAACCATGAGGATGTGCGTTGGGCTGAGATCACGGATGATGCCGGTCATGGCATGCGTGTGAGCCGTCACGGCGAATCAGCGTTCGCGCTCAGCCTGCAGCCGTACAGCGCATTCATGTTGGAAGAAGCCCAGCATCAGGACGAACTGCCCGCTCCGAAGCACATGTTCCTGCGCGTGCTCGCCGCGCAAATGGGCGTCGGCGGCGACGATTCCTGGATGAGCCCGGTGCACCCGCAGTACCACATTCCAGCCGATAAGCCGCTCCACTTGGATGTGGATATCGAGCTGATCTGACACGTTGGGGCATGCCGGTTGCCCCAACAATTACAGGGGGGATCCGCGTATTCTGCGGATCTCCCCCTGCTTGCGTTATTGCGTTACCGCGTTACCGCCAATTTGCATTGGCGCTCATTGCCTCATATCATGCTCACCGCTCACCGCTGCGGATAGGAATCCTCAAAGAAGCGACGCTCGAGATGCACGATGGTGCGGAACACGTCGGCCTCCGAGCCATCCACCGACGCATACTCGTTGACGAGCGCGATCAGGCGGCCCGTCCAGGCGCGGAAATAATCGCCCTCATGCAAATCAACCCAACCTTGTGCGCCGGAATCTGCTGAACGACGCCAGCGTCGATGGTGCGCTTGGCCTAGGCAAGATAAATCCATTCCATGCAGCACAGCGCAGTAATGAGTTCTTCCCAAGTTCCCTGAACCAGCTTGGTCAGATATTCGCAATATTCACGATTTGCCGGAGTCTGCTCGGAATTATTGTATTCTTCGTCAGTAATTCCGTATTCCTTAAGGAATCCGGTAAAATATGTTGCTTCATTGTCAGCAAACCATTGCGATTGTTTCGCCAGCATATCTTTGGTTTCCTGACGCGGCGCAAGTTCAATCGCATGTGCCATGATGCCCTGATTAAAGAACTTGAAATCCTGAATTAAATAAGACTTCAAAATCGATTCTGGAAGTGTATCATCCAGCAATTCATTCACAAAAACGCGAATTGATTGCCTGATTCCATTCGTCGGCCGCCGACATATACAGCTGATCGGCCACGGAACCCGGCTCGGCTCCCAACCACGCATAATCGCCGCTTGCGGACTGCGGCGCTTCCGGAACATGATTCATGGTCACAAGACCCCCTCGGTTAATGCGGCCAATGCAAACGCAACGCACATCTCCTCGCTCCGTTCCGCCGTGGCTCGCTGTGATGGCGCCATAATAGCCGCCGTTCCCAACGTACCGAACGCGCCACCGAAACGCAAGAAGCAGAACGCTTCCATGACCGCCATGACCGCACTCAATCTCGGCGAATCATTGCGCGAATTTGTTGAGGCGGCGATCGTAGGTCATGAGGCCGTTGAGCTCTTCTTCGACGTCGGAAACCTGCGTATACACGTAGCCCGCCAATCCGCGTGATTCCAACGATTCCGCCGAATCAAGCACGGAACGGACGGCAGTGCGCCAATCCTCAATCGAATCGTATTCACCGTAGCCGTACGCGCGCGAAACCGCAGCATGATCGGCAACCAACTGCGCCAATCCTCCGAATTCCGAAATCACGAACGCACGAACGCCATGCTGCGCAACCGGCAACACCGCGTAATGCGCGGCACGACGACGCCGCTTATGCCGCTTTTCATATTCGGCCACATACCCACGCAACGGCCCCTTATCCGGGTAGATTTCCAGCGGACGGAAGTAGTTGTGCACGCTGTGAACATCGCCGCAACGCTGGTCGTACCAGCACTCGTGGCGTCGATCGGGCGCGTCGGGTCAAGCGCATGAATGCGTTCCGCCGCATCGCACGCGTCGAACTGCCCCCACCCTTCGTTGAACAGCACCCACGTGACGATCGACGGGTGGCCGGCAAGCATGTGCACCATGGCATCGCAGGTGCGCGACCAGTCGCGGCGGTACGTCGAATCGTCAGCACCGAGCGCCGCGAAATGCTTCGCCGTGTCGTCGCGGTACTTGTTCCATGTGGCACGCATGAGCGTCGGCTTGCGGTTGGTGGCCCACGCGTTGTATTCGCCGCCACCCGACACCGCGTCCTGCCATACCAGCATGCCGAGGCGGTCGCAATGGTAGTACCAGCGCGCCGACTCGATTTTGATATGCTTGCGCAGCATAGTAAAGCCGGATTCCTTCATGGCGGTTATGTCATGCACCAACGCTTCATCACTCGGCGCGGTCAGCAGGCCGTCCGGCCAATAGCCCTGGTCGAGCACACCCTTGAGGAACACCGGCTTGCCATTGAGATGGAAGCGCGCGATACCCTTCAAATCAGGCTTAATCTCAACCGTGCGGAACGCGCAATACGAGCGCACAATATCTTGCTTTTCCTGCGATTTCGCGGGTTTCTCTTGAATTTCCTGCGATTCTTGCTGCAGCTTTTCCTGCTTTCCCTGCGATTTCGCCGCACCAAATTCCAGCGTCGCCGTCACGTCATACAAATACGGATCGTTCGGCGACCACAAGTGTTCGGCCCGCGTTGCGATTTCCGTGCGCACCTTGCGCATGCCAGCCGGCAGCAATTCGTCCGCGACGATCGTGCCGTCCGCGGGATCGGCTACGACGATATGCAGTTTGGCATTCGGCTTGTCTCCGCCGATTTCCGCGCGAATAAACAATCTGCCGTCGGCGGCGCCCTTCAGCGTAAGCGTCTGCACGTACGCTTCCGGCACGATCTCCATCCACACGCTCTGCCAAATGCCGCTTTGCGCGGTGTACCAAATCCCCTCGCGCTCGATTTTTCTGCTTGCCGCGCATTTGCGTGCCCGAATCGTTCGGATCGTACACGCACAACGCAATCTCGAAAGCATCATCGGGATCGACGAATGCCGAAATATCGACGTCAAACGGCAAATATCCCCCCGACATGCATCCCTGCAAACTGCCCGTTGATAAAGCAGGCGCACACGTAATCGACCGCTTCGAAATGCAGCATCAAGCGGTTCGCATCGCCGATCTGCCGAACCGCTTCCCCTCCCCCAAGCGTCACGGGATGCACCACCGTGCGATACCAGATCATATTGTCTGGGTAAATCGTCTGATGCACGCCGGAAAGCGCGGATTCCGGGGAGAACGGCACCAAAATCTTGCCGTCGAACGTTTCGGGGATGGCCGCTTCCTTCACTGCCTGCACCGCTTCGTCACGGGTGAGCACAGCCGCGGATTTGCGCCATTTCGAGCCGTTGCCGCTTTCGGGAATGGACACGATCGCGTAATCCCAGAATCCGTTGAGCATGGTGTGATTGCCGCGCACCATGGTTGGGCGCGGATGCTCGTTCAGGATTGGCGTGCGGCCGTTTTCCAGTTTGCGTTCGCCGTCTTTTGCAGGGCAGAACGCCTTGTGGGCGTCGTTGGAAGACAACCATTCGCCGGCGATCTGTTCGCCCCAGGGCGTCCACAACTGCTGCAGCGGCTCTTGGGAACGCATTTTCGTAGGCGCGGCTTTCAGCACTCGCTTGACGTCCAACATAAGAGCCTCCCTGCAGCATCGCATTTCCCTCAACTTCCCCATTGTAACGAGAGGAATGGCAAAGAGAAATAGCGATTGTTACGGATTTTTGAAATCGATTCAATCCGGATTGCACTATAGATTTGTAAAATCGTATACAGAAAGTCGAATATTGCGCATTAGATTTACAAGTCGGATTTGCAAAATCAGATATAAAAAAGCCGTGCAAGAACTCGTAATTCCTTGCACCGGCAATCAGAACAACTCACCTTAGCGGCAAATCAGGCCAAATCAAGCCGAATCCCCAGGTGAATCAGCGAATCAGCCTTCCAGCTTGGCCTTTTCGGCGGCAAGACGGGCCGCCTCGGCCTCACGACGAGCCTTCAGCTCCGAATCGAAGCGAGCGAGCTCCTCTTCAACGGCCTCCGGCGGAATCTTCGCGAAAATCGGATGCGGCTTCGGCACTGCAGTGCCGGCCACGATCGGCTCGGAAGCCCACGGATGCACGGTTTCGCCCAGCTTGTAGTCGCCGGTGATGATCGGATACATGAAGCCCGGCTTGTCGAGATCCTCGACCTCTTCCAAGCGCGGCAACGGCGAGAACGTGCCTGTGCCGCCGAGAGCCTCCCACACCTTCTGCGCGGAATGCGGCAGGAACGGGGCCAGCAGGTGGTTCGCGTCGGACACGGCCTGGGCGGCAACGTGCAGCACGGTGCCGAGGCGAGCCGGATTGTCCTTGATCTTCCACGGTTCGGTGGCGGAAATGTACTTGTTGATGTCGCCGACCACGCGCATGGCTTCGCTCAGCGCGTTCTTCTGGCGATGGTTCTCGATCAGCGAACCGACCGTGTCGAACGCGGCCTTGGTTTCGCTCAGCAGAGCGCGATCCTCATCGGTCATTTCGCTCTCATCGAGCGCCGGAATCTCACCGAAGTTCTTGTTCATCAGATTGGCCACACGGTTGACGAGGTTGCCCCAGGAAGCGGCAAGCTCCTCGTTGTTGTGGCGCACGAACTCAGCCCATGTGAAGTCGGAATCGGAGCTTTCCGGACCGGCCACGGAAATGTAGTAGCGCACGGCATCCACAGGGTAGCGGGCGAGAATGTCCTTCACATAAATGACGATGCCACGCGAAGACGAGAACTTCTTGCCTTCCATGGTCATGAATTCGGAAGCCACGACCTGCTCCGGCATGTTCAGCGGACCGAGCTTGCCGGTTTCGCCGCCCTTGGAGCCCTGACCGTTGTAGCCGAGCATTTCGGACGGCCAGATCTGGGAGTGGAACGTGATGTTGTCTTTGCCCATGAAGTAGTAGCCCGGGGTTTCCGGATCATTCCACCATGCGCGCCATGCTTCCGGATCGCCCTTGCGGCGAGCCCATTCGATGGATGCCGACAAGTAGCCGATCACCGCGTCGAACCACACGTACAGCTTCTTGTTCGGATTGTCGATCCAGCCGGCAACCGGAACGGGAATGCCCCAGTCGATGTCACGCGTGATGGCACGCGGCTTGACTTCCTTGAACAGGCCGATGGAGAAGTTGATGACGTTGGTACGCCAGCCTTCGCGGGTCTTCAGCCATGCGAGATTGGCTTCGGCGAGCGCCGGCAGGTCGAGGAAGAAGTGTTCGGTTTCCTCAAAGCGCGGGGTTTCGCCGTTGATTTTGGAAACGGGATTGATGAGCTCGTCCGGGTCGAGTTCGTTGCCGCAGGCGTCGCACTGGTCGCCGCGGGCACCGTCGCACCGCAGATCGGGCAGGTGCCTTCGATGTAACGGTCAGGCAGGGTGCGGCCGGTGGACGGCGAGATGGCGACCTTCTGGGTGCCTTATAAATGTAGCCGTTGGCGAGGCACTGCTTGAACAGTTCCTGCACCACCTGCTCGTGATTGCCGGTGGTGGTGCGGGTGAACAGGTCGTAGCTCAGGCCGAGATCGCACAGATCCTTGGCGATCACACGGTTGTAACGGTTGGCGAGCTCCTGTGCGCTGACGCCTTCCTTGTCGGCTTCCACCAGGATCGGGGTGCCGTGCTCGTCGGTGCCGGACACCATCAGCACGTCATTGCCCTTCATGCGCTCGTAGCGCGCGTATACGTCGGAGGGCACGCCGAATCCGGCGACGTGACCGATATGACGGGGGCCGTTAGCATACGGCCAAGCAACATTCACCAAAATATGACTCATGGTGCCCGATTATACAAAGCGCCATATCCCGCATTTTCCATGTATTTCGGTAGTTGGATTTTTATTGGAGGATGGACGTGCGATCATCGATTTCAATCGTTTGAAATAGTTTGCATCATAATTTGCATATCTGCCGATCTATCCACATTGTTGCATTACGTAACAATCATTTTCCACATATCCACAGATTTTCGGGGGCTGGTGGCGCAACGGAATTCGAATCCGCTACGGTACCGTCATGGACACTCCACCACCCCTTCTGGGCAACGATGACCTTCCGGGCCCGATGTGCCTGAACCTGCTGGCCTCATCCGGCGCGCTGTGCAAGCTCGACAGCGCGAACGCCTATTCATGCCACGATTCGGACACGTTGTACGGGCGGTCCTGCATCATCGCGACATTGCTGCCGAGCCGGTCCGTGGCATGTTCACGCACCGCCGCATGGGTTTGGCTAGGCGGCACCTTCCCCGAATCCATCGACATTATCGCGAAAGCCCACTATCGAGCGCTACGTTACGGCCGTAAAATCAACGTTTTCAACCGTCTCGCACCAAACGAACACACCATCAAAGTCGGTCCGATCATCGTGACCACGCCTGTTCGCACCGCATGCGATCTCGCATTGAACTGCACCCCCCGAAAGCGAATCGTTGGTTTCCGAAATCATCTGCATGCTCATGCAGGAATTTCATTTCCGCTCCAACGATTGCATGCAAATCATGCAGGAGACGAAGCATATTCGCAACGCGCCACAGGCGCGCAACTACATTCTTGCGATCGACGGAAGAAGCGACGAATATGAGCGCAGCGCATAGCAGGCATAAGGCGCGGCGCGCGACGCACGCCGACAGGATAGGTGCCGACAGAGCAAACGGATTCCGCAGACTGCTCGGAATCCAAGAAAAACGCAGGCCACGGACGCATCGCGCGACGCATCGGGATGCGCGGAATCTCGCACACCGTGCACAGCGGACGCGCCGCGAACCGCCGCCATACCAGCCCAAACCGCGGCCGAAACCGCTGGTGGATCCGCCGTCTCCCCCAATTCCATTGACGCCGCTGGTGGCGTGCAGTCCGGACACACCGCAGGACGTGCTATGGCATATCGCGGAATACGCGCCGCAACTGCGCAAATGGCTGGTCGCCAATCCTTCCGCAACACCGGCGATGTTGGACTATCTTGCGCAAGTCGGCGGGCCGGACGTGGCCCGCGCCCTGCAAATACTGCTGGAATCGTTGGAATCGTGCGGATCGCAAGCATGCAGCTAACACTTGCGCGACGGGCAATCGCACGATAGGCAATCGCCGGACGGTAACTAATATGGACTTACTGCTTCATCGCAAGAACCGCATTGTAGACCTGCTTGCGATTAGCCAGCGAGCCGTCCGCAAGGGGATGCTCGGCAACGACCTGCGAAATCGCGTCTTTGATGCGCAGATTGTCTTCCTGCGCACGGTCGATCGACAGCACCGCCAAGTCTTCGACGCTCAACGATGCGGGGGCAGCAGCGTCAGCCTCCTCTTCGGAAGCGCCGGCAACGACCAACACCATTTCGCCGCGCGGCGGCTCGTCGATCACGCTCTGGCGAATCTGCGCGATGGTTCCGCGACGGATCTGCTCAAAATCCTTGGTAAGTTCACGGCAAAGCGCCATCTTGCGGTTCGGACCGAACACGTCAAGCAGGTCGGCCATGGAATCGTCGATGCGATGCAGGGTTTCGTAAAACACGATGGTGCGGCGTTCAGAACGCAGGGTACGCAGGTATTGCACGCGTTCGGAATGCTTGCGCGGCAGGAATCCTTCATAGCAGAAGCGGTCGGTGGGCAGTCCTGAAAGGCACAGCGCGTCCAGCACTGCGGACGGGCCGGGAGCGCAGGTGACGGGCAGACCACGTTCGATGGCGCGACGCACGATCGCGAGGCCCGGATCGTTGATGGTCGGCATGCCCGCGTCGGACACGACCAGCACGGTAGCGCCGGTTTCCACCTGATCGAGCAGACCGTCGGACTTGTCTCGCTCGTTGTGATCGTGGTAGGCCACCACGCGGCCGTTCACGTGCACGCCGAGACGGTTGGCGAGCGCGTAGAGACGGCGGGTGTCTTCGGCGGCCACGATGTCGGCGCGTTCCAGGAGCGCAATGAGGCGTGCGGAGGCGTCGGCCGTGTTGCCGATCGGCGTGGCAGCCATCACCACCGTGCCTTGCGGAACGTCGGTTCCGCACACGAGGGCGTCAAGTCCCGTACCAGACTGTTCTGTTCCAGACTGTTCCGCCGCTGTCGGCGATTCTGCCATCTCCGCCGTATTCACCATTCCCGCAGTTCCCGTTACTTCTGCCGTATTCGCACTCAACTCATTCAGTTTCAAGTCCAACGTCTCATTCATGCGTTCCATGCCTTCAGCCTATCCAACGCAAAGGAAAACAGCCCTCCCCGCGTCCTAAACCCCCAATCGCTGGAACAATCCGGACACAAAACAGACCCTCAGCGGGGTGATTCCCCCACCCACTGGAACAATCACCCCGCTTACAGCCCCAGTAACGTCCCAAAACATCCAGACATTGGAACAATTCGGACGCCAACAGGCTTAAAAAACGTCCTGATTCTTCCAGTGACTGGAAGAATCCGCCCGCCTACAAGACTAAAAGCGGGCAGATTCCTCCACCGACTGGAAGAATCCGCCCGCAAACGCATGCTTACACCGCGCACACGTACTTACCTCGTGTACATACGTGGCAGCGAATCGGCCATGCGTATGAAGCTGTTGCGCGCGAAAGCGTTGAAATCGCGCGCATACGGCGATTCCGGCAGCGGAGTGCCATATGCGCCCGTGCCAGCAGCGCCCGAATCATTGCCCCAGACCGCCGGATATGCGCCGGTCACGGCATGCACGTCGGAATCCGTATCGGGGGTAATCACCTTGCTGGTTTCGTTTTGATGACCGAACATGGAGAATTTTCCGGCCGCCGCATGCAACGCTTCGAGCAGCGCCCGCGATTGCCGATTCAGATTCCCATCAACCGATTGCGCAAGATTTTCCGCCACGATTCACACTCCCTTGTATTTGCCGTATTCGCCTAGTCTTACATTGCCCCAACCGCTCTCGCATTGCCTTACTGCGGTTTCCACTCTATCTTCCGCGCCATCGAAACACACTTTCGTACCGTCAACATGCGCGATTCGTGTTCAGCGGCCCCACTATTTGATTTGTTGACCTCACGATTCCGTTTTTCGCCGCCTTTTTTCAAATCGTGAGGCCACCAAATCAAAATCATGAGG
>ENA-OQAJ01000213-OQAJ01000213.1-human-gut-metagenome-genome-assembly--contig:-NODE-213-length-18370-cov-6.566957_pt1 | contig 18370 bp, 24 predicted proteins | sample MGYA00242736_ERZ504529 | MGnify/ENA primary metagenome ERZ504529 (study PRJEB26092, sample SAMD00036275) | human gut metagenome | host: Homo sapiens | study: EMG produced TPA metagenomics assembly of...
CGCACCAAAAGAAAGCACTTAGAAACGTAAGTTTTAGGTGCTTTCTTTTTGCTGTACCGCAGCGTTTACCGCACCCCCGTACAGGTACGCGCCTTTCGCGTCCAGATACTCAATTAGGCATTCTTCTACGCTGCCGCCGTGCTTACAGGCGGCAAAGCCGGTGCCGGGTCTTCCTGCTGTTCGCCCATGGTTGTACTGCCGCTGTCCTCCACATCAAGGGGCAGATCAAGGCTTGTGCAGTGGTTCAGCGGGTCGGCGCTGGCCTTGTGCTGCCTGCCGTCCTCGCCGGTCACGTTGCGTTCATGGCCGTTGGTCAAGGCGCGCTGTATCTGCCGCCGCTGGGTCTGTATCAACCAGTTTGCAAACGTCCCGGCGGCTGGGTCGTATGCCTATATCCGGCGCACCAGCGACCGGCTGTGTAAGGAACACGGTTTATCCGTGGTAACGTCACAACTGTATAGGTGCCGTAAGGTAGAAAGGCCACGAACATGAAGTACGATGAAAGAGCCTGCCATTTTAACATGGACACTGGGTGCGTGAAATTGCTGCTCCGGGATGGGAGAAAAGTCTTCAGTGACTGCACCGTGGTCGAGGATGAACTGGATGTGACCATGGCACAGCGGTCAGAGTTGGGCTACCTTATCTACAATGATCCACTGAGCTATGCAGATTTGATTCTGAATGGCAATCCAGAGGAATACTTGAAAAATGTGGCCGGGAGCATGGGTTAGAAGATTGATCTTCCCATAGAACTGCCATTAACAAAAAACACCGCCCATCTGCGTAACGGAACTCAGGTGGGCGGTGTTTTGCTCTATTGTCTCAGGGACGGTGTCGGAATTTACAGCTTATGCTAGGCTTTCAATAACTTTGACACATTTTTCAATTCCAATTACCCCGCTGTCCAGCGCGACATGATAGTTGGCGGCATCGCCCCACTTCATATCGGTATAAAAGCGGTAATAAGCAGCGCGGCGCTTATCCTTCTCCTTCAGACGGGCTTCGGGCGATTTCTCCCGTTCCCCATAGACCCGCACGATGCGGTCAGCCCGGAACTTCATGTCCGCGTGGACAAAGACCTTCAGGCAATCGGTGCGTTCCTGCAGGATAAAATCGGCGCAGCGTCCTACGATGACGCAGGGCTCTTTTTCTGCCAGCTCCCGGATGATCCGGTATTGCAGCTTCCAGAGCAGGTCCTCGTTAGTGGGACCGAAGCTGCGGTCAGTGAAGGCAGAGGCGAGGAAGCCGCCGGGAGTGTACTCTCCGGCCTCCTTGACGTAGTTTTCGTCAAAGCCGCTTTCGGCAGCCAGTTTCTGGATCAGTTCGGCGTCGTAGCACCGGATGCCCAGATGCTCTGCCACCAGTTTGCCGATGGTTCTGCCGCCGCTGCCAAACTCGCGGCTGATGGTGATGATGCGTTTTTCCATTAGACTTCTCCTTTCGTGCTCAGTTCACGGTAGGTCTTACAGATCAGATAGCCTGCAATCAGGAAGGTGAGGATATCCGACATGGGCATGGAGTACAGCACGCCGTCCAGCCCGAAGAACCGGGGCAGCAGCAGGGCAAAGCCCACGCCGAACACCACCTCACGCACCATGGACAGGGCGGTGGATTCCGCCGCCTTGCCCATGGCCTGCAAAAAGATGAAGCACGCCTTGTTGACACAGGCCAGAATGATCATGCACAGGTAGATGCGGAAGGACTTCACGGCAAAATCGGTGTAGTAAACGCTCTCGTTGGCGGCACCGAACAGGGCAATCAGCTGCCGGGGAAGCAGCTCCACCAGCACCAGTGCAACGGCACCCACGGTGGCTTCTGCCAGCAGCAGTTTCGTGAACAGCTCCTTCACACGGGTGGCTTTTTGGCGCCCATGTTGAAGCCCACCACGGGGATGCAGCCAGCCGCCATGCCCACCACGATGGAGATGACGATCTGGAAGAACTTCATCACGATGCCTACCACCGCCATAGGGATCTGGGCGTACTGCTCCTGCCCGAACACGGCATCCAGTGCGCCGTATTTGCGGATCATGTTGTTGATGGCTGCCATAGCCGCCACAAGACTGATCTGAGACAGAAAGCTGGTCATGCCAAGGGTCAGGGTACGGCCGCAGATGGAGCCCTTCAGCCGGTAGTCACCCTTTTCAGGGCGAATGATCTTCATGTGCAGCAGATACCACACTGCCAGCGCTGCCGTGACCAGCTGACCGATGACGGTAGCCACCGCTGCGCCCATCATGCCCCAGCGGAAGCCGAAAATGAAGATGGGGTCCAGAATGATGTTCAGCGCCGCACCCGCAAGGGTGGACACCATGGCAAACCGAGGATTGCCGTCGGCACGGATGATGGGATTCATGGCCTGCCCAAACATATAAAACGGCACACCCAGCGTGATATAAAAGAAATACTCCTGGGAGTGGTGGTAGGTCTCGGCGTTCACCGTTCCGCCGAACATGGCAAGAATGGTGTCCGCAAAAATCAGATAGAGCGCGGCCAGCACAATGCTGCTGACCAGACACATCACCACCGCATTGCCGACGCTCCGCTTTGCCTTGGAAACCTCGTTCTGCCCAAGGCTGATGCTGACGAAGGCGCAGCAGCCGTCACCGATCATCACGGCAATGGCCAGCGCTACCACCGTCAGGGGGAACACGACGGTGTTGGCGGCGTTGCCGTAGGAGCCCAGATAGCTGGCGTTTGCAATAAAGATCTGATCCACGATGTTATACAGTGCGCCGACCAGCAGTGAAATAATGCACGGGATCGCATACTTTTGCATCAGCTTGCCGATGCGTTCCGTGCCGAGAAATTGATTGGAACTTTCCATGGGATTCACCTTACCTTTCCATTTTGAGGACAAAAAACAACGGGCAGCCCTCATGCAACCGGTTTTACGCATGAGTGCTACTCGTTGTACGAAATTATTATAGCCTGCCTGTCTGGAATTTGCAAAGGCAGTTTTGCACAAGAATTATACTGGGCATTCTGCGCAGATTGCACGAGGAAAACTTCGTGGAAGATGCCCTTGGAAGCCAGTCGCCCAGCCGTGGCACAATAAGGTGGAGCACAAAAGTACGCTGGAAAGACTGTTTTGTACAGGCTGTTCCATCTGGATGAAAGAGGAGTAATATGGCACAGTATCAAGCAGGAATGCTCGTGGCTTATGGGAAACTTGGGGTTCATGAAATCGAAACCGTTGGTCTGCAGAGCTTTTGCGGAAAACCGGCGAAAATCATTATACCCTTCGTCCTTATTTTACGGATTCCCACGACCACAGCTATATCCCCACGGCAAAAGAAGGTGCTCTGCGCCCGGTGCCCCGGCACAGCAGGCGGAAGCCGATTTGGTACGCATCAAAGAGATGCGATCATGTCGAAAAAGCAACGGAATTTCAAAGAGAAGCAATGAGTCCGGATGGCTGTTCTCTGGGCGGTGCGTGTCTGACACGCCTTCTTGCCTTGGGGAAAATCCCGGTCGAACCACTTAATGCCCGATTGGATAAAGATAGCCGTTCTAATTGGTCAAAATATCGGATTTGTTCGATTGCGCTTTTATTATACACATTTTTAAGCTTTGCTGTTGGCAGAGCTTTTTTGCTTCCATCATAGGGGGAACCTGCAATTTTGAAAAACATTGTCTGTTTTTTGCTTATTTGACTACAAAATTTATATAAAAACATGCAAAATTTATGTTGAAATTGTTGCAGAAAGAGTTTATACTAGAACCATCGCGGATACAAAGCGAAAGAATGGGAACAGTAAATCATATGAAGGATCTTTATGATGCCGCACGGCACCTTGTCTGGCTGACACAGTTTGGTTTATCGGTTGTGCTTCCGCCGGTGCTGTTTCTTTTGGGGGCTGTCTGGCTACGCAAACAATTCGGTCTTGGCGGCTGGGTCATCTTGGTTGGGTTCGCGCTCGGCATGGTGGCTGCCATCGGCAGCCTGCGCAGTTCATTAAAGACAATTGAGCGGCAGGGCAGGGCCCCGAAAAAAAAGCAGGAGCCGCCGCCTATCTCGTTCAATCAACACTAATTGTTATGGAAGGAGCCTGTATCCATGCAAAAGCATCAGGACATTCTGCAGCAGGTTGGGCGCATGGCTTTGGCAACCGCCGGTTGTTCCGCCATTATGCTGGCCATCTATGCAGTGGTTGGGCGGTTTACCACAGCGGTATTGCTGGGTGGCCTGCTGGGCACTGTGATTGCTGTAGGCAACTTTCTGGCATTAAGCATTACCGTTTCTAACGCGTTGGACCGTGCCGCGGCAGGGGATAATTCCGTAAAAGCGTGCATGAGCATTCAAAGTTCCAGCGTTGTGCGCACGGCAATTCTGGCAGTCATTTATGTTCTGCTGTTCCATGCCAAAGTTTGTGATCCGCTGGCAGCATTGTTGCCGCTGCTGTTTGCACAGGCTGCCATTAAGCTGATTGAATTCTTCCGCAAAGATTCCAAAGGCGGTGATGCAGTGCCATGAACGGGCCTAAGATTTATTTCATGATCCCTTTGTTTGGTGGAATTCCCATCACGCAGACAACGGTTTCTTCGTTTGCGGTTATGTTGCTGCTTTGTATTGCCGGTATTGTGCTGGGCAGCAACCTGCAAAAGCGTCCCAGCCGCCGCCAGGTACTGGTAGAAAAAGGTGTTACTATGCTGTACGGCATGGTAGAAGACACCATGGGCAAGCATAATTCCTATTGGACACCTTATATCGGGGCATTGTTCCTGTCTTCCATTTTCGGTTCCTACATCGGAATGACCGGTATTTTCCGCTCTTCCACAGCGGATCTTTCCACCACCGTTACCTGGGCCTTAATGACAAGCGTGATCTGCTGGGCTTGCTCCATTAAAGCAAACGGTGTGCTCGGTTGGCTGAAAGGCTTTACTGAACCGGTTGTCGTTATGACGCCGATGAACCTTGTTTCCGAAATCGCGCAGCCCATCTCAATGGCATTCCGTCACTTTGGCAACATTGCGGGCGGCAACGTTCTGACCAGCCTGGTTTATTCCGCTCTGGCAACGGCTTCCGCCGCTCTTTTGGGCCTGATTGGCAAAAGCATTGCGGTCGGAATCTTGATTCTTTTGGGTGGTGTGGCGCTGCTGGTTTTGGGTGTACGCAAGAAAAAGTTGGCTTACAAAATTTTTGGTGCGGTGTTTGCCGCAACCGGAATTTTGTCCCTGCTGGGCTTGGCAGGGGTGCCGTATCTGGAAGTCGGCATTCCCGGCATCATGAGCCTTTATTTCGATGTATTTTCTGGTGGGGTGCAGGCCCTGGTGTTTAGCCTGTTGACGATGGTTTATGTCAGCAATGCCTGCCCGCCGCCTGAAGAAGGTTAACGTAAAATTTTATTTATTTAGGAGGATACCTCGTATGGAAACAGCAATCGTAAAAGCCGCCTGTGCAATCGGCGCAGGTATCGCAATTGGGTTTGGCGCTATCGGCCCTGCAGTTGGCGAAGGTAATGCCGTTGGCAAAGCGCTGGAAGGCATGGCCCGCCAGCCGGAAATGGCAAACCTGCTGCGTACCAACATGATCCTTGCTGCGCCATTACCGAATCCACCGGCATTTATTCGCTGGTTATCGCCCTGTTGTTACTGTTCGTCTTCTGATGGATACGATAGCCGAAAAGGAAAGGAGGAATGGCTCGTGACGGGCTTTGAAAGCTTTGTTGGCATCGACCCGTGGACAGCGCTGTTCACTTTCTGCAATATGATGATCACCTTTGCGGTGCTCAAAAAAGTTCCTGTTCAAACCGGTCAAAAAGATGATCGACGACCGCCAGGCGGAAATTGATACCATGTACGCCGATGCGGATGCAGCCAAACAGAAGGCTGCCGAGTTGGAACAGGAATATCAGCAGCACCTGCAAAGCATCCGGGATGAACGCGATACGCTTTTGCGTGAGGCAACCGCCCGCGCCCAGAAGCGCGAAGAAGAAATTGTTGGCGAGGCCCGTGCCGAAGCAGCCGCCCTGCGCGCCGCTGCTGAAGCTGATATTGCACAGGAACGCAAGAAAGCAGTCAACGACCTAAAAAATGAAATTGGCGGCATTGCTGTTGATATTGCAGGCAAGGTAGTTGAGCGCGAAATCAACGAGACGGACCACAAGGCCCTGATCGATGAATTTATCCGGAATGTGGGGGATGCCTCATGACCGAAACCGGAAAGCGTTATGGCACAAGTTTGTATGACCTGGCTGCGGAAGAGGGCCTGACCGAACGGATTCTGGCGGAGCTGGATGTTGCTGTCAACGCAATGCAGGAGCCTGGCTATCTGCGCTTGTTGATGACGCCCAGTGTCCCCAAAAAAGAGCGCTGTGTGTTGCTGGATCAGGCGTTTGCGCAGGCGCATCCGTATCTTGTCAACTTCTTAAAGATTTTGTGCGAAGCAGGCATTCTGCCAGAACTGCCTGCCTGTGCAAGAGCTTACCGTGACCGATACAACCAGGACCATAACATTTTGGAAGTTACGGCAATATCTGCTGTTGCACTGGACGAAAGTGCCCGCAGCAGACTGCAGGAAAAATTGCAGCGTGTAACCGGCAAAACCATTACCCTGACGGAAAAAGTGGACCCCAGTGTTCTGGGCGGTCTGCGGCTGGATCTTGGCGGAACCCGCCTGGACGGCACTGTGCAGGGCCGGCTGGAACGTCTGCGCAATGAAATCAGCGGTGTGGTGATTTGATTTGCACCTGCCGCCGGATTCCACCTTCATTTTATAGATTGTGTGGTGAACCAAACAGTGCAACTGGAACCTGAACAGATTTCCCGCATTATTCGTTCCCAGATCAAATACTACCAGAATGCCATTGAGCAGACGGAGACCGGTACTGTTACGATGGTAGGCGATGGCATTGCCCGCGCCGCCGGCCTTGATAACTGTATGGCCGGTGAGCTGGTGCAGTTTGATAGCGGAACCTATGGTATGGCGCAGAATCTGGAAGAAAACAGCGTATCAATCGTTTTGCTTGGCGATGACAGCGGCATCAAAGAAGGCGGTACCATCCGCCGCACCGGCAAAGTTGTGTCGGTTCCGGTCGGTGATGCTCTGATTGGCCGCGTTGTCAACGCTCTGGGCCAGCCTATTGATGACAAAGGCCCGATTGATGCTGCCGACTATCGTGCCATTGAATCCCCGGCACCCGGCATCCTGGACCGTCAGCCCGTCAAGCAGCCTTTGCAGACCGGCATCAAGGCCATTGACTCAATGATTCCCATTGGCCGCGGCCAGCGTGAGCTGATTATCGGCGACCGCCAGACCGGTAAGACCGTGATTGCTACGGATACGATCATCAACCAAAAAGGTAAAGATGTCCTTTGCATCTATGTTGCTATTGGCCAAAAGCGTTCTACCGTGGCCTCTCTGGTTGAAAACCTCGAGAAAAACGGAGCCATGGCTTACACCACTGTAGTGTGCGCCACAGCTTCGGAGCTTTCGCCCCTGCAGTATATTGCGCCTTATGCCGGCTGCGCCATGGGCGAATACTTTATGTATCAGGGTAAGCATGTGCTTATTATCTATGATGACCTTTCCAAACATGCGGTTGCCTACCGTGCTCTGTCGCTGCTGATTCGTCGTCCGCCGGGACGTGAAGCATACCCCGGCGATGTTTTCTACCTGCACAGCCGTTTGTTGGAACGTGCCGCCAAATTGAGCGATGCAAAGGGCGGCGGCTCGCTGACAGCTCTGCCCATTATTGAAACGCAGGCTGGTGACGTTTCCGCTTATATTCCAACCAACGTCATCTCCATTACCGACGGCCAGATCTTCCTGGAAACCGAGCTGTTCCATTCCGGCATCCGCCCGGCTGTCAACCCCGGCATTTCTGTTTCCCGTGTCGGCGGCAATGCGCAGATCAAGGCGATGAAAAAGGTTGCTGGTACCTTAAAACTGGTTTACTCCCAGTACCGCGAGCTGCAGGGCTTTGCCCAGTTTGGCTCCGACCTGGATGCCGACACCAAATCTCGTCTGGCACAGGGCGAGCGCATTGTGGAAATCCTGAAGCAGGACCGCAACAGCCCAATCCCGGTAGAGAAGCAGGTTGCCATTTTGTATGCAACAGTCCACGGCTACCTGAAAGACATTGCCGTAAAGGATATCGCCGCGTACGAAAGCGCGCTGTATCAGTACCTTGATGAAAATGTAACCGCTGGCGGTGTGATGGAAGCCATCCGCACCACAGGCGATATGAAGCAGGATACCGAACAGCAGATGAAAGATGTGCTCGCCGCATTCACGGCAGACTTTATCAAAAATGCCGGATAATCACAAAATACGCCAAAGGGGGTGCTGCCGGTGGCTGGTTCCATGAAAGAAATCAAACTGCGCATCAAAAGCGTGGAAAGCACCATGCAGATTACCAAAGCCATGGAGCTGGTAGCGTCCAGCAAGCTGCGGCGCGCCAAGGAACGGGTGGAAAACAGCCGTCCCTATTTCGAAACGCTTTATGCCACGCTGTTTGATATTGCGGCTGCGGATTCTGAGTTCAATAGCCCATATCTGGCCAAATGCGAGAAAAAAGTGCTGCCTGTACATTGTAATTGCAGGTGATCGCGGCCTTGCGGGCGGCTATAACAGCAATATCTTAAAAGCCGTGGAGGCGGATGCTGAAGGGCGGGAATATTGTGTGCTGCCCATCGGCAAAAAGGCAGTGGAATACTTTGAGCGCCACAAGATCCGGATTCTGACGGATTCTTTTGCCATCGCAGGGGATATTTCGGTCAGCGACTGCTTTGAAATTTCCCGTCTTGTGTGCCAGAAGTTTCTGGAAGGCGCTTTTGATGAAATTCGCATTGCCTTTACCCAGTTTATTTCCATGCTGACCCAAACTGCAATCATTCTGCCGGTTCTCCCGTTTGATGCCGAACCGCCGGAGCCGGGCCACGAGCATCAAAGTCTGATGCTCTATGAGCCAGACAGCGCCGCCGTGTTTGATGCCATTATCCCGGAATACTTGGCCGGGGTTGTGTATGGCGCTTTGTGTGAAAGTGTTGCCAGTGAACAGGGTGCACGCCGCACCGCCATGGACTCTGCCACCAAGAACGCTGGCGAAATGATCGAGCATTTGAACCTTTATTATAACCGCGCCCGTCAGGCAGCAATCACGCAGGAAATCACCGAAATAGTGGCCGGTGCAGATGCTGAAAGCTAGGGCGCACCAGAAAAGCCGAAATTTTATCCGATTTCTTTGCCTTCAGGTATGCCTTTGGGCAATATCTGATGCAACAGTGCTGAGAGTTTTTTCAGACACACCCGGAAACAAGCCCGACAGCACGCTAAAAATTCACTCAAAGGAGTGTGTGCAATGCCAGAAAAACACATCGGTAAGGTCGTGCAGGTCATGGGACCTGTTTTGGATATCCGCTTTGCCGACGGCGAGCTGCCGGAACTGCTGAATGCGATTGAACTGCAGAACAACGGCAAACCGCTGATTGTAGAAGTTGCCCAGCATATTGGCGATAACGTGGTGCGCTGCATTGCTATGGCCGCCACCGATGGCCTTGTGCGCGGTGCCGAAGCCGTGGATACCGGCGGGCCGATCAAGGTTCCTGTTGGCGATGCGTGCCTTGGCCGTGTGTTCAACCTGCTGGGTGAACCGGTTGATGAACAGCCTGCCCCCACCGGGGTAGAGCATTGGCCCATCCACCGCCCGGCCCCTGCTTTCGATGAACAGGAATCTTCGACTGAACTGCTGGAAACCGGCATCAAGGTCGTTGACCTGATCTGCCCCTATGCAAAGGGCGGCAAAATCGGTCTGTTCGGTGGTGCCGGTGTCGGCAAAACCGTGCTGATTCAGGAACTGATTTATAACATCGCTACCGCCCATAACGGCTATTCTGTTTTTACCGGCGTTGGCGAACGCACCCGTGAGGGCAACGATCTTTACGGCGAAATGGCCGAAAGCGGCGTTTTGAGCAAGACTGCGCTGGTCTATGGCCAGATGAATGAACCGCCGGGAGCCCGTATGCGCGTGGCGCTGTCCGGTCTGACCATGGCGGAGTACTTCCGCGATGTCAAGCATCAGGATGTTCTGCTGTTCATTGATAACATCTTCCGCTTTACCCAGGCCGGCTCCGAAGTTTCGGCACTGCTGGGTCGTATGCCTTCTGCCGTTGGCTATCAGCCCACGCTGGCAACGGAAATGGGTGCACTGCAGGAACGTATTACTTCCACCCGCAAGTTCTATCACTTCTGTTCAGGCTGTTTATGTGCCTGCGGACGACTTGACCGACCCGGCCCCCGCCACGACCTTCACCCATCTGGATGCTACCACGGTTCTGAGCCGTGATATTGCTTCTCAGGGCATTTATCCGGCTGTCGACCCGCTGGATTCTACTTCCCGCATTCTGGCCCCGGAAGTTGTCGGGCAGGAGCATTACCAGATTGCCCGCGCCGTGCAGTCAGGTTTTACAGCAGCTATAAGGAACTGCAGGATATCATTGGCCATCATGGGCATGGATGAACTTTCGGAGGAACGATAACGATCACCGTCAACCGCGCCCGTAAGGTACAGCGTTTTTCTTTCACAGTCGTTCCATGTTGCGGAGCAGTTTACCGGTATGCCCGGCCAGTATGTGCCGTTGAAAGAAACCCTGCGCGGCTTTAAGATGATTTTGAACGGCGAATGTGATTCCATCCCCGAAAGTTGCTTCCTGTTTGCCGGTACGATTGATGACGTTCTGGCTAAGGCCAAGCAGCAGTAAGGAGGCAGGACCATGTCCAGTTTCCCACTTAAAATCATGACGCCGGACGGCACTGCTTTTGATGGGCAGGTACAGTCGGTGTCCTGCCGGACCATCACCGGGCAGGTTCAGTTGATGGCCCGTCACATCGATTATTGCACTGCCCTTGGCATGGGGGAGGCCCACATCACATTGGAGGATGGCACCCAGCGCAGCGCCGCCTGTATGGGCGGTATGTTGAGCATGTTTGGCGGCGAATGCCGCCTGCTGGCCACCACCTTTGAATGGGCCGATTCCATTGACAAAGAACGTGCTGAGCGCAGCAAAGCCCGCGCCGAGGAATTGCTGGCCCAGAAAAACCTGGATGCCCGTGAGCTGGAACTTGCCCAGGCCCGCTTGAAACGTGCTTTGGTGCGCAGCAATGTTGCTGCGCGTGCTCAGTTTTGATTGATCCGCTCCCGGCTGAATAAATCACAAATAAAAAGTTCCTGAAATCGCAGCAGGTTGCTGTATGGTTTCAGGAACTTTTTTATTGTAAGCTTTAGCATTTACAGCAATGAGCGAAGCGAACTGTGATTAAAAGTCGGATTTGCTGTAGCATGCAGTAAATGTAGTTTTGCCCACTTGTGGGCAGCGGTACGAGTGATGCAAGTGAAGGATTTTTCGGTGCATCTTGAGATGCGTGCCGGTATAAAGCCCTTCCAGGGCTTGCTCAAGCCTCCGGCTTAGCCGGGAATTATGACTTTTGGGATAGTCCCAAACCCTTTTGAACTTTAATCGTTCCCTTTACCCGACATGCGGAAATACAGCCCAATAGCCAACAGCAGAAACAAGACATCCGCCACAGGCTGTGCCCAGATCAGTCCTGTTTCGTGAAAGATCGCCCCAAGGATGAACATAGACGGAATGTAGATCAGCTCCTGACGGGAGATATTGACGATCAGGGATTCCGTCGCCGCGCCGCGGGCTTGCAGCGCATTGGTCAGCACATACCATTGAAGATTTGTACGGTCTGACTGTTAGTAAATCAGACGGAGAAATCTGTCTGAAAGTCGATACTTCCAAAGGCAAAGACTGCTCACGAACTCCGGAAAATGCTGTATGCCTGGAAAGAGCAGGCTGACAAGCTATCTTCCGAGGAAATCAGTAAAGACAAATACGATGAGTGGCGTTACCATTACCCGGAGTTTGATACCACGCAAATCTGGGCGAAAGTACCATCGCAGGCATTTAGCGACGCGCTGGTCTAATGTTCCAAGACCAGCTCAAGCCAGATAAATAAAGACGACAAAAAACCCTTAGCTATGAGTTTTTACCCACAGCTAAGGGCTTTCTAAATAAATAATATGGATTTATTTGTTGCACAACCACCTGTCAATCATTCTCTAACCCCAAAACCACTGGCTTACAAGAATAATAGCTCTCATGCAACCGTTATCAAATTGTTATCAAAAGACTTCTTGAAGTGCCTCAAACCCGCATAAACACTGGATTTAGCATTTCAAATTATTCAAACTCGATTGTTGCTGGCGGCTTGGTGGTATAGTCGAACAGAACACGGTTGATATGCTTTACTTCGTTTACGATGCGGTTTGCTGCGGTGGTAATGGTTTCGGTGGGCAGCAGGGTAACTTCCGCGGTCATAAAGTCGGTCGTGGTCACAGCGCGCAGGGCGATGGCGTAATCATAGGTGCGCTCATCACCCATAACACCAACGCTGCGCATGTTGGTCAGCGCGGCAAAATACTGGCTGGGGCGCTGAGCGGCGGGCAGCTTATCCACTTCCTCGCGCCAGATTGCATCAGCATCCTGTACAATGGCAACCTTTTCCTGGGTGATATCGCCGATAATGCGAATGGCAAGGCCGGGGCCGGGGAACGGCTGGCGGGCGACCAGATATTCAGGCAAGCCCAGTTCACGGCCAGCCTGGCGGACTTCATCCTTGAACAGGTCGCGCAGCGGCTCCACAATTTCCTTAAAGTCTACATAATCCGGCAAGCCGCCAACATTGTGGTGGCTCTTGATGGTAGCAGATTCACCGCCCAGGCCGCTTTCCACAACGTCCGGGTAGATGGTGCCCTGTGCCAAAAAGTCTACAGCACCGATCTTTTTGGCCTCGTCCTCAAACACACGGATGAACTCTTCGCCAATGATTTTACGCTTGCGCTCCGGCTCGGTAACACCGGCCAGCTTGCTGTAAAAACGTTCGCGGGCGTCCACGCAGACAAAGTTGATGTCGAACTGGCCGCCCTCGCCGAACACTTCGCAAACCTGCTCACGTTCGTTCTTGCGCAGCAGGCCGTGGTCAACAAACACGCAGGTTAACTGCTTACCAATGGCCTTTGCCAGCATGGCAGCACATACGCTGGAATCCACACCACCGGAAAGAGCGCACAGCACCTTGCCATTGCCGATCTTCTCGCGCAGGGCGTTCACGCTATGCTCCACAAAGGAGTCCATCTTCCAGGTACCGGCACAGCCGCAAACTTTGTAAACAAAGTTATGCAGAATCTTAGTACCGTTTTCGGTATGCAGCACTTCCGGGTGGAACTGCACACAGTACAGGCCGCGGGCGGCATCCTGTGCAGCGGCAACCGGGCAGTTGGGGGTGTGGGCAATAATATCAAAGCCGGGGGCAGCCTGCTCGATATAGTCATTATGGCTCATCCAGCAAACATTCTGGTTCGGCAGGCCGTCAAACAGCGGGCTGGTGGTATCCAGATCCACAACCGTCTTGCCATATTCGCGTTCCGGAGCCTTGCAAACCTTACCGCCCAGCATATGCATCATCAGCTGGCTGCCATAGCAGATGCCCAGTACCGGAACACCCCAAGTATATATTTCGGGATCGATGGTAGGGGAATCCGGCAGGTAAGCGCTGTTGGGACCACCGGTAAAGATAATACCCTTCGGATTTTTGGCCTTGATTTTGGCCAGGTCAGTACGGTAAGAATAAATTTCGCAATAAACGTTGCATTCACGGACACGGCGGGCGATCAGCTGGTTATACTGGCCACCAAAGTCCAACACAATGACAGTTTCCTGCTGCATGTGGTAGCTCCTTCCCAAACATCTAAATTTGCATATATAACAGCATATACAGATATTATACCATAGCTCCCGGCAAATAGGTAGGGGGCTTGAGAAAAAAGTCGAGATTCTTCGATTCTGATTTGTCGCACAGCCGGAATCTGTTCACTTATTCTGCATAGAATCAGATTGTCGGTCGGCGCCCCAAAGCCATAAAAAATGCCGCACATCGGGCAAGAAACCGGGGACGGTTCCTCCTTCCAATGTACAGCATGGTATTTTTGCTATTGTTTTATCTTTTCCGTTATTCGCCGCTGCGCCAGGTCCACAAAAGATATTTTACATTTGTTTTCAGGTAGCGGTGGAACAGGCGCTTCGGGTCCTGCATCAATCGGTAAAGCCATTCCAGGTTGTGCTTCTGCATCCACATGGGCGCACGCTTAATGTTGCCCGCCTCATAGTCAAACGCCGCACCAACGCCGATCATCAAGGCTTGTACGCGATCCTCATGGGCGGCCATCCAGCGTTCCTGTTTGGGGGCACCAAGGCCAACCCACACAAAGTCCGGCTTTGTTGCGTTGATTTCCGCTACCGCCTGAGCGTCCTCCTGCGGGGTCATCTCGCGGAACGGTGGCGACATCATACCGGAAATCACAACACCAGGGTAGCGCTCTTCCACCTTTTTGCGCAGTAACTGCAACGTTTCCGGGGTAGAGCCATAAAAATAGTGCCGCCAGCCCTTTTCTGCGCTGACCGCCAAAACCTGCTTCATCAAATCCGGCCCCGTAACGCGCTGCGCAGCAGCATACCCCTGCCTGCGGCTGAACTGCGAAAGGGGACCGCCGTCCGGCAGCGCCATGACCGCATGGTTCTGAATATAGCGGTACTCGGCATCCTCGTGCGCCGTTACGGTGGTATGTACATTGGCTACGCAGATATATTTCCCACGCCATTGTTCCAGCTGGCTTTCCAGCAGCGTCATGGTTTTGTCCATGTCCGTTACCACAATGTTCACACCCATAATATCGCAGGTTTCCTGCATTTTCAGGTCGATCACATACAACCCGTTTACGGTATTATCCATTGTGCGGGAAGAGAGAAAGTCCGAATAGACCGGAATTACACTGACCTTAATGCCGTAATTTTCTGCAATCGCGGTGATCTGCAGCAACTCGCTGCGGTTCTGGGTTTCCTCCGCAATCACAATATGGGTAATCCGGGTACTTTCCAGAATCTTATGCAGATCGGCTACTGTGCAAGGTAATTCGGCAGTTCCACTACCGGGTTCTGCGCTGCATAGCCGGCATACTCTGCCGATACATCCTTGCCCTTTACAACATCATTATAATAGCGTAATGCCAGGTTTCCATTGCCGACCAGCAAAAACGCGGGCTATAATATGGCGCCGCTTTGCATACCAAAGGCTGATCCGGTGCAGCAATAACCGCTTGACCGTAATGACCACGCTGGACAGCAGGTAATAGTAAACAAGCAGCAGGCGGGAAAACTGCGAAAGTTGGAATACATACAAAATGGTTGCTGCCAGCGCAAAGCCGCCCAGGTTTCCCAAAAGGGCTTTTGCCAGTTCTCTCACTAAGCCGCGCCGCTTAAAAGTGCGGTATTCACCCTGTGCAATATAAATCAGAATGATTGCCGCTGCGTATACAAGTGCCAGCGGGCGGAAGCGGGCAACATCGACCCACCAGAACGCTTCACCCCAGGTGCTGTGCATACGTAGCAGGCTGGAAACCTCATACGCTCCCAACAGCAGGAAAAAGTCCAGAAAAGCATCCAGAATATGCAGTATTTTTGATGTAGAATGGTTCATGATACAATTATAAGCCGCAAAAGCACGAAGAAAGACCGTTCCCTTTGCGGCATGTGAAACGGGCTTTCTGCCACGCATGATGGCCCCGGAATATAGTAGAGCAGCAAACCGTAACTTGCAAGCCTATTATACCCAGCGTCCAAAGCGGAATTTTGGCTCAATTGGTTCTTTGATGGAAATTTCTTTGTTCAGGTAGACATCAATGGCATTTTTCTGTAAAAGTTTTGCCGTTGAACTGCTTATCTGTGCCATCCCGTCTTTCAGATTTGGCGGGCGGGTTGTAACAGAATGGCAGTCAGAACACATCAGATGAACTAAGTTCCAATCCAGCAGTTTGTGCAGCCATTTGGCCGTATGTCCACTGCGCACCAAACCCGAAGCATTGATCTGCGCCAATGCGCCGGAGCTGACCCAGCGGTACAGCAGGGTAGGATCCTCGGTAACATAGGGGTAGCGCTCCACATGGGCCAAAATGGGAGTATACCCACGGTTTTGCACCGCAAACAGGGTATCCTCAATTCCACCGGGATGGATGCTGGTCGGAAATTCAATCAAGATATACCGCGACCCTGCAAATGCCAATTTGGAAAGATCCAGGCTGGCCAAAGCTGTGGTAAAATAGACCTCTGCACCCAATTTGACGGCAAGGGGAAGTTTGCGTTCTGCCAGCTGCGCCACAACGCTGCGATAAGCCATTTTGCGCTGCTGCACAAAAGCATCCAGCGTAATGCGCTCATAATGGAAGTGCGGTGTGAACACAATGCCAACAACCCCGTCTTCCATTTCTTTCTGGATCAAGGACATGGAAACATCCAGGTTTTTGGCACCGTCATCAATGCCAGGCAAAATATGACAATGGAGATCAACCAGTTGCGAACTCATTATGCCTTACTCCGGCTCTTCTTTCCAGCTGCGTCGTCATCGCTGTACCCGTAAGAATAAGAATAGTAGTAGCCATCTTTCTTACCGGCTTTTTTAACATCGTATCCGTTCATTACTACGCCAAGGATGCGGGCATTCACAGCTTCCAGGTTTTTCTTGCTCAGCTGGGCACCTTCAATGGTGGTAACACCCGGGCGTACAACCAGCAATGCCCCATCCGCATACTTGCACAATACTGCAGCATCGGTAACAACAGAAACCGGCGGCGTATCCACAATAATGTAGTCATACACCTGCTTCAGTGCAGCAAAGGTGCTTTCCATTGCCTTGGTTGCCAACAGTTCCGATGGGTTCGGGGGGATGGTGCCAACAGGTAGCACCACAATGCCCAGGTCTTTGAAGTTGACCAGTGCATTGGCCAGTTGGGTACGGTCCTTGCCCGTAATGGTGTTGGTAATGCCGATATGATCACGCGGAATATGCAGGTAGCGGGAGATGGTAGACTTACGCATATCGCAGTCAACCAGCACCACACGCTTGCCACTGTCTGCCAGGGTAATCGCAAGGTTTACTGCGACGTTGCTCTTCCCTTCGCCGGGGACAGAGGAGGTAATCAGGATAGTCTTGCAATCGCTGGTTGCGGCAAGGAACTCCAGGTTGGTTCGCAGAGACTTATAAGCTTCTGTAAACTGGAACGGTGCATCTGAGCCAACCATAAACAGCTTATGATGTTCACGCTTTTTACTCATTCCTTTTTACCTCCCTGATCATACTGCGGGATCACGCCCAGAACAGTCATATCCAGATACTTGGTAACATCTTCCTCCGTGTTGATCTTATTGTCCAGCAAAACCTGCAGCACAATAATACCAATCACCAGAACAAAACCAACCGCTGCGGCCAACATCGTGTTCTTCTTAATGTTGGGGGAAACCGGCTCCGTTGCCAAAGAAGGATTGGAGATCACTTTGACGGAACCCGCTTCAACAGCTTCTTTGATCACATCCGGAGCCACTGTAATGATCTGTTCACACACCTGCCGTGCCCATTCCGGGCTGTCGCTCTGCACAGTGATCTTCATAACCTGGGTATCGTCCACAGCTGCTACGGTAACGCGCTTGTTCAGCTGAGCATAAGTCAGGTTCAGGCCCAGGTTATCAATAACCTGCTGCAGAACCGTATCACTCTTGATAATAATGCTGTAAGTAGAAACCAGCTTGGTTGCAGAATTGATCTGGTCACTGGTAACATTGGCGTTGACATCCTGCCGGGTATTGACAATCATCAGGGCAGAAGAATCATACTTTGGGGTCATCAAAAACTTAGACGCCGTAAAGCCAACCAGCGCAGCAGCCAAAGTTACAAAAATCAGTTCAAGAAGATGCTGGCGAACCGCACTTAAAATTTCTGTTAGGTCAATTACTTCATTTTCTTCATTATCCACAAAAGGCACCTCTCTAATCTCTTAATTCCTGTTTTCCAGTCAAAGATGGTTGGCCAGGTCTGCCGCTTCGGTCGGCTTTTTGACGCAAAGCACCACTCTTACAATTGGGGCCCGCAGCTGCCCCACATGCAAAATCTTAGCACGCATGTTTATGTAAAGTAGCTGTGCTTTACGGCAATTTGGCCACAGATAGCTAACATGATTTTAGCACAAATTCAGGTGTGTTTCAACCGTACATCGAAATGTCTTGATTTTTGGCAAAATACACAATTTTGTTTGCATCCCTTCCGCAAGTGATAACAATTTCTCAAAACATTTTTTACCATTGATGTATAAATTGCTCCTATTTTTCCCGTTGTTTGCTCCTGTGCAAACATATGTTAAGGCAATACCGCATAATTCTAAGTGCCGATACGGCGAGCGAGGTGCGGCAGATGCTAAGCCAAAAGCGCAGATAATACTGGATGTCTTATCGAGCATTTTGGCAACGCAGATGCCGTGCCG
>ENA-OQAJ01000214-OQAJ01000214.1-human-gut-metagenome-genome-assembly--contig:-NODE-214-length-18330-cov-2.743504_pt1 | contig 18330 bp, 26 predicted proteins | sample MGYA00242736_ERZ504529 | MGnify/ENA primary metagenome ERZ504529 (study PRJEB26092, sample SAMD00036275) | human gut metagenome | host: Homo sapiens | study: EMG produced TPA metagenomics assembly of...
TTGGCCTCAGGTCGGTGTTCTCTTTCGTAAGGACAGGTACCTTGCCGGCCTCTTCCTCCAGTTGGTCCATCAGGCGGAACACATCCGCATCACTCGCGCAGTCCTTGAAGCGCGGGCGTTCTTTACGTCTTCCAGATTCATGTCTTCTCTGTTGTTTTGTGGCTCAATGAGCCGGTTATTGAATAAAGTATATATCTGTGCCGGCGTACTGTCGGCCGGCACGGGGTCTGCATCATAGATGCCGTCTATGAAACCGAGGTCCAGGGCTTCCTGGGCAGTCAGCCAGTGGTCCTCGCCGTCAAAATAGGTCTGTTTCACTTCTTCCTGGCTCATGCCCAGTCGCTCGGCATAGATTTCGCTCAAGCTGCCCTCCAGGCTTTCTATCTCTTCCATGCAGCGCTGCAGGTCCTGCTTGTTGCCGTAACACCCGCCGCTCACACTGTGCAGCATCAGACGGGCATATTTGCTCATTTCTACGGGCTTGCCGCAAAGGGCTATCACACTGGCCATGCTGGCGGCTATGCCATCCACATAAATGCGGATGTCGGCCTGGCTATGGCGCAGGGCGTTGAATATCGCAATGCCGCTGTACACTTCCCCGCCGTTGCTGTTGATACGCACATGGATGCGTCGGCTCACGCGTTCGGCTTCCATCAGTTCCTGGGCTATGCGCCCGCTTTGCACCTCCGTATAGTCTCCGATGTCCCCGTACAGGAATATCGTACTGGTGCCGTCGTCACTCGTTGTAATATTGAAAAATCTGCTCATCGTCATGTCTTTACCAGCGGTTTCCCCGCCTTTCGATGGTGCGAAAATAGAACATTCCCATGGCAACAAGAAACCGCGTCCGCATCATAACGTTTTCTGGCGTTATCATAACGCTGTAACCCGTCATCATGCGGACGCGCTTTTACAAACCCCGCTTTTTCATGCAATTTTGTAACGTGATTTACAACTAAAAAGGACGATTTATGGCAGATTTGACGAATGCCCAGAAAAAGGAATGGGCAAAGACTTTGTACCTCAAGGAAAACCTCACACAGCAGGAAATCGCCGACCGGGTGGGCGTGTCACGGGTGTCCGTGTCCAACTGGGTACGGGCCGGGAAGTGGGAGGAACAGAAGGTGGGGCTTACGCTCACAAGGCAGGAACAGGTGGCTAACCTCTACCGGCAGGTGGCCGAAATAAACAAGGCCATCGCGAACGGCCCGAAGGGAACGGTTCCCCTCATCCAAGGAGGCTGACATCCTCGGGAAACTGTCGGCGGCCATACGCAACATGGAGCAGGAAGTGGGCATTGCGACATCATCAGTGTCCTCACCGGGCTCATCGACTGGGTACGGGCGGCCGACCTCGAAAAGGCAAAGGAAATTACACGCCTGGCCGATGCGTACATTAAAGACAAATTATAAAGGGATAGACAATGAAACAGACTGACAGACTCGCTCTCCTCGATTGGGAGAAGTACAAAGAAAACATCGCAAGGGCTACACCGGTCGATAGGAACATGACGGCAGCCGAACGGGAAAAACACCGGGAATATCTTGAGAAACATCCCATAGAATGGATCAAGTTCTTTTTTCCGAATTATGTCAAATATGAATTTGCCGACTTCCAGAAAAAGGCTATCCGGCGGATCATTGCACACGATGAATGGTTTGAGGTGCTTTCTTGGAGCCGTGAGCTGGCCAAATCCACCGTCACCATGTTCATCGTCATGAATCTCACGCTTACCGGACGCAAAAAGAATGTGATTCTGACCTCCAACAGCAAGGACAATGCGGTGCGCCTGCTCGATCCCTACCGGGCCAATCTCGAAGCCAACGGACGCATCATGCATACTACGGCAAACAGGAACTGCCGGGCTCATGGACCGAGGATGAATTCACCACCAAAGGGAAGGTCTCTTTCCGCGCACTGGGTGCCGGACAATCTCCGCGTGGTTCGCGAAACGAGGCCATACGTCCCGACGTACTGCTGGTCGATGACTTTGATACGGACGAGGATACCAAGAACCCGGACATCATCCAGAAGCGCTGGGACTGGTGGGAAAATGCGCTGTACCCCACGCGGTCCATTTCCGAACCTACACTGGTCATCTTCTGCGGAAACATCATTGCCAAGGACTGCTGCGTGGTGAGGGCGGGCGAAATGGCCGACTCCTGGGACATCGTGAACATCCGCGACAAAAACGGATTTTCCACATGGCCGGAAAAGAACTCGGAGGAAGACATCGACCGTACGCTCTCCAAAATTTCAACCAAGGCTGCACAGGGGGAATATTTCAACAACCCCATTTCCGAGGGCGAGGTCTTCGAGAACATTTCATACGGCAAGATACCGCCTCTCTCCAAATTCAAGTTTCTCGTGGTGTATGGCGACCCGGCACCGGGCGAAAGCAAGGGGAAGAAAGGAAAATCCTTCAAGACGGTTTCGCTTTGTGGCAAATTGGGCACCAGGCTCTATGTCATCAAGACTTTCCTGGCGCAGGCACTCAATGCGGAGTTTATTGACTGGTATGTCCGTATGCTTGATTTTGTCGGGGGCAAGACCAATGTCTATTGCTATATGGAGAACAACAAGCTGCAGGACCCTTTCTTCCAGCAGGTGTTCAAACCGCTGGTGGCAAAGGTGCGCCGCGAACAGAAGATTGCGCTGTTCATCCGGGGCGACGAGGAGAAGAAGACGGACAAGGCTACACGTATCGAGGCCAACCTTGAACCGCTCAACCGCGAAGGGAACCTCATCCTCAACGAGGCTGAACGGGACAACCCGCACATGAAGGAACTGGAGGACCAGTTCAAGCTGTTCACCCTGACCATGCGCTACCCGGCCACGGACCGGATGCGGTCGAAGGGGCGAACCGCATCATCGACGAGCTGATCAGGCGCATTGAACCGCCTGTTTTCCGCTCAAGGAAGGATCTAAGAAAACGGAACAAGAAAAGATTATGACAACTTTAAAACAACAGATAAATGAAAAAGAATAATTCATAAAAACATCTATTTACAAAGTACAATCACCTTATAATAATTGGTACAGTATCATGACTTACGATGGGTTAAATCGCAGCAATATCATTATTGCCGGTAAAAAGCAACTGTTAAAGGTCTCTTTAGCACTAATTATCAGCTTCTATTCAATAAAAATACTACAATAAACAAATTCAAGAAATTATGAGCAAAATTTGTAGAACTCACCGATTACGATGCGAGTATCCATCGCGACATTCTCGACGCACTGGTACGCGAAGACGAAACGGTTATTGAGGTTTGCGAGGACAGGGCCATTGCCGAAATGCGATGCTACTTGAGCAAACGTTACGACTGCAACAAAATCTTCGAAGCTACCGGCGAGAACCGGAACCAGCTCGTGCTGATGATGGTCATCGACATGGCGGTCTATCACATCTTCTGCATCCATAACCCGCAGAAACTCTCCCAGGTGCGCAAGGACCGCTATGAACGGGCGGTGGAATGGATGAAGGCGGTGGCCGACGAGGACATTTCAATCGAAGGGGCTCCGCTGCTACCCGAGGAACAAAGGGCGGGCAGGTCGGATTTCCGCATTCAAAGCAACCGCAAACGAACGAACCACTGGTAAAAAGCAAGCATCATGAAAAAGAAAAACAGAAAAAACAACAAAGCCGGCATCATCACCGTAGGGGGAAACTTCACGTTGCCGGGACAAAAGAGACCGAATGTGATTGTGCTCACACAGCCCAAACGCTTCGGACTGGACATTTCCGACTACATGGCAGCCGTAAGGGCGGCCGAGAATGTCGATTTCTCGCGACGTTACAAACTTTATGACCTCTACGAGGACATTCTGATGGATACCCACCTTTCCTGTGTGCTCGAAAAGCGAAAGAATGCCGTGCTGTGCTCCAACATGGAATTCCGGGTGGACGGGAAGCCTGACGATAAAATCAACGAACAGATACAGTCGCCCTGGTTCAACCGCTGGTGGGTGACATCCTCGATGCCAAGTTCTGGGGCTTTTCGCTCTGCCAGTTCTACAAGCTGCAGGAATGGGTGGACTACGACCTGGTACCGCGTAAGCATGTGGATCCGGTCAGGGAACTCATCTTGCGGCATCAGACAGACATCACCGGCCATTCCTGGGATGAATATACCGACCTGCTTTTTGTGGGTTCGCCGTCCGATTTGGGGCTGTTGGCCAAGGCAGCTCCGTGGGTCATCTACAAGCGTAACACCACGGGCGACTGGGCACAGTTCTCCGAGGTATTCGGCATGCCTATCCAGGAATATATCTATGATTCCGACGACGACGAGTCCCGTCAGCGGGCCATGGAGGATGCTGCGAATGCCGGAAGCCTGGCGCAGTTCTTTCATGCCAAGGACACGGAACTCAAGCTCACGGAAGCCGGCAACAAAACGGGGTCTGCCGATGTCTATGAACGCCTCTGCGAACGGTGCAACAATGAAATATCCAAACTGATACTGGGCAATACGCTGACCACCGAATCGTCCGAAAAAGGTACACAGGCTTTGGGTACGGTGCATAAAAAGGTGGAGGACAAGGTGCTGGAGGCTGACCGGAAATACGTGCTCAATGTGTTAAATTACGACATGACGGACATTCTGCTGCACATGGGCATCAATACTGAAGGGGGTACATTCTGCTTCCCGGAACCGAAGGAAACAGATGCAGGCACCAAAATATCCATCCTTACGCAGCTGAAGAAGAACTTCAACATCCCCATCGACGACGACTATCTCTATGAGGAATTCGGTATCGACAAACCGGCCAATTACGAGCAGCTGAAGGCGGAACAAAAGACGGCTGAACAAGCCGACCAGATTCCAAGCCCGAAGAAGGAGCCGGAGCCAGCGAATAAGGGACGGGATGATGAACCGACACCGAAACAGAAAAGAAACTTCCGGAACTGGCTCAAAGGTTTTTTCGTGAAAGCCGGCAGACGGGGCAGCTTTAGACTGGTAGTCGACAGACTGTATGCGGCTGATAATGGCAGCATCTCCATGGAGTTTGACTTCTCCGAAGAGGTGCTGCGGCGTGCCTTGCTGAACATATACAGCAGGGACTTTCATCCGGTAACCGAAATCGAAATCAACCTGTTCAATGAAATATGGGCAAAGATGAACAAGGCGGCAAAGGAAGGGTTCAGCAAATCCAAGGCCATTACTCCGGACGAGGATTTCAGAAATGCCATACTCCGGAACAACGCCGTATTCTCGGCATTCAAGGTACATCGTATGCAGAATGACATGGCACGACTTTTATTGGATTCAAACGGCATTTTAAAACCGTTCGACAAATGGGTACAGGAAGTCTTGCCCATTGCTTCTCATCAGGTTCGTCACTGGCTGCGGACGGAGTATGATACGGCGGTCATCCGGGCGCATCAGGCGGCTGACTGGCAACAGTTCCTGCGCGAACGCGATATTCTGCCCAACCTCAAATGGCTACCGTCCACCTCCATTCATCCGGGGGCTGACCACCGCCCGTTCTGGAATACCATCCGGCCGATTGATGACACGTTCTGGAACATCCACCGACCGGGCGACCGGTGGAACTGCAAGTGCGACCTCACTGCCACCGACGAGGAGCCGACACCACTTCCGGACGAAGACGACAAGAACAAGCCCCAGCCCGGACTGGATAACAATCCGGGAACGGACGGCAAACTGTTTTCCGACAATCATCCATATCAGGCAGAAGCCCACAAGGGTGCCCAAAAAGCGGTGGATAAACTTATGGCCCGTATTGACGAGATGATTGCGGAAATGCCGGACTACCTTACCGGGGGAGGAAAAAATGGCCATTGCCCGGAACAACCTCGAAATGGAAAAGGCTCTTAAAAATCAAAAAAAGGAAAACCTATGGATGTGGATAAGGCGGACAAACAGAATGCAAATCCCAAACATGTGGAAGAGTATATTTTGGATTCCAAAGGAATATACCGCGATAAAAGGGGAAACAGATACCGGAAGAACAGCGATTACGATAAAAAACGGGATACTCCATACAGTATCAACTGCCAGACTTGCGCACCGGCATACGCTTTACGATTACGTGGATGGGATATTACCGCCAAAGGCAATGTCGCAGGGTCTAAACTTGAATATCTGAGTAATGGACGTGCTTTTGAAGTCTGGAAAAACACCGACGGTACTCCGGCGCAACATATAAGTATAAACAGCTGGCTTGCGCACAAAGGATACCTGAAAATGACCCCTAAAAGGTACATGGAGTATTTCAATGAGGTATGTAAGGAAGAAGGCGTATATGAATTGTGCATCGGCTGGAAAAGCGGGGGCGGGCATGCTACAATCCTGCAACGGTTTGCGGATGGTGAACTAAGGTATATCGAACCCCAAAGCGATAATTCTGCCGGTTCAGGAATGGAATGGAAAGACGTAAAATATTTATGTGAAATAGGAGCTGCGACTTCCCACAACTGCAGGGGAGTCCTGAGAATTGACAATAAGCTATTCGATGTCTCCTTCCTCGATATTTTCGATACATGAATCGATAACGTCAAGGGATAACGGACCGGTTATTTCGGTTGCGTCTTTACCGTCATACAGATAGACGAAAGGATAACCGGTACAGGAATCTTCTGGGAACTTGAATACATAGGCTTCCTGACCTTCATAAATACCAAGGTATTCGAAGGTGTCACCGTATTGCTCAATAAGCGCACGGGCCTCATTCTTCACTTGTTCCGGTATATTCATAACGCATAAAAGGCATATTGGAAGCCTTGGTTGCAAAGTTATAAATTATTCTTGAATTACTAATGATTATGGACATAAAAGATTTTGCAGAACTGATAAAGCGGAAAACGTGACAGACTGGACAGCATGATGCGGCGCAAAATGCCGGTCATGGTAGGACGTATGGCCAAAGACCATTTCCAGGATAACTTCCGCCAGGGTGGTTTTGTTAATGGCGGTCTTCACCCTTGGCCAAAATCCAAACGGCTGTCTTCGGGGGGTACCGATGCCGCCAGCAATTATGGTACGCTGCTCTCCGACAGGAAGCATCTTTTCAAATCGGTCGGATATACACCTGCCGACTACCGGGTAAGGGTGTTTAACGAGGTGGTCTATGCACCCGTCCACAACTGGGGGCGGCGAAATCGAATGTCACCGTCACAGACCGCATGAGGCGCTTTGCATGGGTCAAGTTCTACAAGGCTTCGGGGGAAAAGAAAAGAAAGCCGGCACAGGGCAAAAAGAAACGCGTTAAACGACGTTCCAAACTGAAGGAACTGAATCCACAGGCACAGTTCTGGAGAAACATGGCACTTACCAAGAAAAAGAAACTGCACATCCGCATCCCGCAGCGCCAGTTCATGGGAGAAAGCGAAGAATTGAACAGCCGCATACGGGAGAAGGTGGATCAGGAAATTACCAACATTTTAAACAGCTAAGGATATGGAAGAAGTTTTTATCGTAATCATGGAACAGATTGCACAGGAAATGCCGGAACTCTCGCTCATTGATGAGGACTACGGCCAATTGGAAATGGGGGCAGAAGAAGACCAGTACCCGGTCACCTTCCCTTGTGTATTGATTGGAAATACAAGTTCTGACTGGAACGACCTTGGATATGGGGTACAGAAAAGCGAATCCATGCTGACCGTACGGCTGGCTATCGATTGTTACGACGATACAAGCTACGCATCCGGCACGTATGACAAAGTAAGGGAAAGGCAACAGCTGGCCGAGAAATTATACAAGTCGCTGCAATGCCTGCAGTGCACGGACAACGCTTCGCCGCTGGTACGCGAGAAAAGCCGTTCGTATGCCATGCCGCATTACATCAAGGTCTATGAAATGACATTCTCATTCACACTGCACGATGAATCGGCCATGCCGTCATCTTACGGGGAATAGCTCAAGCTGGGTGGCAGTCAGACGGGGGGCTTTCACCTTGGGAACAGGCTTCAGATTGTAGTCTGTTCCCTCACGTGATTTCCGGCGGATGATGGTCATGATACGTTCCTCGGATATAAAGAATTCGCGCTCCGACAACACTTTTAAAGCATCGTCGAACCGCAACCGCTGTATTTCTGTCCAATAGTAGTAACGGCGGCACAGAGCCTCGTCACGCAGCTTGATCAGTTCTTTATCCCGTCCTTTGCCCATACATTTTATTTCTCTTACAAAAATAACTGATTTCCATCTATTTTAAGAACAAAAGCGCCGCAATTATAACAACTGCGGCGCTTTCTGTTTACAGGGTTAACGGATTCCGGCTACAAACGGCAGAAACTGGGTTCAATGCGGGTCCATACACCGTTTTCAGGGTTACGGCGGCTGAAGTAGTAGTTGGTGGCGTTGCGCTGCACCACATTGGCTTCCTTGAACAGGCGCATGATGTCTGCGTACTCTTCATCAAACTTGTCCTCCAGTTCGTAGAGCTTCGAAATGCTCTTGTAATCCAGGTCGCCCATCTTGTTGCGCTCCAGCAGGGTCATGGCCATCTGATACATCGGATCATCCGAACCTTTCTCACTGTTCTGCATGTAGCGCTTCAGGTAGTCAATCAGACGGTCGGCTGCCATATCAGCTCGTTCATCGAAGCCTTTCACCTTGTTGCTTTTCACTTCCAGACGGAAGTCTCCGTCCGTAATGGTATAGCTGCGCTGTTCGTCGCTTTTCACCTGGCCGTATTCCTTCATCACCTTGGTAAAGGCATCGGCTTCTTTTTCCAGCCATCCGCGGAACCCGGTCACGGCATTCACCATCTCAAGAACGTTGGTCTTTACTTCGTGCATAAACTCACCGCGTAATGCCTCGTAAGTTTCACGACGGGCGATGCGGTCTTCTTTCTCTTCTTGCTGCAGCTGGGCCATGAGGGCTGCTCGCTGTTCTTTACTCAGGGACTTGATGTCCACACTTTGATTGTTCTTTTCCATTTTAAATCATTTTAGCTGTTAATCAGCTATTACTTTGTCATCCTTCAGCAGCAAAGCGAATGTCCTGTCTCTTTTCTGCTTTGGTTTCAAAACTTCTTGTATGTCTTCCAGCCACCGTTTATGCCGGTACACATCTTTATCCTCGGGCCTGGATAATCATCCTTTCGTATTATACAGAACCCCGCTTTTATCAGCTTGTCTTGGTCATCTATCCTCATAATCATCCTGCTTTTCCGGTTCATCGTCTATCAGCATGGCCTCCCCATTGGCATACGCCCAGTCGGCCAGTTCGTTGAAAAACTCCGCTGCATCCTGGTTCTCCATATCGGATGTCGTAAGGGTCACGTCTTTTCTTATGCGCTCAAGCACTTCATGTGCTTTTTTATCCATATTGCTCTATTTATCGGTTAAACCTCCTTTTCGTTGGATAGCCCGCAGTTTGATGGCCAGTTGTTCCAGCTCGGCTGTACTAACCTGAACAAAGGGCTTGCCGGCTATCCGGGGGTTGTTGCAGAATTCGTTCACCCGGTTCCAGTCGGTGGTGTCTATACCCAACTGTTGCATCAGCTTCAGGCAGACGCTGCGTTTCCGTCGCAGTTCCTCGCGAAGTTTCTGCCGCCATTCGTCTTGTCCGCTCAGTTTCTCCAGAGCAGTACAACAAACTTCATACTCCTTGGCCGTCATTTCCTTCAGACTGTCTGTCCGGTTCCACGTGTACTGCAGCACGATTTGTTTTTTGAATTCCTCCCGATCGCCCTGATAAGGCAGTTTGTTGAACAATGCATAGAACCGGGCGAAATTGGTTACTTCCTGTGCCATATCATCCTTTCACTTTTTTTCTCCACTGAAAGAATTGCCAAACTTATCATCATAAGTTTTACAGACTGGCTGTCCTCTTCAAACAAATCAATATCCGCAACCACAGGCTCACCGCTCATGGTGTTCCATATTTGCTCTACCTCTTTCGTCTTCTTTTGATTCATCAAAAAGAGATACGCGTCATACTCGGAACGGTCAAATTCAAATACGACCTGAACTTTCTGTTTTTCTTCCATACATTCACTATTAAAAGGTTATTCAAACAATACTTTAATGCCACACGAACTGGCTACGTCAAGCTCCAGTTTGGCTCCCTTGCTCAGTTCCCAGTCCTTCAGCATGTAGATATAGTCACAAGCCAGCAACAGGGCAATGTCGGCCCGCATGTGGGCTCTCCAATGAGCTTCATCCGGCAATCCGTTCCTGAAAGGGTTTACAGGATCATAGCCTTGTGCCATCAGTTTCTCCTCGGCACGGCTGAAGGCTTCCTTGCGCTCATTCATATCATAGTGCGCGATGGCTCCGCTGATGTACACTTTCCCGGCACCGGTCGCTTCACCACGTTGAAAAGCCTTGTGTCGTTCCCACCGTTCCGGAACCACCACACTGTAGTTGCACGATTGGCAGCAGCAGCCTTCTTCTTTCACCGGGAACGGATTGTATCCGTAGCCCTCATACTCTTTGCCGCAGATGCAGCACACTTTCTTTTCTTCTTTCTTTTCCATCACTTCAAATCTTTTTAATGTTTACTTTACAACTTGGATTCCATATCAGCACATTACGTGCAAACAAGACATCACCCGTTTCTATTACGACATGACCGGGCATTTTCGCTCTTCTCACTTTTAAGTCGCTTTGGATGTTTCGCTCCAGCCAGTCATCCAATACGGACCGGCTGGAATTTCCGTCCAGCAGTATCTGGAACACTTCAGTTCCGGTGTAGCTTTCAAAAGCCTTCTCGTTATTATCCATAATCATTTTGGTAAATTATTACTTGTTTGAATGATTCCGTCTTCCCATACCACATAATAGCTTCCCGGGTCTCCAATGGCGCGTCCTTGACAATAAGCTTTATAACCGACCACCCGAATCTTCATATCACAGATATATTTCAATCTTACTGCACCGCCACCCATCGGCTGGCTTTTCTTTTCCTGGCTGATCCAGATGAAACATTTCTTCGGAAAGGTTTCCATCAGTTCCACAGCCTGCGGATAATCCCATCCGGCCACCTGAAAGGAATCGATGATGATAAACTTCGGGCTTTTCGGTTTTTTCAGTCTGGCAATCACTTCCTCCAGACTGCCTTCTGTCACCACACGAAATTTACCCTGCACCTCATTCATCTTCAGATAACCCATACGCCGTTGGAAGCTTTGGTTGATTTTCTCTTCGTAACTCATGTACAGCACCGTCCCATAGTTGCACAGTTCCTTTCCAAGTTGCATCACAAAGCTGCTTTTCCCACTGGCACTGGCACCGCTGATGAACCACGAAGCGTTCTCTGCCGGGAACCCGAAAGGTTTGCTCCATTTCTCATCCCACGGCAGAGTAACCCATTTCTTGGCGGCTATTTCCTTCGGACTGTACGCACGCTTCATTATTCCGCTGTCATTTTAAGTTTCTCAATCTCGGTATAGACTCTTCTCAAACCACCGCATGTCTTCCGTACAATCTGGGCTATATCAGCCCCCGCAGGAGCATTTACCTTGGCTACAATACGTGCCTGGTTGTTCAAGAACTGTTCGCGCTCCTTTCCATCATCCGGAGTCACCTTGCTGTACCGGTCACCATAACGGCTCAACATTTCGGTATAGCCCACCTTCTTACATTCTATGGACCGGTTGATTTTCTCTTTCAATCCGTCTGCCCCCATCATATACCAGGCGCAGCAGCGCTCAGTGGCATTCCATAAGGCCTTCAGTTCCAGGAAAGCTTCATACTGCAGGTCGCCTGCTTCATCGAGGATGATAAGCGGGGTTTCCATCGAACGGAGGTAATATACCAGGTCTTCATACACATCAGAATACTTCCCCTTGCTGTCCACACCAAACTCTGCAGCAATCTTGCGTACCAACTTCAATTTTGTCTTTACCTGCGAGCAGTCGATATAAACGGCATTCTTGTGGCTTTGCACATAATAACGTGCCGTGAAAGTCTTGCCGATATTGGGCATGTCGCACAAGATGCCCGACAGACTGGACTGCTGTGAGAACTCCAGCTGGGCAGTTATATATTCAAAGGTCGGGGTCTTGGCTGCTTTCCATTCCATTTCACCACGGAGGTTCACCCCTAATTTGCGGGCAATGCTTATCCAGTTGGCATCGCTCAGGGCTTTGTCTGTCTGTCCGTTCTTGATTGCACTGTACACAGATGTACTGATGGCTAAAGAGGCAGCATGCTTGGCATCACTGGGATAGTTCGCACGGTTGGCGGCTATCGCTGCTAAAATCTTCTGTTTTTGCGCTTCTGTAATCATAATTCTAACGCTGTTTTAATGTTGTTCTAATTCTATTCTTACATGTCACTGATGGCCCTCATTGCCTCGCTTATTCCGGAGTGCCATTCATAATCTGATTCCGGATCTGCCGACAATTCGGCTGGCAAATCATCGGATAGTTCCACCGGGGGAAGTTCCAGTTCCTCTTCCGGGTCATCCGTTGGCTGATCCGGTGTACCGGTTCCCACCTTTCCGATGGCGTGGTCATTGAGGTATTTGCTGAAATGACTCAGAACTTTGTTTTGCTCTGTATAGGCTACCCGGTCTTCTTCGGTCTGTTCTGCCATCACCCGGTTGTAAGTCACTACCGGACGAACCTTGTCAAGGTAGCGGTCGTTCTGGTACAGGAAGACATCCGTAGGCTTGCCCTCTTCATCCGGCAGATAGTAAGCCGTCACCTTGCGGTTGTTTGGTTCCAGCTGCTCCAGCACTTCCGGACCGCTCAGCCACCAGTCCGCATTTGCCACACGTACTGTGGAATTTCTACGAATACTGGTATCTACCTTTTCTCCGATATATCTGCTCAAGGTCAGTTTATCAAGCGGTCGAAGGGTCGGATTGATTTTGGCTACGAGCACATCCCAACGGGTCATTCCGGGATATTTCTTTTGATTGGGGTGAAGCGTATTGTTCCATTCTTCACAATCGCGCCGGTCGTCCGCCACAAGCTCTTCAAACGTATAATACTTTCTGTCTTCCCAGGTGTGGTTGCTGCTGTCACTCACTTTCTTCTGGTCCACCCGCCGTGCACCTTTGTTATGCCAGCGGCCAATGGCTTCATGGTTCTTATGTGCTATGGTTGTCTTGAACGCACCGTTCAGAGCTTCAGCATATTTCTCCTGTGAGTTCTGTGGGGCACAGAAATGCACAAACTTAAATACCTCACCTGCCTTCAGGAATCCTTCTTTATACTTGCTCATCAAGTGCTGCTCCACCTCAATACCGGCTGGAATACCCCATCCGTTGCGTTCGATGAGCCGGAACATATCACGAAAACAGTCCACTACCAAGGCATCATCCTTATCCCGCCCGTAGGCCAGCCCGATACGGCACTGGCTCACCACATCATAAGCATAATAGGCATGCACATACTCGCCGCCTTTCATCCGACGCGGCAAATCCACGTCATCCATCGTTATTTGTGACAGGGAGAACTTACCACCATGGCGGTGCATGTGCGGCATTTGCTCATGATAGAATTCCATACGTCCACGCAAGGCTTTTTCTATCAGCAGCTGGCTTGCCGGGTTGTTCAGTATGTTCCGGATAGTGCTTTCGCTCAGTTCTTTCGGTTCCCCGTTCTTATCCGTAAAGTTTTCCGGATTGAATATCTCTCCTGTTTCCAGATCCCATACTTCCAGTTCACCGCATACAAACGACAGATACATTTCATGCACATCACTGCCGTATGGTTGGTTGGGAAGTACTTTCAAACTCATCACCAGGCGTTCGTCCATGTGAGTTACCTTCCGTTTGTTCTGGTTGCCGAATTTTCCGGTTATCAAACATTCATAACCGTATTGCTTATATTCGTTCACTTTCTTGCGGAAACGAAGGGTACTGGCAGGAAGATCATGACCAAAGTCTTCGCGTAGGGTCTCGATGGTGGTGGCCATCATGTCCCAGTTATATTTTTCACCCATCAGTTTTCGGTAATCATTGCTTCTGTTATAAAGCTTGATACAAGTATTCAACACGGAAGCATTCACCGCATATTTCCGGGCAAGTTCGTCTGTTGCTCTGTTGCTGGAAGAATGAGAAGCCCAATCCAAAAAATAGGCTACTGCAGCCTGATCCAGCACATAGTTTGAGAGTATCCAGTGGCGAAGTGCCTGCTCTGTTCCACCGGGGTTGTCTTCCTTCACCCGTTCCAGACACTCGGTAGGCAGGCTATTGAGGGCGACCAACGCGCAATTTCCAGCAGCACCTCCACCACGACGCACCACCTTGATACGGCCACGGTTCACCCAGTTCCTGTAGCAGGATTCGGTGATATAGCCGCCATCTATGAGCTCACGTGCAGAAATACACTGTATGTTACCGTAATACACCAACATAGCCGCCTCCTATCTCAATGCCGATGCAAACGCTTGGATTTGGTTAATATCGGCAACCATCACATGCTCGTAAGTCTTCACCGTTTCTCCCTTGAATATTACCTGACCGCTACCATCATTACGGTCAAGCTCTATCAAGGCACCGTTCGGACAGTACTGACGCATCACATTGTCATAATCATGGAAAGTTTCTATTTCCGGAATAACAACCATCACAATACCGCCACGATCCATGGCCAACTTACGGATCTTTGCAGAAAGTTCGGAGTTGCCACGACGGTCATCAAACCGGATAGCGTTATAAACAGTCTTCTCTGTCACGTTGAGTGCCTTTGCGATAAAGTCGCGGTCGGCTTTCGTAATGTGAATGTACCTCTTGTTCATATCTCACTTGTTTTAATGATTAATATTGGGGGGAGTCCGGGGAATCGAACCCCGGCACAAGAACCATGCACTCCCGTGTGTCTTTCCACACCGTCACCCGTCTCTTAACGCCTTCCGGGTTGTCACGCTGGGTTTACTGTTGTCCCTCAACCTTTTCACCTTTTTCAATAATCCCAAGAAGTATAGTGAATTTCTCACGTATCTTCTGGTTCACTTCCAGTTCCAACGTATGCGCCAAATTTGAAGCCGCACTGGTGCTGTTCTTGCGGATGCTTCCGGTAAGAAGACTATCAGTCAGACTGTTTATCTTGCTTTCCATGTATAACTTTACATCATCATGGCTACCGGCAGATAAAACCACCTTCAAGGCACGGTAACAGGAAAGTTCACGTTGCGTCTTGTACATATCCTCGGCATACCAGCAGAAGAAATGTTCAAAATCCTCATTCATGTCTTTGGTGTACTTGTCAGCCTGTCTTACCAAATCATCTATATGGGTCTTTACAGAACTGAATACAAAATCCCAGCAACTCATTTTCTTGTTTTCCATAATCTCACTTATTTAAATTCGTTTATAATCGGTTTCAAACTCACGCCGTAACAACTCATCAGGCGGCGGATAAGGTTCTTCACATAAAAATCAGGTGCGGAAAACACAATCCCGGTCTCTTCGGTATATCTGAAGCTGATACCGTCCATCATCAACACGTAAGCCACCTTGTGCTTCACGCTCTGTGTCTGCCATTCTTTTATTTCTTCGTTCATTTTCTTTAATCCTTAAAATTCGCTAATCACATGCCTTTTTCGTATATTTGGCGCGGTGTTCCTTTTTGAACACGCTGCAAATATATAGAATATTTTCGACACTAAAAAGTTTTATGTAGATAATTTACGACTTATGACGAATATTTCCGACAGGATTGCAATCCTAATTAAAGAAAAAGGTATCAGTACAAGGGCACTTGAACAAGCTATTGGGTGCTCGAATGGAGTAATTTCAAGATGCATTAGCAAAGGAACAGATATATCAAGTTTATGGGTGTCGAAAATTATCGAAATACATAATGATATAAACCCTACCTGGTTACTTACTGGGAAAGGTGATATTTACTATAATACATCATCTACAACAACACAAACAACCGAACTATCCTCTCTCCTTGCCTTAATTAGAGAAAAAGAAGAAATCATCAGGGAACAAGATAGAGAAATCGGACGCTTAGAGGAACGAATCCGGCAAATGACAATCGAAAAGGAAAAACATGTATCGGATGCGCCCATTTCCGGTACTGCAAATGTCGGGTAGGCGGATTTACTATTACCATACACCGGTGATGGAAAACGAAGCGTACCCCCTATCATCCCCCATGATGTCCCCCTCCCAAGCAATCCCCCTCCCCTACCATTATATAAGGGCATAAAGGCACTGATATTGGGGAATTTAAAAAGTAAAACGTGAAAAATGATAGGTTTTTAGGGGGGGGCTATCAAATAAAAAACAAGGGGTATTTTTAAAATTGTGGTATTTTAGCATGTCTGTATCGCACACCGCCAAAACCCTATTTTGAATATCCAGTTCTATAAAAGTGAATATCCACTTTGAATATCCACCTGAATATCCAGCGTCAAAAAAGACCGATTTCAAGCACAAAAAAGGGAGGTATAACCACCTCCCCACACCGGATCATTCTAAGCCGTTTTTATTGCCTTTTTAGCCGCTTATTATTCGTCTGATACATTTCCACTACGCCCGCAAGAAATGAGCGTAGATTGCTTTATTATAGCCTTTTTGGTGCATACAGTCCCGTTACCAGATAATCCTGCATGAAGCAGATAATTCTTCGTTGCGCCCACCTGTTCTGCCGTCAAAACAGTATAAATGGCCGTTATACTACTAAAATACCAGTCTTTCCGCTTTGTTCCTTCTATTCCGTGTGTCAAATGTATATGTATTACCTTTGCCATAACTAATAATATTTTGTCGCAAATATACCAAATAACTATTATATGGAATAATTTAAGCAGCATTATATCAAATAATCAGGCACAAAAAAAGCAGCCGCAGCTGCCACTCACTCCCCCACCAGAATCAACCATGTAAGCCTTATGTAAACCCAATTAAACCTATCTGCAAATCTGTATGCCTAAAAGCACATAAATGTAGCTGCAAATTAAACCCACGTAAAACGTTTCGTTTTGCAGAGCCATCCACTCATATTTTGCATAACATTTTGTATATCAATAGGTTTGATATTCTTTCCGCTCAATCCTCAATATACGTTTCGTTCTGTGCCCCATACATTACACAAGAAATATTCATCATTACGATTTAATTTATAGTTACCGTTACTAGAACCATGACCATCAGAACCAGCATACCAACGATGCTTCCACAAAGCTTCTTTATTTCCCAATTATTCGATCTTTAAAAACTTCTTCATAGGTCGGATACATATAAGCATTATATTTTGCACCACCTGATTCACAATCAGCAATCAATTTCTTTAGCCGAATCCAAAGCCTTTTGCAAATATTCTGTCGAACCATATTCATAAGTTTGCAAACAGGCCTTTGCCAAAATCCCAAAGCTGCCTTTTTGGTTGGAACCGTAGTAGTGGCATGTGTACCAACTGCCAACCATTCTACAGCATATTCTAAATCAGGAATAATAACTTCTTTATAAATAGTCAGCGGATCTGTACGTTCCGGAGCATAATTCAAAGTTGTCTCAGGTTCAGTCAACATAGTGACCCCACCAAATTGCTCTACCGCATTAAAATAATAGATTGCACGCAAGAAACGGGCTTCTGCAACTTTAGCATTTCGTTCCGCTTCCGTTTTATATGGTGCATAACCAGCCAATGCAATTGCTTCATTACAAGAGCCTACTCCATCATAAGTACCATCCACCAATATTTGTATAAGTGGTATTAGGAGATGCTCCTGCAAAGAACCAAAACCATTGGGTGTATGAAGTTGATTGATTAGCCTGATAGGTCCAAAGGTCTGAATCACCTTCGGTCAAACTCATCCAACTATCCGTACCATAGAAATATCTTTCCATAGCAAAATAACACTGGTTAACCAACGTTTCATACCCTTCAATAGAAGTAGCAAGATTTTCCTTGGTAAAGCCTGCCGGATTATTTTCTTCCAACGAACAAGAGCTGAAAGATACAGCAGCTAAAGCCACTGAATATAAAGTAAGTTTTCTGAATATATTTTTCATTGTAAATATCTCCTATATAAAAGTTAGAAAGTTAAATTAACTCCGAATACAAACTGTCTAAAAGTAGGGAATGCATCCGAACCGTTTGTTTCTGGATCTGTACCCTTCAACTGTTTATCCTTTACATAAATAAACGGATTGTATGCAGTTGCATAGATACGGCATTTTTCCATCAAAGCCTTACGTGAGATATTAACTGGAAAAGTATATCCTAAAGTGATATTTTTCACTTTTATGAATGAACCATCACGCACTCTTAAAGCTGAGATGACCGTACTTTGTTCCGATCCTGTACCTGGAGCAGGATAATAAGCTCCCTGGTTATTTTCCGTCCAATAATCCGCTCCAGCCAACTGATTTGTTGTTACACTTTGTTCTGCCGTATAATAACCCAACAAATCACTATTAATAGTTTGACCATAACGAGCCA
>ENA-OQAJ01000216-OQAJ01000216.1-human-gut-metagenome-genome-assembly--contig:-NODE-216-length-18293-cov-2.215898_pt1 | contig 18293 bp, 22 predicted proteins | sample MGYA00242736_ERZ504529 | MGnify/ENA primary metagenome ERZ504529 (study PRJEB26092, sample SAMD00036275) | human gut metagenome | host: Homo sapiens | study: EMG produced TPA metagenomics assembly of...
CTAAAAAGCTTTTGTTCTTTTTCCATTTTTTGTTCCTTTTCGTGATTTTTTTTGTATCATATAATAAAAGACCTGACAGATCTCTCCGTCAGGTCTTTTATGCGAATGCCGCTGGCCGGACTCGAACCGGCACGGATTGCTCCGCTTGATTTTGAGTCAAGTGCGTCTGCCAATTCCGCCACAGCGGCATAACCGTTTATTATAATAGCACAGCACCAGTGGTTTGCAAGGATTTTTTTTTCAGAATAAAAGGGATTATTTGGAAATTATTTTCAATTTCTAAAAAAGTTTTAATGAAAATCGGAGCTGGCTCCTTGAAAATTGACTGAAAAAAGTGGTAGAGTGTGCTACAAGGCTGTACCACCTGATATAGCACTGTGGATATAGCAATATACTATAAGATAACGGAGGAGACTGCATGAATCTGAATTCCAAAAAACCAGAGAAGCGGCCGTTGTATGTATAATTACATCATCGCGGTCGTAAATTATTATTCTTGCCTGAATGTTTTTGTCTCTTCCTGCCCTTTCTGAGCGAAGTGTAAAGGAAACCGATTACACCACCTTTCTGAAAGCCGTAGACAGAGGAAAAGTATATGAGGCAACCAATTGATTCTGATTACATTTACTATACGATGAAAGTAGATGGAAATGATGTCTATTGTAAGACCGTATACGGTAGATGATCAGGATCTTGTATCCCATCTTTATGATGCAGGTGTAAGCATTGAGGGTACTGCACCTCAGAGGCAGTCCCTGCTTTTGTCCCTGATCCTGGGATATGTATTTCCGATTGCCATTTTTGTTCTGCTGGGACGCTGGGCTCAGCAAGAAGATGATGAGTTCCATGGGCAATGGTGGCCCTGGAGGCATGATGTCCTTTGGTAAAAGTAATGCCAAGGTTTATGTAAAGTCCTCCACAGGAATTAAATTTACAGACGTGGCAGGCGAGGATGAAGCCAAGGAGCTTCTGACGGAGATTGTGGATTTCCTCCATAACCCGGCGAAAATACAAAGAGATCGGTGCTTCCATGCCAAAAGGTGCCCTGCTTGTGGGCCCTCCTGGAACCGGTAAAACTCTTCTTCCAAGCTGTTGCCGGCGAGGCAGAGGTTCCGTTTTTCTCCATTTCCGGTTCGGAATTTGTGGAGATGTTTGTTGGTATGGGTGCTGCCAAGGTTCGAGATCTTTTTAAACAGGCCAATGAGAAAGCACCATGTATTGTGTTTATTGATGAGATTGATACCATCGGTAAGAAACGTGACGGATCTGGAATGGGCGGTGGAAACGATGAGCGTGAGCAGACACTGAACCAGCTTTTGACAGAGATGGACGGTTTTGACGGCTCCAAGGGTGTTGTGATCCTGGCGGCTACCAACAGACCGGATTCCCTTGATCCGGCACTTCTTCGTCCGGGACGTTTTGACAGAAGGATCCCGGTTGAGCTTCCGGATCTGCAGGGACGTGAGGAAATCCTGAAAGTCCATGCCAAGAAGATCAAGATCGCAGACAGTGTCCGTTTTGACGAGATCGCCAAGGCTGCAGTTGGGGCTTCCGGTGCAGAACTTGCCAACATTGTCAATGAGGCGGCTCTCCGTGCAGTCCGTGACGGACGGAAATTTGCCACACAGGCGGATTTTGAAGAGAGTATTGAGGTTGTTATTGCCGGATACCAGAAGAAGAACCGAGTGCTTTCCAACAAGGAGAAACTGATCGTTTCCTATCATGAGGTTGGGCATGCGCTGGTTGCTGCCAAGCAGACGGATTCGGCACCGGTTCATAAGATTACGATCATTCCACGTACTTCTGGTGCATTGGGTTATACCATGCAGGTAGATGAGCAGGAACATTTCCTGATGTCCAAGGAAGAACTTGAGAATAAGATCGCTACCTTTACAGGTGGCCGTGCAGCGGAAGAACTGATTTTCCATTCCATTACCACTGGTGCTTCCAATGATATTGAGCAGGCGACCAAGATTGCCAGAGCGATGATCAGCCGATATGGTATGAGCGATGATTTTGATATGGTTGCCATGGAGAATGTGAGCAATCAGTATCTTGGCGGAGATGCAGCCTGACCTGTTCTTTTGAGACGCAGACACTTCTGGATAAGAAGGTTGTGGAGCTTGTAAGACGGGAGCATGAGAAGGCTACGAAGATCCTGACGGATAATATAGGAAAGCTTCATGAGATTGCCAAGTATCTGTATGAGCATGAGACAATTACCGGTGAGGAGTTTATGAAGATTCTGAATGAAAAACCGGATGAGATTGAAGAAATTCAGGAAAATGAAACAAGACAGTAAGAAGAAAGCGGGGCCCTGGGGCTCCGCTTTTGCTGTAAAAATATAAATTGTTCAGATTGTTTACCAGATTTCCGGATGTACCTTAGAACAGGTGAGAGCCAGGCTTCCCGGGCCGATGTGGCAGGAGACGCTTAATGACAGAGGGAAGATATTGATCTCACCGATGTCCGGGAAGGTGGCGAGAACTTCTTTTCGGAATTCCTGGGCTGCTTCCAGGTTGTGGGAGTGGATGACATCCAGGTTGATCTTTCTCCGAAGCGGTTTGCGATATCATCTTTGATGGCTTTGGTCATGGTGTTTTTGGCCTGGTTCATGGTGCGGGCTTTGGAGAAGGCGTCCAGTTTTTCGCCCTGGATCTGAAGAACCGGTTTCAGGCGGAGCAGGGTTCCGATAGCTGCAGCAGCAGGGGTGATGCGTCCGCCCTGTTTCAGGTATTTCAGGGTTGCTACAGTGATATAAATGCTGGAATCGAAGCGGGTTTCTTCCAGCCAGGTTCCGATTTCATCGGCAGAGAGGCCGTTTTTGGCCTGCTGGATGGCTTCTATGGCGGAATAGCGTAAGGTTCCGGAGATTCTCTGGTTGTTTACAACGCGTACATGGCCATCATAGTCCTCCGCCAGCATGCGGGCGGTCTGCATGGAACTGGAGAGACCGCTGGACATGGGAATATGTACGATCTCGTCATAGTCTTTGAGCAGGCTGTCCCACAGTGTAGTTACGGATTCAGGAGTGGGCTGCGAGGTGGATACGTGACATTCGGGGTGCTGCTCAAGATACTGGAAGAACTCGGCCTGGTTCATGTCGATATCTTCAAGATATTCTTTTTCATCTATAAAAAAATGGCATTGGAAGCATGTAGATGCCAAGGTCTTTTTGCCTGGGATGGAGATATACCGCAGTTGCTGTCTGTAACGATTGCAATAGATTTCATAGTGATGGTCCTCCTTGCTGGATTTGCATATTCGGTCGGTGTTCTTGTTTTCTGACCGGGATATCTCAAGTATATCACAGGAAACTGCCCTTGTCATTCACTGTTTAATTAGCTATAATGATAACATTCTGGGAAACGTTTTGAACGCAAAGTGCTGAATATTGCGTTCATGAACATGCAGTAAAGTGGAATAGGAATATCTGCTTTACGTAATTGAGAGAAACGGAAGATCGATGTCCGTTGTGCTGAAAGAGAGGAATTTATGAATTGTCGTATTGCAGAGGGAATGGTGAATAAATACATCAATCATACGTTGCCATTGAATGATCTGGAGGATTTTCTGGAGCATATTGAGAATTGTTCTTCCTGTTACGACGAGCTTGCTACGTATTTTATTGTGCATAAAGCCATGCAGCAGCTGGATGAGAAACAGGAGGATACGGTTTTGGATTTTAAAGAACTTCTGGAAGAAGATATCCGGAAGTCAAGAAGATATATCCGCAGAAAGAAATTCCACAGAGCAGTTGTGGCGATTGCGTTTTTGTGCATTGATTGCTGTACTGGTGGTTTTTCTCTTTTTTTGTGATCCTGGAACTGAAGGAGGGAATTTAATTTTGAGTGAAAAAATATTACTGATCGATGGACATAGTATTTTGAACAGGGCATTTTATGGCCTGCCGGATCTTACCAATGCAGAGGGACGCCATACAGGAGCAGTATATGGATTTCTGAATATTATGTTCAGAATTATGGAAGAAGAGAAGCCGGAGTACCTTACCGTTGCCTTTGACCTGAGTGCACCTACGTTCCGGCATAAGCGTTACGAAGCTTATAAAGGAACCCGAAAACCCATGCCGGAGGAACTTCGGGAACAGGTTCCGCTGATCAAAGAGATGCTTGCTGCCATGGGGATCAACATCATGTCGTTGGAAGGATATGAGGCAGATGACCTTCTTGGCACAGTTGCAAGAAGAAGTGAAGCGAAAGGCATGGATGTCACCATTCTTTCCGGAGACCGGGATCTTCTTCAGCTTGCCACGGATAAGGTTCTGATTCGACTTCCGAAGACCGTCCGGGGCAAGACTACCATTGAGAATTATCATACTGCGGAAGTGCTCGAAAAATATCAGGTAACGCCGCCGCAGATCATAGAACTGAAAGCTCTGATGGGTGACAGTTCCGATAATATTCCGGGAATTCCAGGCGTTGGAGAAAAAACCGCAACCAAGATGATCGTGCAGTTCGGTTCCATTGAGAATGCCCATGAGCATCTGGAAGAAGTGAAGCCCAACAAGGCGAAAGAATCTCTCCGTGAACATTACGATATGGCACAGCTTTCCAAAGAACTTGCGACCATCAATACAGACAGTCCGCTGGAATTCTCCTACGAAAAGGCGAAAGTGGAGAATCCCTATACTCCGGAAGCCTATGAACTGTGCAAACGACTGGAATTTAAAAACATGCTGAACCGTTTTGATCCGGTTACGGCAGCAGATTCCTCCATGGAACTGGAATTTTTTACCTGTAATGATCTTTCCGGGGTGGAGGCCCTGTTTGAAAAAGCAGCGAGGAAAGAGCAGGTGGGTATTTCCGTTCTTGCAGACCCGGATCAGGTGTATGCCGTAGGACTGGTCCTGGATGAAAAAGAAATCTATCAGATTCCGGTGGGAGGACTTCTTACCGGGGATTACCTTTGTGGAAAGCTGAAAGCCCTGGCGGATAGTACAGTGCTCTGTGCCATGGACATCAAGGCAGTTCTCAAACATGTCCCGCTGGAAGAACCGGAAAAAGTTTTTGACACAGGGGTTGCGGCGTACCTTCTGAATCCGCTGAAATCTTCCTATACCTATGACGATATTGCCAGAGAATATCTGGATGGCATGATGCTCCCGGCAAAAGAAGATCTTCTTGGAAAAACTTCCCTGAAAAAAGCCTGGGAAGAAGAAATGGAATGCCTTGGAAATTATGCCTGTTATCAGGCCTTTGTTCCATGTATGGCCCGTGGCGTTCTTCTTGAAAAACTGGACGAAACAGGCATGCGTAAAGTTTACGATGAGATCGAGCTTCCTCTTGTCTTTACTCTGGATTCCATGGAAAAATGGGGAATTTCCGTTAAAGGTGAAGAACTTAAAAGTTATGGCGAAAAGCTGAAAGTCCGCATCCAGGAGCTGGAAAAAACCATCTGGCAGGAAGCAGGGGAGGAATTTAACATCAATTCCCCGAAACAGCTGGGTGTGATTCTTTTTGAAAAACTGGGACTTCCCGGTGGAAAGAAAACCAAGACGGGTTACTCCACCGCAGCGGATATCCTGGATAAACTGGCAGCGGATCATGCTATTGTAAAAGATATTCTGGAGTACCGTCAGCTGACCAAGCTGAAATCCACTTATGCAGATGGTCTTGGAAATGTGATTGGAAAAGACGGACGAATTCACTCCACTTTCAATCAGACAATCACGGCAACCGGACGTATCAGCAGCACGGACCCAAATCTTCAGAACATTCCGGTACGTATGGAACTGGGAAGCTGATCCGCAAGGTTTTTGTGCCGGAGGAAGGATTTGTATTTCTGGATGCGGATTATTCTCAGATTGAACTTCGTGTACTGGCCCATATGTCCGGCGATGAAAAACTGATCCAGGCTTACCGTGAGGCAGAGGATATCCACCGCCTTACCGCATCCCAGGTGTTCCATGTACCGCTGGACGAGGTGACACCTCTTCAGAGACGAAATGCCAAGGCGGTAAACTTTGGAATTGTTTACGGCATCAGTTCCTTTGGATTGAGCCAGGATTTAAGTATTACCAGAAAAGAGGCAGCTGCCTACATCGAAAAATATTTTGAAACCTATCCGAAGATCAAGGGATTTCTGGATGGCCTGGTAAAAGAAGGCAGGGAACATGGTTATGTGACTACCATGTTTGGCAGACGAAGACCTGTGCCGGAACTGAAATCCAGCAATTTCATGCAGCGTTCTTTCGGAGAACGTGTGGCCATGAATTCCCCGATCCAGGGTACTGCGGCGGACATCATCAAGATCGCCATGAACCATGTTTATGAACGGATGAAAAAAGAAGGCCTGCACTCAAGACTGGTGCTTCAGGTACACGATGAGCTTTTGATCGAGACAAAGAAGGAAGAAATCGAGATCGTTTCCCGCATTCTGGAAGAAGAGATGAAGGGAGCCGCAGATCTTGCAGTGGAACTTGAAGTGGATATGCACCAGGGCGACAGCTGGTATGAGGCGAAATAAATGAGAGTGATCGGAGTAACCGGCGGAGTAGGCGCCGGAAAAAGTACAGTACTTGGAATCCTGGAAGAAGAGTTTCAGGCATATGTGATTCAGGCAGACCAGCTTGGCCATATTTTGATGGAACCGGGAGAAGAATGTTACGATGCGGTGATCGCATTGTTTGGAAAAGAAATCATAAAAAAAGATAAAACTATTGACCGGAGAAGGATTTCTGATGTAGTATTCACAGATAAGGATATGCTTTTGAAATTAAACGGGATCATTCATCCGGCCGTAAAACAGAGAATCCTCCGTCTTCTTGGAGAACAGAAGGAAGCGGGAAGAGGAATCTGCGTTGTGGAGGCTGCTCTTTTTCTGGAAGAAAATTATCAAGAATTCTGTGATGAAGTCTGGTATGTGTATACAGAAGAAGAGGTCCGGATCCAGCGCCTGATGGAAAGCCGCGGCTATTCCAGAGAGAAATCTCTTGGCATTATCCGAAACCAGGTATCTGATCAGGTTTTCAGAGAACACACGGATTATGTGATCGAAAACAACGGAGATCTTTCAGATACCCGGAGACAGATCAGAGAAGGGATAGAGAGAAAATGAGACTTTGTAGTATTGCCAGCGGAAGCAGTGGCAACTGTATCTATGTGGGCTCTGAGGAGGCACATGTCCTGGTAGATGTGGGGATCAGCGGGAAAAATATCGAGAAAGGCCTGAATACCCTTGACCTTACCGGAAAAGATGTGGACGGAATCCTGATCACCCATGAACATTCCGACCATATCAAGGGCCTGGGAGTGATCTCCAGAAAATACGGAATTCCCATTTACGCCACAGGCGGGACTGCAGATGCCATGCTTCGGATGAAATCCCTTGGAAAAATGCCGGAGGGACTGATCCACGAGATCCGGGAAGACGAACCTTTTGAGATCAAAGACCTGACAGTAAATCCTTTTACCATTCCCATGATGCGGCACAGCCGGTAGGTTACCGCCTGAAATGTGGAGAACATTCGGTGGGAATTGCCACAGATCTTGGAAAATATAATGATTACATTGTAAAAAATCTGGAGAATCTGGATGCGGTGCTTCTGGAAGCCAACCATGATATCCGTATGCTCCAGGTTGGAAAATACCCTTATTATCTGAAACAGAGAATCCTGGGAGACAGAGGCCATCTTTCCAACGAGAATGCAGGCCGCCTGCTTTGCCGGATTCTCCATGATAATCTGAAAGCTGTTTTTCTCGGCCATTTAAGCCGGGAAAACAACTACGAAGAACTTGCCTATGAGACTGTTTGCTCGGAGGTAACGCTTGGTGACAACCCGTATCGTTCCAGGGATTTTAAGATCCAGGTAGCGAAGAGGGATCACATATCAGAAATAATCACAGTGTAGAAAGGAAAAAACGATGAAGAAGACAATTATCACAGTAGTAGGAAATGACACAGTAGGAATTATCGCAAAAGGTTTGTACATACCTTGCAGAGAATCAGGTTAACATTCTGGATATTTCTCAGACCATCGTTCAGGGGTACTTCAACATGATGATGATCGCAGACACAGCAAAAATGTGAAAAAGATGGCGGCACACTTGCAAAAGAGCTGGAAAATCTTGGCAAAGAGATCGGCGTTGTGATCCACTGCCAGCATGAAGATATTTTTTAACATGATGCATCGAGTATAATAAAATAACGGTATACCGTCATTTAACCTATAAACTGTGAAGCAGTTTATGGGCTATGAGCAAGTAGCGAAGCGGATTGCGAATATCCGCTTGACCATCAATCATCAGGGAGAAAATAAAATGATCAATATTTTTGAGGTAAACGAGACAAATAAAATGATCGAACAGGAGAATCTGGATGTGCGTACCATTACTATGGGTATCAGCCTTTTAGACTGTATCGATCCTGACCTGGATGCACTGAATCAGAAAATATATGAGAAGATCACCACAAAAGCCAGAAACCTGGTAGCGACCGGTGATGAGATCGCAACCGAGTACGGGATCCCGGTTGTAAATAAACGAATTTCCGTAACACCGATCGCTCTGGTTGGTGGAGCCGCATGTAAGAAACCGGAAGATTTTGTGACCATCGCAAGAACACTGGATAAATGTGCCAAGGAAGTTGGAGTGAACTTATCGGCGGATATTCCGCACTGGTAAGCAAGGGAATGACTCCGGCAGAGGAACTTCTCATCCGCTCCATCCCGCAGGCAATGGCAGAGACAGAGCGTGTCTGCAGTTCTGTAAACGTTGGTTCCACCAAGACCGGTATCAATATGGATGCCGTAAAACTGATGGGCGAGATCGTCCTTGCAACCGCAGAGGCGACCAAAGAGCAGGATTCCCTTGGCTGTGCCAAGCTTGTGGTATTCTGTAACGCACCGGATGATAACCCGTTTATGGCAGGTGCTTTCCATGGTGTTACAGAAGCTGACTGCATCATCAATGTAGGTGTCAGCGGCCCTGGCGTTGTAAAAAAAGCCTGGAGCAGGTTCGTGGAGAGGATTTCGGAACACTTTGCGAGATGATCAAACGTACCGCATTTAAGGTAACACGAGTTGGACAGCTGGTTGCACGTGAGGCATCCAGACGTCTGGATGTGCCGTTTGGTATTGTGGATCTTTCTCTTGCACCGACACCGGCCATCGGTGATTCCGTAGCGGAGATCCTGGAGGAGATCGGTCTTGAGAGAGCCGGCGCACCGGGAACAACTGCAGCACTTGCCCTTCTTAATGACCAGGTGAAAAAAGGCGGTGTTATGGCAGCAGCAGCTGTAGGAGGCTTAAGCGGTGCCTTTATTCCGGTCAGTGAGGATCAGGGAATGATCGATGCGGTAAACGAAGGAGCTCTTACTCTTGAAAAACTGGAAGCCATGACCTGCGTATGCTCGGTCGGCCTGGATATGATCGCAGTTCCGGGAGATACCAAAGCTACCACACTGGCAGGTATCATTGCAGATGAGTCTGCCATCGGTATGGTAAACCAGAAGACAACTGCAGTACGTCTGATCCCGGTAATTGGCAAAGGCGTAGGCGAAACTGTTGAGTTTGGCGGACTTCTTGGCTATGCACCGATCATGCCGGTAAATTCCTTCTCCTGCGATGCGTTTGTACAGAGAGGTGGAAGAATCCCGGCACCGATCCACAGCTTTAAGAACTAAGGTACTGTTTACTTTATGACCGGCAACACGTTTCGCGATGCACAGAATTTCTGAAATTAATTTCATTTCGGGGTTGACAGACTCACGTTGATGTGCTAAAGTAAACACAACTTAAAAAACAAACCAGTGAGAAAGAGAAGTAAACATTTCAGGAGCTTCGCAGAGAGCGGTGATGGTGGGAATCCGGCAGGGAACCAGATGTTGAATGGACTTTACGAGGGCGGCCCGAACTATTTATCTGTACAGTAGGCGTCGACGGGAACCGAACCCGTTATCAATGAGGAGTGTATGTTAGTACACCGGAAAGTGGACGATTCGTCAATTTGAGTGGTACCGCGATAATAAAGAACTTTTATTACCGTCTCAAGCATAATATAAGCTTGAGACGGTTTTTGTGTTACAGGAAAAAGAAATTCTGTTGCATAAAAAGTTGTTCCGGAAAAGCAGACCGCAGGGTGTACAAAAAGTAATCATAAGCGGAAATAAGAAGGGAGAACAAAATTATGAAAAAAAGAATGTTAGTAATCGCAGCAGCAGTAGCAGCAACAAGTATGATGATGTCCAGCCCGGTTATGGCAGAGGATTTTAAAGTAGGTATCTGCAATTATGTAGACGATGCTTCTCTGAACCAGATTGTAGATAATATCCAGTCCCGTCTGGAAGAGATCGGCAAAGAAAAAGGTATCACATTTGATGTATCCTATGATAACTGCAATGCAGATGCCAGTGTTATGGAACAGATCATTTCCGATTTCCAGGCAGATAACGTTGACCTGATGGTAGGTGTGGCTACACCGGTGGCAATGCGTATGCAGTCTGCTACAGAGGGAAGTGATACACCGGTTGTTTTCTCCGCAGTATCCGATCCGGTTGGCTCCGGCCTTGTAGATTCTCTGGATGCTCCTGGAGCAAATATTACAGGAACCAGTGATTATCTGGATACTTCTTCTATCATGAAACTGATCCAGGCACAGAATCCGGATGTAAAGAAAATCGGTCTTCTTTATGATGTAGGACAGGACTCCTCCACAACAGCGATCCAGGAAGCAAAAGATTACCTGGATGAGCAGGGAATCGAATATGTAGAACGTACCGGAACGACTACCGATGAAGTCCAGCTTGCGGCAGATGCACTGATCGCAGATGGTGTGGATGCCGTATTTACACCTACAGACAATACCATCATGACAGCAGAGCTTTCTATTTATGAGAAATTTATTGACGCAGGAATCCCTCACTACACAGGTGCTGACTCCTTTGCATTAAATGGTGCTTTTGTAGGATATGGTGTTGATTATGCAAATCTTGGACAGAAAACAGCCGATATGATCGCAGATATCCTGGTAGATAACGCAGATCCGGCCAAAACCGCTGTGGAAACATTTGATAATGGTACTGCAACAGTTAATACAGAAACCTGCAAAGAACTTGGTCTTGATTTTGATACCGTAAAGAAAGCATTTGAGCCGCTCTGCACACAGGTAAATGAGATCACAACCGCAGAGAGCTTCGATGAAGTAGACGCAAAATAAATAACCGTTCACCTTGTAGAACAGTTATGAAATAAATCCAATTGGAGGAAATCACTGTGACGATTGCAACTATGTTCTCCCTCGGGGAGACTGCTCTGAAGCTTGGACTGATCTGTTCCCTGACAGTTCTTGCTCTGTTTCTTAGTTATTCTATGCTGAATGTCTGCGACCTTTCTACAGATGGCTGCTTTACTTTTGGAGCCGCTGTAGGAGCCGTAGTAGCTGTAAGCGGACATCCGTTTCTGTCCATAGTGGCAGCTATGGCAGCAGGTGTTACGTCGGGATTTGTAACTGCCATCTTGCAGACAAAGCTGGGAGTAGACAGCCTGCTTGCAGGTATCATTGTAAATACGGCCTTATATTCCGTAAATATTGCGGTCATGGGAGGCTCTTCTCTCATTAATATGAACCGGACAACCACGGTATTTACCATGATGAAGGATGCACTTGCAGGTACACCTTTAAAAGGCAGAGAAGATATTATCATTGCAGCCATCGCAGTGATCCTTGTGATCGTATTTCTGGTATTTTTCCTGAGAACAAGACTTGGTCTTGCAATCCGGGCAACCGGAAATAATTCCGATATGGTAAAATCTTCCTCCATCAATCCGGTCTTTACAACTGTGATCGGCCTTTGTGTGGCAAATGCATTTACCGCACTTTCCGGATGCCTTCTGTCCCAGTCACAGAAATCCGTAGATATCAACATCGGACAGGGTATGGTCACCATCGCACTGGCATCTCTGCTGATCGGAGGTACTCTTCTTGGTCATGGAGGAATTTTTTGTAAGGGCGGTAGGAATGGTGCTTGGTTCCTTTATCTTCCGCCTTGTGTACACCATTGCACTTCGTTTCAATATGCCGGCGTTATGCTGAAACTGGTATCTTCTGTGATCGTTGTTCTTGCAATTTCCGGTCCATATCTTAAGAAACAGTGGCCGCAGATCCGAAGAAGAATGACTCATACAAAAGGAGGCAGATGATCCATGTTAAAAAATCAGCCATATTTCAAAAAACATTTAATCCGGGAACCGTAAACGAAAAAAAAAGACGAATCGAAAGATCTTTCCCTGGAACTGAAAAAAAGGCGACTTTGCTACGATCATCGGTTCCAATGGTGCGGGAAAATCAACACTTTTCAACGCAATCTGCGGTGATTTCCTTACAGATGCAGGCTCTATCGAGCTGGACGGCAGGGATATCACATTTATGCCGCAGCACGCACGTGCAAAAAGAAATCGGCCGTCTTTATCAGGACCCGATGCGCGGAACTGCTCCGGGTATGACGATCGAAGAGAATCTTGCGCTTGCAGCCGGGAAGGGCGGATGGCTTTCCCACACAACCCGGCAGGAAAAAAGAACGTTTTCGTGAGGAACTGAAGAAACTGGACATCGGCCTGGAAGAGCGGATGAGTCATCCGGTAGGACTTCTTTCCGGTGGGCAGAGACAGGCCTTGACACTTCTGATGGCGACCATGAACCCGCCGAAACTGCTTCTTCTGGATGAGCATACTGCAGCACTTGACCCGGGAACTGCAGAGAAAGTCCTGAATCTCACAAAACGGATCGTGGAAGAACATCAGCTGACCTGTCTGATGATCACACACAATATGCAGTCAGCAATTGATCTTGGAAACCGTATTTTGATGATGGATTCCGGTAATATCGTACTGGATATCGGAGGAGAAGAGAAAAAGAACATGACTGTGGACGGTCTTCTTGAGAAGTTTAAGACAGGAGCCGGCAAGGCCTTGGATAATGACCGTATTCTTTTGTCGGAATAATGAATGATAAGTAGAAGAGCCATCACTATCTGAAACAGGTGGTGGTTCTTTTTTTGTGGAAAATTCTTGAGTATATCACGTTACCGTGGTAAAATAAATGAAATCGCTTTGTGATTTTATTTATGAGCAAGTAGCGAAGCGGATTGCGAATATCCGATTAACTTTATTATGGAAGAGGGACGAATGATATGCAGTTTTCAAAAAGACTGGACCGATTTGGGGATGAAATTTTTTGCTGCTCTGAACAACCGGCGCATGGAGCTGGAAGCCCAGGGCATGAAGATCTATAACATGAGTGTGGGAACCCCGGATTTAAAACTCCGGAATACATCAAAAAAGCCGTAGCAGAAGCGGCCATGGATGACAACAACTGGAAGTACAGCCTCCGGGATCTGCCGGAGCTTCTGGAAGCAGTCTGTACTTATTATAAAAAACGTTTTTGATGTGGAACTGAACACCGGATATGGTAATGACCGTTTATGGAAGCCAGGAAGGAATGGGACATCTCGGCATGGCCCTCTGTGACGAAGGAGATACCGTCCTTCTTCCGGACCCGTGCTATCCGGTATTTGCAGCAGGAAGCCTGATGGCCGGAGCGGTTCCTTACTACTATCCACTGGTTGCGGAACATGACTTTCTCCCCTATGTAAAAGGAATCCCGGAAGAAGTGGCAAAAAAGGCCAAATACATGGTGGTATCCCTTCCGTCCAATCCGGTAGGAAGTATAGCCACACCAGGACTTTACGAAGAAATCGTGGAATTTGCGAAAAAATATGATATTCTCATTATTCATGATAATGCATACAGCGATATTATCTTTGACGGAGCATTTGGAGGAAGCTTCCTTGCAACACCAGGGGCAAAAGAGATCGGAGTGGAGTTCTTCAGCCTTTCCAAATCCTTCAATGTTACCGGTGCAAGGCTCAGCTTTCTGGTAGGTCGGCCGGACGTGATCGCAGCACTTCGCAAGCTGAGAAGCCAAATTGATTTCGGCATGTTCCTGCCACTTCAGAAAGCCGCTGTTGCAGCACTTGAGGGACCGCTGGACAGCGTAAAAGAACAGTGTCAGATGTACGAGGAGAGAAGAGATGCCCTCTGCCAGGGACTTCGCAACATTGGCTGGGAACTTCCAAATGGAAAAGGTACCATGTTCGTCTGGGCAAAGATCCCGGGTGGCCGCACGGACAGCATGGCATTTTGTATGGAACTGATGGAAAAAGCCGGCGTCATCGTAACACCGGGAGCAAGCTTCGGTCCTCACGGAGAAGGCTACGTACGTTTCGCTCTGGTACTTCCGCCGGAGAAGATCCGGGAAGCAGTGGAAGCGATTGGGAACAGCGGAATTACCGTTACAAAATGATCCGCGGTGACTTCTGAAATTCATGGATAAACGGCTGGCCTGTTTTCCGGCAGAGAAGCATCTCATAAAGACCGGAGCTTTGCAGGTTTTTTGGAAAATATCCAATCCGTCTTTATCAAGAACAGAAGAAGCATCGGCAGATTTGGTCAGGAGAGGAATGGAAGCATTTCGTTTGATCTGCCAAGGAGTGGCGTACTGTTTTTGCAAAAACCAAGTACCTGGGCATAGGGGATATGTCCGGGTGCTTTTTCTTTCAGATCAAGAAAGATCCGGACAAGACCACGGCAGATGGCGGAGCGGGTGATATCTCTGGTTTTCAGAAGATCCGCAAACTGGGAAAAACTTTCATACTGGTTCCGGTATTTTAAGATCCGGCGGATCAATGCATCGGAAAGATCCGGATACTGACGCAGCGTTTCTTCCGTTTCCAGAAGAAGCTTATAGTGCAGAGGAAGATCCAGAGTTGTTTCCGAAAGCCAGCAGCCCTTTTTAAGCGCAGAGGAAAAAACCGGAAATGCCGCAGCCGGAATAAAACGGGAAAAATCCATGGCGTCCTTTTTGGCGGAAAGAAGTTCCCGGATACCGGAAGCAGACGGGAAAAAATCTCCGGAAACATCCGAGAGATCCGCATCGTGATACCCACTTCCTTTTCGGAGAAGCGCATGGGGACGGATGGAGCTGTTCTGGCGCAGCAGGGCTTTGCAGTATTCAATACCAAGAATATTGTTGGGCGAAGAAGGATAGAATCCATCTGCTCCGGAAAAATAAAATGTCCGTCACCGGAAGACACATCAGAGATGGCAGATTTTGCAACATAACTTGTCAGCGCACGGCTTCTTGCCAGAGGAAAACTCATTCCGTCACGCAGGTTTTCTGAAGAAAATCTCTGTATACAGGCGGTTCCGCAACAAGAATACGAGCTGTTTCCATAAGGATCTCCGTATCGCCGCATTCGCTTCCAAAACAAAGTTCATCTACGCACCCAAGTCCATCCAGAAGACTTACGCCGCCTGCGGCAAAGCCCTCCGCACTGGCAGTGGAAACCTGGATGGGAAGCTCCAGGACAAGATCGGCACCGCCAAGAAGAGCCATCTCCGCCCGGAGATATTTTTCCATAAGCGCAGGTGCGCCTCTCTGCACAAAATCTCCGCTCATGGCGACGATCACATAATCAGCACCAAGAGTTTCTCTGACATAACGGATCTGATATTCATGCCCCCTGTGAAAAGGATTGTATTCTGCAATAATTCCAACAACTTTCATATAAAAAACCTGCCATTTCTGAAAAGTTAAATTTTACTCAGAGCCTTACCACGAGACAGACTGCATATACCTGCCTGGCACTGCGTTTTTCCGTAATGAAGCTATTCTAACATAAGCACTGCAAAAAGTTAAGTCATACATAATCCACTTCGCAGCCAGCCCGTAAATTGCACCTCAAAAAATACGCCGCACATCCATTTTCTGACAATGAAAAGCTTGAAATACAAAGTGTAAGGAGGTATAATAAACACAGTGTAGTGCCCGAACAGACACTAGCGTTTTTGTTACATCAAGAAAGGAGCCATTTAATCATGGGATTTGTTGAACTGCTTAAAAAAAGAGCAAAAGAAAGCGTAAAAACAATTGTACTGCCAGAGACAGAGGATATGAGAACTCTTGAGGCAACTGACAAGATTCTGAAAGAGGGAGTTGCCAAGATCATCCTTATCGGTAACGAGGAAGAGATCAATAAGAAAGCAGCAGAAGGCGGCTTTGATATTTCCGGCGCACAGATCGTAGATCCGGAGACATCTGACAGAACTCAGGCATACATTGATAAATTCGTAGAGCTGAGAGCCAAGAAAGGAATGACACCTGAGAAAGCAAAAGAGATCCTTCATACTCAGTACCCATACTATGGCGTAATGATGGTTAAAATGGGTGATGCAGACGGTATGGTATCCGGTGCATGCCACTCTACAGCAGATACACTTCGTCCATGCCTTCAGATCCTGAAGACAAAACCGGGAACCAAGCTTGTATCCGCATTCTTCCTGATCGTAGTTCCGGATTGCGAGTATGGTGCAAACGGTGCATTCGTATTTGCGGATTCCGGTCTGAACCAGAACCCGACTCCGGATGAACTTTCCGCAATCGCAGCATCTTCCGCTGAGTCCTTCAAGCTTCTTGTTCAGGAGGAGCCGATGGTAGCTATGCTTTCCCACTCCACCAAGGGAAGTGCAAAACATCCTGACGTAGATAAGATGGTAGAGGCTACCAGAATCGCCAAAGAGGAGCATCCGGAGCTTAAACTTGACGGAGAGTTCCAGCTTGACGCTGCTATCGTTCCAAGCGTAGGCGCATCCAAAGCACCTGGAAGCGAAGTAGCAGGTAAAGCAAATGTCCTTATCTTCCCAGACCTTGATGCAGGTAACATCGGATACAAGCTTGCTCAGCGTCTTGGTAAAGCAGAAGCATACGGACCTGTTACACAGGGTATCGCGAAACCTGTAAACGACCTGTCCCGTGGATGCTCTGCAGATGATATCGTAGGTGTTGTAGCGATCACAGCAGTACAGTGCCAGGCAGAGGATAAATAATCCGGTTATCATCCTTACATATCATGTTAGGGGCAAAACACCTTTTGCCCCTAACCTTATATTATAAAAAATCAGGAGAGTAAATATCATGAACGTATTGGTTATCAACTGTGGAAGTTCTTCATTAAAATATCAGTTAATCAACTCCGATACAGAGGCAGTCCTTGCAAAAGGTCTCTGCGAGAGAATCGGTATCGACGGAAGACTGGTATACCAGAAAGCCGGCTGTGACAAGGAGATCACAGAGGCAGCTATGCCAACACATAAAGAGGCAATCCAGATGGTACTGGATGCACTTACCAATGACAAGACAGGCGCAATCGGAAGCCTGAAAGAAGTTAACGCGATCGGACACCGTGTCGTACACGGCGGTGAGAAATTCGCTTCCTCCGCAGTGATCACAGATGAGATGATCAAAGCCGTAGAAGAGTGCAACGATCTTGCACCGCTTCACAACCCGGCAAACCTGATCGGTATCCGCGTATGTGCAGACCTTATGCCAGGTGTACCACAGGTAGCAGTATTTGATACCGCTTTCCATCAGACAATGCCGGCTAAGGCTTATCTCTACGGACTTCCGCTTGACTTCTACAAGAAATATAAAGTAAGAAGATACGGTTTCCACGGAACATCCCACAGCTTTGTATCCAAGAGAGCTGTTGAGTTCCTTGGCCTTGACAAAGATAACTCCAAAGTTATCGTTTGCCACCTTGGAAACGGATCCTCTATCAGCGCTGTTGTAAACGGTAAATGTGTAGATACCACAATGGGTCTTACACCACTTGAAGGTGTTGTTATGGGAACACGTTCCGGTAACATCGATCCGGCTATCATGGAGTTCATCGCCAAGAAAGAGAACCTTGATATCGAGGGCGTTATGAACGTACTCAACAAGAAATCCGGTCTTCTCGGACTTTCCGGCGGACTTTCCAGCGACTTCCGTGACCTTAACGAGGCAGCTGAGGGTGGAAACGAAGATGCAGCAAACGCAATCGACGTTCTCTGCTACGGTATCGCTAAATTCGTAGGCGGATATGTTGCAGCAATGAACGGTGTTGACGCGATCGTCTTCACAGCAGGTATCGGCGAGAACGCAATCCCGGTACGTGAGAAAGTTGTAAGCTATCTTGGATACCTTGGTGTAACACTTGACAAAGATGCAAACGGACATCGTGGCGAGGAGATCGTAATCTCCACACCAGATTCCAAAGTGAAAGTTGCAGTTATCCCGACAAATGAGGAGCTTGCAATCTGCCGTGAGACTGTAGCACTGGTATAATCAGCCGCTTCAGTACTGACACAGATGGTATAAAACCGTTCGGGCATAGCCGGAAATCAGGCAGAATATTACTGCGAACCAGCAGTATACATTCGGGGGGCGGACAGTTAAAAG
>ENA-OQAJ01000217-OQAJ01000217.1-human-gut-metagenome-genome-assembly--contig:-NODE-217-length-18196-cov-2.922076_pt1 | contig 18196 bp, 27 predicted proteins | sample MGYA00242736_ERZ504529 | MGnify/ENA primary metagenome ERZ504529 (study PRJEB26092, sample SAMD00036275) | human gut metagenome | host: Homo sapiens | study: EMG produced TPA metagenomics assembly of...
CAGAACAAGCGTAGGAAGTCAGGATGTTTGACTATTTCTATGGGCAGTCGGGCGAGATGTTCTCGTATTTCCGGGTGCCCAAAATTTAATTCCGGGACATAAATTCAAGGACCTGTCCACTGATGCCAAAACGCTGTACGGCATCCTGTTGGACCGCATGGGGCTGTCGGTGAAAAACGGATGGCTGGATGAGCAGGGAAGGGTGTATATCATTTTTCCTGTGCAGGAAGTGATGGATGCACTGGGCTGCGCAGACAACAAGGCTACCAAACTGTTCCGGGAATTGGAAAAGTTTGGTCTGATTGAGCGCAAACGGCGCGGGCTGGGAAAACCCAATCTGATTTACGTCAAAAACTTTGCAGACCCGCGTTTCCGGAATCGTGAAAAGAACGGTTCCGGTGCCGCGGATTCAGCGCAGCAGGAAACGGCAAAATCACGAGGAAATAAGACTGAGTGGAATAAAACCGAGGGGAGTGAACCTGATCCTTTCTCTTCCGACGCGGAGGACGAATCGGATGAGCGCACACGGCTGGAAGCGTATTTTATGCAGTCGTTGGAGGTGGACTTGCTGCTCCGGGCCTGCCCGGATGAGGAGGACACCATCCATCAAATCGTGAATCTTCTGGTGGATACCTGCTCTTCGAAACGCAGAATGCTGCGGGTGGCAGGGGATGACAAGCCCGCGGAGGTCGTGCGCAGCCGATTCATGAAGCTGAATGTTCTGGAACGGCACTGCAACCAGGCCAAGATCCCGGTTATCTCGGTACATGGTCTGCGGCATACCCACGCTTCGGTGCTTCTGTTTGCAGGTGTATCTATTGCAAGCGTGGCAAGGCGGCTGGGGCATTCCAGCATGACAACAACGCAGAAAACCTACCTGCACATCATTCGGGAACTGGAAAATCAGGATATTGACCTTGTAATGCGGTCACTCTCTGGATTAAGCTGATAAAATAATCAACCATCGCTCGCGCTGATGAAGGATGATAAGAAAAAACGTGGTCGTTTTGATGTTATTCATAATACAAAAAAGAGTGGCAGTGTTCAAAGCGAAATGCTGTCACTCTTTTTTAAAACTTCAACCTCTCCTGCAAAAAGCGGCACAATAGCTCCGCACAGGCGTTGTGTTGTTTTTGGGGACGGAGGAATCCGGCACAAATAGGCGGCAGACCGTCTAATATTAAATCCCGGACATTGGACATCTGGTTGCTGGAAGATTTCTCGAAACGGTTCAGAGATACACAATTCTGCTCCTGCGTGCGGTAGAGTACCTGATAAAATTGCTCGACCAGCTCCAGCTGTGGGTGTGCACTGCTCTCCCGCAGTGCCTGCACAGCGGTGCCAGGGCATCCGGGGCAAAGCCGGGCACCAGCAGGGTCTGCCCGTCCAGCTCTGCCGGTGTAATATGCGTTCGCTCCCAGAAAGGGCTGCTGCGGCAGACCATGACGGCGGCGGTATGCTGTGAAAGGGCGGTGCGTGCAAGCCCCGCAGCACAGCCGCCCAGGTCCATCACCAGCCGGCATCCAGTGCGCCCCGTTGCAGTTGCACCGGCACTTCATCGTTGGACAGGGAAGTAAGCTCCAAGGGGATGCCGGGGTACTGCTGCCGGAATGCTTCCAGCACCTCCCCCAGATTGCAGATAGTCCGGAACCAGTGCCACGCTGATGCCCAGCCGCAGTGGTGCAGACTGGATGTCCTGATAAGCTTGCTGGCACAGGGCATTGAATTGCTGCACCACCGGCGCAGCCTGTGCCCGGAACCGCTCACCCTTTTCAGTAAGAGCCAGATGATTGCGGTTGTTGACAAACAGCTTGCCGCAAAGCTCTTCTTCCAGTGCAGCAATGCTCACGCGCAGGCTGCCGGGACAGATACATCCGCCCGGCGGTGTGGGTGTAATTCAAATCTTCGCACAGTGCCAGAAAATAGCGCAGCTGCTGGATGGTCATGATGTGCTCCTTTTTACAAAACGCAAGTTTTACTTGATACTTATAAGGATATTATATCTTCTTTTTCTTTGTTTGTAAATGTGATACTTTTAACAAGAACGGCAATAGATTTTTGTCGATGCGAAGGATATAGCAAGAAAAGGAAGGAATTATTATGGAAAAGATCTCCCGTAAAGGATTTCTGAAGATCGCAGCAGCTGCTGCCATGAGCGGCGTGACCGCTGCCGGTCTGGCTGCCTGCAATGCAGCCAGTGGCTCCTCTGGCGCTTCCAGTGCAGCCGGTATCTACACCCCCGGCACCTACACCGCTACTGCCAAGGGCATGAGCGAGATCACCGCCACGGTCACCTTTGATGCCAACACCATCACCAAGGTGGAGCTGGACCTCTCCGGCGAGACCGAGAGCATCGGTGGCGCTGCCAAGGACAAGCTGATCGAGCAGATCATGAACGCCCAGACCAGCCAGATCGACGGCGTGACCGGTGCAACCGTCACCAGCAAGGCCGTGCAGAACGCTGTGGCAGACTGCATCCAGCAGGCCAGCGGCGGTGCCATCAACCCTGCACAGCAGTCCACCGAGGAAACCTCCTCTACCGCCGACTGGTGGGTGAGGCACCGGAGATCGCCGAGAGCGATATCAAGCAGACCGTGGACTGCGAGGTTCTGGTGGTGGCGCCGGTTCTTCCGGTAGCTTTGCTGCCGCCGCTGCGCCGAGGCTGGTGCCAAGACCATCCTCATCGAGAAGTTTGGTCACGATATGGCCAGCGGCATCCGGGATACGCTGGCAGCCTGCGGCTCCAAGCAGCAGCAGGAGGACGGCGACGACGTGAGCAAGAAGGACGCCGTGTGCTACCTGTGCAACTGGAGTCAGGGATACACCCGCCGCAGTCTGGCACAGGTCTGGGCCGATAAGAGCGGCGAGACCATGGACTGGTTCACGGATGTTCTGGCCGAAAGCGGTATCGACTTCCGCCACGAGATCGACGAAAAGCACGAGGGTGACAATTACGAGGTTCTGGATGTCGGCCACAGCACCCAGTATGGCGAAGAATACAGCGAGCAGCTGACCATGGATGCCGTGCTGAAGCACGCTGAGGCAGACGGCCTTGAAGTGCAGTACGAGATCACCATGGTCAAGCTGGAAAAGGACGGAGACCGCGTCACCGGCCTCATCGCCAAGAATGCCAACGATGAATATGTGCGCTACAACGCTTCCAAGGGCGTGATCCTCGCCTGCGGCGGCTACAGCGGAAACGAGACCATGATGAACGCCCTGCAGCCCCAGAGCGTGGAGCAGACCTGCGTCAACTACTCCAAGCCCGGCGCAAAGGCGACGGCATCAAGGCGTGCCTGTGGGCTGGTGCCATCATGGACACCACCCACACCTCCATGATCTTCGACCGTGGTGCCATCAAGCCGGACCAGACCGGCGAGTACGGCAAGGCCAGCGATGGTGCCCTCTTCTGGATGGGCAGCCAGCCGTTCTTGAAGGTGAACCTGAAGGGTGAACGCTTTATGAACGAGTATATGCCCTACGATTGGTGCTGCACGCTGCCGCCAGCCAGCCCTACCACACCTACTGCACCGTGTGGGACAGCAAGTATGCCGAGGACTGCGAGCACTTCGCCACCCATGGCTGCAGCCGTCTGTATCCCCATGTCAACGGCACCAACGGTGTTCCCCATGGACTATGTGCAGGCAATGAACGCCGACCTGCAGGATCAGGGCTACATCGTGGAGGCCGACACCATCGAGGAGCTGGCCGACAAGCTGGGTCTGCCGAAGGAGACCTTTACCGCTACGGTGGACCATTACAATGAGCTGGCCGCCAAGGGCGAGGATGAGGACTACGGCAAGGAGAACTACCGCCTCTCCACCCTGAGCGAGGCACCCTTCTACGGCGTCCGTCAGGCCGGCGGCTATCTGATCTGCACCATCGACGGCATCCAGATCGACGACAATATGCACGCCATTGATCAGGACTTCAAGGCCATTCCCGGTCTGTATGTCATTGGTGACATGAGCGGCAACTACTTCTCCGGCAGCTATCCCAGCCTGATGGCAGGTGCCGCCGCAGGCCGCAGTGCCACCTTCGGCCGCCTTGCCGGTCAGAACGCTGCCGCAGGCATCTGATTACAACGTTTTCCTTCTCTTCTAATTATATCTGCACCTGAAAAAGCCGCTCCGGGTCTAGCCGGGGCGGCTTTTCTGATGAATGCGGAGAAGAAAATGTATTCTCAGGCGTGAAAACCGCTCACTGCCCTTCTTTTCCGTTCGGATGCTCGTCCTTCTCCAGAACAAGATCCATGAGATATTCAAAGGTGATAAGCACGCGCGCATAGAAATAGTTGGCGGTAAGGTTCCGGTCGTCCAGCATCTTGTCGTCCAGCAGCACAAAGGCAGGGTCTGCACAGCGGGCGATGGGAGAATTGTCGGCACCCACAAAGGCAATGATGCTCCGGTGCTGTGCAAAGGAATCCTGTACCGGCTTCAGGATGGTGCCAGTCTTTCCACTCTTGCTGATGGCAATGACCAGCCCGGCATTCAGTGCACCGCTTTCGTAGACCTCATAGCTGTTGGAGCCGATGGCGCAGTAGCCCAGAACCAGCAGCTTCCGCACCATAAATTCCTGCAAAGGGGCACAAGAACCCGGTGCCTGTCACAAGGATGGGCTTTTGCCGGTTGGCGTGGAGCAGCTCCACAAAGCGGTGTATTTTTTCTTCTGGGATACCCCCGATAAAGGCGGTGATGTCGGAGGCGTGGTTTTTGTTGTCGATCTCGTTCTGGATCAGAAAACCGATGCGGTAGATCATATCGGTGTAGCCGGTATAGCCCATCTTTTTGCTCAGCCGGATCACGGCCGCGGGGGAGGTATAATTCTGCGCTGCAAACTCTCGCACGCTGCACTGACCGCCGTTTTTTGCGGTTTCCAGCACCGCCTGCAAAAGCTGCTGCTCGTTGGCATTCAGATTGGTGCTGATCTGCCAGTTTATAAAGGTTCGTGTTTCATATTTTACTCCGATTTTCGAATCAAAGAACGGCTTGATTCCATAAAGTATACGCTGAATCGCGTATTTTGTCAATAAACATTTCGATGTATCCAACATGAAAGCGAAACATGTTTTCAGCTTTTGCGAACAAGTTCAAAAAAAAAGTCCAATTCGGTAGATTTTTTGTGCAGAGTGATATAATCAAGCCATCGAAACGGTAAGGTGCACCCCCGAAACGAAGAGACAATTTGAAAAGAGAGATTCATGGAACGTTAGGAGAACACCAATGAAACAAAAAGTTATGGATGCTATGCAGAGCTTTTCCAGAGCTCTGATGGGCCCCGTTCTGTTCCTGCCCATTGCGGGTATGCTGCAGGCGATTTCTTCGGTCATGAGCAACACGGCACTGGTGACAGAGGGCGGTGTTGTCTGGACCCTCGGCAAATTCATCAATGGCGGCGTTGGAGCAGTCATTGGCAATCTGGGTATCCTGTTCTGCGTGGGCATCGCAATGAGCCTTGCCAAAAAGCGCAAGGCAGATGCGGCATTTCTGGCACTGGTCAGCTATCTGGTCTGGCTGGCAGCCAATTCCCGCTGGCTGGATGTGGCAGGACTGACCATCGCCGGTGATACGGCAAGCGCTTTGTACGGCACCGGTCAGACCATCTGCCTCGGCTATCACGTTACTGACATGGGCGTATTTCTGGGCATGATCCTTGGCGTGGTGGTGGCGCTGGTCCACAACCGCTTCATCGACACCGAGTTTGAAGGTGCCATGGCCATGTACGGCAACAGCAAGTTCGTCTTTGTGGTGCTGCTGCCCATCGTTCTGGTCATGGCGGTGGTTGCCAGCTACGTCTGGCCTGTGGCTGCGGCGGGTATCAACGCCCTGACCGGTGTCATGGCAAGTGCAGGCGCGTTCGGTGTGTTCCTGTACGGCTTCTTGAACCGCGTGCTGATCCCCACGGGTCTGCATCATCTGGTCTGGTCGCCCTTCCTCTACTCCGCACTGGGCGACAGCATGATCATCGGCGGTGAGCAGATCGTTGGCGCAAAGCCTGTGTTCCTTGCCCTGCTCAGTGACCCCAGCGTGGCAATGATGCGGGATTCCGCACGTTTCTGACCTACGGTCTGATGAAGACCTTCGGCGTGATCGGCGGTGGCAATGGCTTTCATCTCCACCGCCAAAAAGGAGAAGAAGGCTGCCACCAAGGCACAGATCATCCCGGCTACCCTTACCGCCTGTCTGGTGGGCGTGACCGAGCCGCTGGAATTCACCTTCCTGTTTGCAGCTCCCGCGCTGTGGCTGGTGTACTCGGTTCTGGACGGTCTGTTCCAGATGATCGTTTACCTTGTGGGCATCCGGGTCTGCGCCACCAACGGCATCATTGATTTTCTGGTGTTGAATCTGCCTGCCGGTATCGGTCGCACCCGCTGGCCGCTGTATGTGCTGGTGGGTCTGGTGGAGATCGTGGTGATGTACCTCGTTTTCCGCTTCCTCATCGTGAAGATGAACCTCAAGACCCCCGGCCGTGAGGACGGCGAAGAAGTCACCGACCTTGCTGCAAACGCAGCTGCTGTCAAGCAACAGATCCGCAGCGGCGCAGCCGAAAAGACTGCTGCCAGCGCAAACGATGCACAGACCGCAGCCCATATCGTGGAAGGACTGGGCGGTGCAGAGAACATCCTGAACACCGATAACTGCATGACCCGTCTGCGAGTGCAGGTCAAGGATGCCGCTCTGGTCAAGGACAAGGAGTGGTTCAAGCCCACCGGCTCCGCAGGTCTGTGGTAAAGGGCAACAACATCCAGATCATTTACGGCCCCAAAGTGGGAAAGATGCGTGCCATCGTGGACAGCTACCTTGGCCGCGCAGAATAAGATATCCGCTTTTATTCATCATACAAAAAACATTATAATAGGAGGCTTGCCTTATGAAAACGTTCAAACTGGTCATCGCCGGCGGCGGCAGCACTTATACCCCCGGCATCGTCAAGAGCCTGCTGGTGCAGAAGGATCGCTTCAAGCTGAATGAGCTGGTGCTCTACGATAACAACGCAGAGCGTCAGGAGGCTGTGGGTGTCATCGTCCGCCATGTGGTGGAAATGTTCGACCCGGAACTGAAGCTGACCCTGACCACCGACCCGGAAGTTGCCATGACCGATGCGACTTCATCTTTGCACAGATGCGTGTCGGCCTGTACGCTATGCGTGAGCAGGACGAGAAGATCCCGCTGAAGTACGGCGTTGTGGGTCAGGAGACCTGCGGCCCCGGCGGTCTGGCTTACGGCCTGCGTACTATCTACCCCATGGTGGAGCTGATCGATTACTGCGAAAAGTACGCAAAGCCCACCTACTGGATCGTCAACTACTCCAACCCCGCTGCCATCGTGGCAAAGGCAACCTTCCGTCTGCGCCCGAAGGCTCGTATCCTGAACATCTGCGATATGCCGGTTGCCATCGAGCGCAACATGGCCGAGATTCTGGAGTGCGACCGTCATGATCTGGAAGTGGACTACTTTGGTCTGAACCACTTCGGCTGGTTCACCAAGGTGCGCCTGAACGGCGAGGATGTGACCGAGAAGCTCAAGAGCTATGTAGCAGAGCACGGCTATATGCCCCAGAACGCCAAGAGCGATGTGCTGCACAGCGATCCGTCTTGGCTGCACACCTACGCAAACGCCAAGAACATCTGCTCTGCTTTCCATGACTATCTGCCCAACACCTATATGCAGTACTACCTGCTGGGCGATGAAGTTGTAAAGAGCAGCGATCCCAACCACACCCGTGCCAACGAGGTCATGGAAGGCCGCGAGAAGCGCATCTTTGATGCTGTGGCAGATTATCGTGCCGGTAAGGACGTAGACCTGACCAAGTTCTTCGGCGGTGTGCACGGCGAGTTCATCGTGGACGTTGCCATGAGCCTTGCCTTCGACCTGCGCAAGCGCTATCTGGTCATGGTGGAGAACAACGGCGCTGTGGAGAACCTGCCCTCTGACGCCATGGTGGAGATTCCCGCTTATATCACCGACCGCGGCCCGGAACCCGTGCGTGTGGGCGAGATTCCCACCTTCTACAAGGGTCTGATCGAGCAGCAGGAGGCTGTGGAGAAGCTGATCGTGGATGCCGCTGTGGAGCACTCCTACGAGAAGGCACTGATGGCCTTTACTCTGTCCAAGACCGTGCCCAGCCTGCTGGTCGCCAAGAAGATCTTGGACGATATGATCGTTGCCAACAAGGCTTACTGGCCGGAGCTGCACTGATAAGTACTTCGTCAGCGGCTGATACCGGACAACTGAGCCCATAAAACATTGAACGCCTCCCCGGCATTCCTTCCAAGAAGGATGCGGGGAGTTTTTTGCTGTCATATTTACAAGTCAGAGGAATCGAAGAAGTCTTTTAATGTAATTCCTAAACCCTGACAAATTCTTTCAATCGTCTCTACGCTTAACTGCCCTCCCCGACGGGCGGTGGTTTGAATCGTGGAGTACGATATTCCGCATTTCTTTGCCAATACACATAGATTCATATCACGCACTTGCATCAAATCCTGAACACGCTTGATCGTATCCACGAAAACTCCTCCCATCTTTTTAGTTCAAAACTTTTCCAACGACCTCAAATCTTTGCTCTAGAGATGGAAAACCAGCAAGGATTCATTTGAAATTTATCCCCGAACAAATGAACTCTGCTATAATGCGGGTGCGACATATGAGGCCGACAGAATTTTGAAAGAATTGCCAGAGACATTGGAAGTACGTAAGTCCAGAGACTGCCTGATGATGAATCTGGAGGAGGCGCAGAAGTTCTTTGGTATCACTTTTAAGAAACCGTTATTTCCATGGCTTTCAAAGATTTTTGCATAAAAATGTTTTGAAAGAGATGCTTGTTGGACATCACTTTCGATAAAATGAACCTCAGAAGGGAAAAAAATATATTTCTGAGGAAGACAAAACAATGTCAAACGGTGATTATGGTTACTTCAGCAAAGGTGATACGGGCTATGCCCAGTACATGACGGCGTTCAACCGCAACTTCGGGCGGTTCGTCTGGCGGCGGTGGTGGTGGCGGAAACCACAACAACAATGGCGGTGGCGGCGGGGACGGCAGCGGATGCGGCTGCCTGATCGCTATTGCAGTGGTCGTGGTGCTGATCCTGATCATCTTGGGTGGTTGAATCAATCCCTGCAGGTGAAACACAGGTTTTCCCTGTGGGGATTTTTCGAATCTGCTTGTAGAAAACGGCGGTCTATGATAGCATGAAATCAAAGAAAAACAGGAGGGCTTACACATGGTTTTACTGGTTGTGGATACACAGAAAGGTATCGTGGATGAACGCCTGTATGCGTTCGAAAAGTTTGTCAGCAACATCAGGGAATTGATCCGGACTGCCCGCGAACAGGGAATCGAGGTCGTCTATGTCCAGCATGACGATGGGCCCGGTACAGGCTTTTCCATCGGAGACGATGAATTTGAAGTCTATTCCGGGTTTGCGCCGCTGCTGACTGAAAAACGGTTCGTCAAGACCGTATGCAGTGCGTTCAAAAAAAGAAAGCGGTCTGCTGGAATATCTGACGGAAAAGGGCGAAAAAGATGTGATGGTCTGCGGCATCATGACCGACTTCTGCATCAATGCAACGGTGGAGGCGGGCTTTGAGCATGGCCTGCACATGATCGTTCCTGCCTATGCAAATTCCACGCAGGACAACGAGTACATGACAGGGGAGCAGAGCTACCACTATTACAATGAATTCCTCTGGCCGGACCGCTATGCCGATTGTGTGCCCATGGACAAGGCGCTGGAGCTGCTCAAAAAGTGAGGTGTTTACAATGATTCCTGAAAAAGTAAAAAATCAGATTCAAGTGGTGCAGGGTGATATTACCAAACTGGACTGTGACGGCATCGTGAATGCGGCCAATCGGAGTCTGCTGGGTGGCGGCGGTGTGGATGGTGCCATCCACCGGGCAGCAGGGCCGGAATTGTTGGCGGAGTGTCGTACGCTGCACGGCTGCCGCACCGGCGAAGTAAAAATCACCAAGGGCTACCGGTTGAGAGCAAAGTATATCATTCATACGGTAGGCCCGATTTATTCCGGCACAGCAGAGGATGCCGCGCAGCTGGCGGACTGCTACCGCAATTCGCTGAACCTTGCCAAAGAGCATGATGTCCATAGCATTGCGTTCCCGGCAATTTCGACCGGCGTGTATGGCTACCCGCTGGAAGATGCCACGGAGATTGCGGTCAAAACAGTGGCGCAGTGGCTGGAAGCACATGCGGATTACGCAATGCAGGTGATTTTCTGCTGCTTCGATGCCCGGACGGAGCGGGTGTATCAGGCAAGGCTGTAACCGGAAGAGGTGTGAGAGATGGGCTTTTTCAAAAAGCTGTTTACAGGGATCGGGTTTGCGGCAGGTTTTCTGTTCTTCGGATGCTTGTCAGTGATTGTGTATGCGTCCCGCGGGCGGCATAAGCCCCGTCATCGGCGCAGCAGTTTTTGGAATACGCTGGAACGCTATCTGATTTTTTCGTGGATCTGTGAAGGTGTGTGCAGCAGCCGGAAACGAGCGGAAAAGTCCTATTATCAGCGCACAGGCAGCGATTTCTGGCAGACGCAGACACGGGTTCGACCGAAAAGTGTTAAAAATGCTGTTCCTGCGGTGAAAACACCAAGGCCGGAGACAAAAAGCACAAGCACAGGTGCAACGCGGTCGGTAAAACCAAAGAGAACGGAGCGTCCTTCTGCGGCACAGAAAGCATCGGCAGCACAAAGCGGTGCCAAAAGCGTGTCGGTACCGACTGTACTAGGGCAAAACGTTTCGGCGGCTGACGCAGAAAAGCATAGCGAACGGTCAAAGCCTAAGCCAGAACCCAAGCAGGAGCATGCTGCGCAACAGCCAGAAGCCAAAGAATTACATCAAAAGTCCGCACAGCAATTGGAAGCAGAACGGCAGCAAAAACTGGAACTCTGCGCACTGCGATGCAGAAACAAATTTGCGCCATCCATGCAGATGTAGAACTCCCGGCCAACGGTCAGAATGACAGTGGGGCGGCGGAGCAGAAACTGCATGTCCTGTTGTACAAGTCCACGCTGCCAGAAAATGACCTGAATCAAGCGCTGGATGAGCTTCGGACGGAGCGCAGACGGCAAAAGGCAGAGTATCAGGGCGCACCGTTCGCAGATGTGTTTCTGGTGAACCTGATTTTGTCCGATGAGGATAGTGAGCGGGCCTGCATCGTGGATGTGGGGGATACCGGCATGAGCTATGTCATTCCGTGGGGCAGCATCCCGAAAGACCTGCAGGAACCGCTGCACCGCTATGTATCGGAAGCGGAAGGAAAGCTCTACGGCTACTGCAAGGAAGAACTCTGCAACAGTGAAAGCGGCAGGATGGTCGTGGAACTGTATCTTGGTAAACAGGATGGGTATGGCTCCCGAATCCTGTACTGAAAATGGAGTAAAGATTGAAATACAGAGAAATCGCAGACGGCATTTTTGTTGACCGTCCCAACCGCTTTATTGCCCATGTGGGAGTGAATGGAGCAGTGGAAACCGTCCATGTCAAGAACACCGGGCGGTGCAAGGAACTGCTACTGCCCGGCACGGCGGTTCGGCTGGAAGTGTCAGATAACCCGAAACGTAAAACAAAATACGACCTTGTGGCGGTACATAAGCAGGGACTTGGTTGGGTCAACATGGACAGTCAGGCACCCAATAAGGTGGTAGGGGAGTGGCTTGCAAAACAGGGCTACGACTATATCAAGCCGGAATTCACCTATGGCAAGTCCCGCATCGACTTTTATATGGAAAAGGGCGAGCAAAAGTATCTGATGGAAGTCAAGGGCTGCACACTGGAAGTGGACGGTATCGGCTACTTCCCGGATGCACCCACCGAGCGCGGCGTGAAGCACCTGCACGAGCTGGCGCAGGCACAGCAGGCAGGGTATCGGTGCGCAGTGGCTTTCGTGATTCAGATGAAAGGCATCACCGAGGTGCGGCCAAATGTCAGCACACAGCCGGAGTTTGGTACGGCACTGGCCGAAGCAAAGGCCGCAGGTGTGCGGGTGCTGTTTTTGCTCTGCCATGTAGGGCGGGATAGTCTGGAAATCGTGGAGCAGAGGGAAGGGTGAAGACGGCAGAAAAACGCTTTGCGTGATTCAGTTACAGAAATCATAACTAGGAAATGTTATCATATAGACACAAGAAACACACCGATAACATTCCGATGGAGGATTTCGATATGAAGGCAAAGTTTTTACATCTGCAATCACTGTGGCAACCTCGTTACTACCATCCATAACGCAGGCGTTCCGCTGGTCTGTTGCGGGGAGAAAATGAAAGAGCTGGTTCCCAATACGGTGGAAGCCAGCGGCGAGAAGCATCTGCCGGTGGCAGAGCTTTCTGGCAGTCGTCTCACGGTCACAGTGGGCGCGGTGGAGCACCCCATGGCGGATGTTCACTATATTCAGTGGATTTTTGTGGAGACTGAGAACAGCGGGCAGATCCGCTATCTGAATCCGGGGCAGGCTCCCAACGCGGTGTTTGAACTGGGAAGTGAAAAGCCGGTGGCTGTTTACGCATACTGCAATCTGCATGGGCTCTGGATGACGAAACTCTGATACAATCAATGCAAACGGGGAGTGATTTGATGTCACTCCCTGTTTTTTGATGAGAACTTTATGCGGTTCTTTTTGGTTCGGAACTGTGTATAAATGGGATGGATAAAATGAGTAGGCACACTATATGCGTTTTGTTAAACGCTAACAGCGTTCAATTTTTTTGCGTTGAATCGTGAAAATGAGACCTGTGAAAAAACGTAGAAAATTTGATATGTTTGCGCTGCAAACTAAGGCATATTGATGTTTTTGAAACGAGTTTATAGTGAAATATGTGTAATTCGAGTGCAGATATTCATTCTTGTGAGTTTGTTGTGTGAATTTGTCACGTTCCGCCGCAAAAAAAGGACTTGACGGAAAAAATACTCTGTGGTAATTTATGAGCAAATTCGCTTTTGTGAAATAAAGTCGAATTTGAATCCGCGATTTGCGGAAAAAGAAGGGGATTACACAGGAACAGCTGAGTATAATGCTGAACGTTAGTGCGAACCATCTTGCAAAAGTTGAAACGGGAAGCCGCTGCTGCTCGATTGAGTTGCTGCAGGATCTTTCGTCCTGCCTGAATGTCAGAACGGACTATCTGCTGAACGGAGATGCACCGCATAACAACCATCTGAGGGAAAGACTGACGTTTCTTGCACAGGAATTAGAAAAGATTACGGCGGACCTCCCGGTATGGGGATAGGAAAAAGCAAAATCCTCTTTTTCAATGCCCAAAAGCGTGGTAGAATAGGTAAAAGATTCAGTATCTGAAAAACGGAGCGCGCAACAATGAAGATTCTGGTCAGCGCCTGCCTGCTGGGCGAAAACTGCAAATACAGCGGCGGAAACAATTACAATCAGGCGGTCTGTGATTTTGCGCGGGGGCATCAGGTGGTTCCGGTCTGCCCGGAGGTTTTGGGCGGCCTGCCCACACCGCGGTGCCCGGCGGAAATCGTGCAGGGCGTTGTCACGAACAAAGAGGGCATCAATGTGGACCGGGAGTTCCGAGCGGGCGCAGCCAAGGCCCTTGCCATCGCAAAAGAAAATGGGGTGGAGCTTGCTATCCTGCAATCCCGCAGCCCCAGCTGCGGCGTGAAGGAAATTTACGATGGAACGTTTTCCGGTACAAAAATCTCCGGACAGGGCGTTTTTTGCGAAAATGCTGATGGACGAAGGCGTCCGTGTTCTGGATGCCGGGGAATTGCCTAAAATTATCTTGAAAAATGAGGACGGAAAATGTCAATCAAACTGATTTGCAGCGACATTGACGGTACGCTGCTGCAATACGGCAGGAAAGAGCTGGAAGGCGAGATCTTTGAACAGATACGGGAGCTGCATCGGCGCGGCATTCTGTTTTGCCCGGCATCCGGTCGGCAGTATACCAGCCTGCGCAAGCTCTTTGCACCGGTGGCGGACTGCTGTGTGTTTCTCTGCGAAAACGGCGGCGTGATCTATAAGGACGAACAGTGCATCGCCAAGAACCCGATGCCGCGCGCGCTGGCCGAAGAAATCGCCAACGACCTGTGGACCCGCAGCGACGGGCAGGGCGAGGTAATGCTTTCCGGCCAGAATACTGCATACCTGATGGAGCGGGGTCTGGGAATGCTCAAGCGTATTCAGTTCATCGGGAACAATTATCAAATCATCCATGACCCTTCCGAGGTGCCGGAGGAGATCACAAAAGTATCGGTGTATCTGCACGAAGGCGTAGAATCTTACACGGAACGGTTTGTCCCACGATGGAAAGAGGCGAACTGCGCTGTGGCAGGGCCGTACTGGATCGACACCACCTTTGCTAACAAGGGCATCGGTGTGCGCAGCATCTGCAAGACTCTGGACATCGCCCTTGCCGATGTGATGGCTTTTGGCGACAATTATAACGATGTGTCGATGCTGGACATTGTGGGTGTGCCCTACATTATGGATGGTGCCGCCGCACCGCTGCGGGAAAAGTACCCGAACCATACACCCCGCCCAGAGGATGTGCTGCGGGAGTCTTGAAGCAGAACTAAATTTTGCACGCATGTGTGCAAAATTCGAAATGATACGATATAAGGAAATATTTTGGTATGACGAAAGTGCTTTTTATCTGCCACGCAACATTTGCCGCAGCCCAATGGCCGAATTTGTAATGAAAGACCTTGTGGCCAAAGCTGGGCCTTCTGACCAGTTTTGAAATCGCATCCGCCGCCACCAGCACCGAGGAGATCGGCAACCCGGTCTATCCGCCCGCCCGGCGGAAGCTGGCCGAGCACGGCATCTCCTGCGAGGGTAAAACCGCCCGGCAGATGACCCGGAGGGATTACGAAACCTACGATTATCTGATCGCCATGGATCACAACAACCTGCGCAATATGGCGCGCTTTGTGGGCGGCGACCCGGAGCATAAAGTGTCTCTGCTGATGGATCATACCCGCCGCCCCGGCGATGTGGCCGACCCATGGTATACCGGGGACTTTGAAGCTACCTGGCAGGATGTGCTGGAAGGCTGCACGGCTCTGCTGGAAGAACTGCGCTGACAGGAGAATTTTATGACAGAGCGTTATTGTGAAGGTGAACGGTTTGCTGACCTGTCGTTCACCGAGGAGGCTTTTGAGGATTGCGACTTTACCGACTGCGTGTTTGCGGATTGCTCTTTTACCAAGTGCGAACTGGATCATACCACGCTGAATGAGTGCAAATTCGTGCGGTGTGAGATCACAGGTCTGCGCAGCACTCATTCTTCGGTGCAGTCGCTGGATTTTGAGGACTGCCGCCTGAATGAAATCGAGTGGGCACCGCTGATGTCCAACGGTGCCTTCCCGGACCCTATCCACACGCTGAAAGAGTGTAGTCTGAAATATAACACCTTCACCGAATGAACTTTAACCGCTTCGACTTTTCGGACGGCAACGAAATTGTCGGCTCCATGTTTGCCAAATGCGAGATGCAGCTGGCGAATTTCAAGGGAGTGGAACTTCACGAAACGGAATTCTACCAGTGTGACCTGCGCAAGGCGGATTTCCGGGATGCTACAGGCTATAAGGTGGACATTCTGGGCAGCCGCCTGAAGGATGCGAAATTTTCGCTGCCGGAAGCGGTGAATCTGCTGGCAGATTTGAAGATCAAGCTGTCGTAAGAAGGAGAGAAAATGCGTCAACTCATCATTGCCCGAAAAGACCTGCAGATGTCTCCCGGTAAGCTGGCGGCGCAGTGCTGCCACGCTTCGCTGGCATTCCTCACCGACCCCATCGGCATGGGACAGAGCGTGAAACCCATTGAGAAAGACGGAGAAATTACCGGCTATCGGGCAGAAATCATGTTGGAGAAAGCAACCTATGAAGAATGGTTCGATGGCTCTTTTACCAAAACTATCTGCGGGGCAAAGAACCGCAATCAACTGCTGAAAGCAAAGACCATTGCCGAGGAATTGGGCCTTGTGGAAAACAAAGACTTCTTCCTTATCCGGGATGCCTGCCACACCGAGCTGGAGCCGGAAGAATTTGATGAAAACGGAGAAGGCATGACCCTGACCTGCATCGGCTTCCGCCCGCTGCCGGATGAAATTGCACACCAGATCAGCCATAAGTTCCATTTGTATTGATAGAACTCCTTTATTTTATAAGCATTTTCCACAGTCACTGCAGCCGTTGCAGATCAACTTGCTGCCGCAGGTCTCGCAGTTTGCGCGGAAATGAGGCACATATAAATCCAGTGCCATCTGCCGGAGGACGAGCGTGCCGAAAAGGTCATCTTTGTCATCACCACGGACGGGCTGGAAAACGCCAGCAAGCGGTTTGGCTATGAGAAGATCCGCCGGATGATCGAGCGGGAAAAAGAGCAGTACGGCTGGGAGTTCCTGTTCCTCGGTGCCAACATGGACGCCGTGAAGGAAGCTGCCCGCTTCGGCATCTCGTCCGACCGGGCTGTGCGGTTTGAGAATGACGCACAGGGCGTGGCGGTCAACTACCACGTTGTCAGCGAGACAGTCTCCCGGATGCGGGAAGCACCCTGCTGCGCGTCCATCGGCGCAGAGTGGAAAGAACAAATCGAAGCCGATTTCCAGAAGCGGCATCATAGGTAAGGGAGGAAACAGCCATGTTAGGAGCAATCTTGGGTGACATCGTGGGCAGTCCCTATGAATTTGACCACAACAATTACAAGCACAAGGATTTTCCGCTGCTGAGCGAGAAATCGCACTTCACCGATGATACGGTCATGACCGCTGCGGTGGCAGTTGGTCTGATTGACGGAAAGGGTCTGCCGGAGAGAACATTTTGTGCAGTGCAGCATGAAATGCGGCTCTGGGGCCGTAAATATCCCCATGCCGGTTACGGCGGGATGTTCCGCCGGTGGCTGCACGCAGAAAATCCGAATCCCTATGGCAGTTTCGGCAACGGCTCGGCTATGCGGGTGTCGGCAGCGGGCTGGCTGTTCGATACGCTGGACAAAACGCTGGAAATGGCAAAAGTGACCGCCGAAGTCACCCACAACCACCCGGAGGGCATCAAAGGCGCGCAGGCCACGGCGGCAGTGATTTTTCTGGCCCGTACCGGCCACAGCAAGCCGGAGATCAAGCGGTATGTGGAGCAGACCTTCGGTTATGACCTGAACCGTACCTGCGATGAAATTCGGCCGACCTATCATCATGTGGAGACCTGTCAGGAAACTGTGCCGGAAGCAATCATTGCTTTTCTGGAAAGCGTCAGTTTTGAGGATGCACTTCGCAATGCGGTCTCTCTGGGCGGCGACAGCGACACCCTTGCCTGCATCACCGGCGGCATTGCCGAAGCCTTTTACGGGATGCCGCAGGAACTGCGGGACGAGACTTTGAAACGTCTGCCGGAGGATATCCGGGAAGGATATGAGCTGTTGTGCTTCATGATTGCCAAGATGATATAAAATGCGATGATGCGACTGAATTTCGAAAAGATTGCATAGGATTTTATAAAAGTATATTCTTTCATGAATTTTAGCACTCTTCTATTGACACTGCTAATGAACGGTGCTATAACAGTGGCGTGCTCAGGAGGAAGGGCAAAAAGGGAGAGCCGCTAGGCTCCCCGGAAAGCCCTTCCTAGCAATGGACGCTTCAGATTTTTTTGCCCCCGACCCGAACGCCGGGATTGGAGGAATGATTTATGCTTATGCCGACTGTTTTCCATGAAAACCTGTTCGATGATTTCTTCGATCCGTTCTGGAATGACGCTGCACTGGAACGTATGATGAACCGTGAGGCTCGTGATACCTTTGGTAAGCGTGGTGCAAACATGATGAAGACCGATGTCAAACAGACGGACAACGGTTATGAAGTAGCTGTTGACCTGCCGGGCTGCAAGAAGGAAGACGTTCAGATGGATCTGAACGACGGCTACCTGACCATTCAGGCAGTGCGCAGCCACAGTAATGACGAAAAGGATAAGAAGGGCCGCTATCTGCGGCGCGAATCCTTCTCCGGCACCTGCGCACGCAGTTTCTACGTGGGCGATGTGAAGAAGGAAGACATCCACGCAAAGTTCGAGGATGGCGTCCTGCACGTCGAGCTGCCTGCTCCTCAGCAGACGAAGCTTTGCCTGAGAACCCGAATCTGATTGCAATCGAGTAAAACGCCGGTCGTGTGCGCCAAGGCACAACGCACATAAGATGCCCCCGGAGAGCCGCAACAAGCCCTCCGGGGGCATTTTT
>ENA-OQAJ01000219-OQAJ01000219.1-human-gut-metagenome-genome-assembly--contig:-NODE-219-length-18090-cov-2.799365_pt1 | contig 18090 bp, 23 predicted proteins | sample MGYA00242736_ERZ504529 | MGnify/ENA primary metagenome ERZ504529 (study PRJEB26092, sample SAMD00036275) | human gut metagenome | host: Homo sapiens | study: EMG produced TPA metagenomics assembly of...
CGGGAAGCTGCTGTACATACAGAGGGGCCGCTTCTGATTCTTGCAGGAGCCGGTTCCGGAAAAACAAGAGTGCTGACTCACAGGATTGCCTATTTAATGGAGGAAAAGGGCGTCAATCCCTGGAATATCCTGGCGATCACCTTTACCAACAAGGCTGCCAGTGAGATGCGGGAACGTGTAAATAAAATTGCGGGAATGGGCGCAGAGAGCGTATGGGTTTCTACCTTTCATTCCGCATGCGTGAGGATTTTACGCAGACATATTGAAGTGCTGGGATTTAGCAGTAATTTTACCATCTATGATACCGACGACCAGAAGACAGTCATGAGGGAAATCTTCCGGAAATTCAGTATCAATACAAAAATTTATAAAGAACGCGCTGTTCTTGCGGAGATTTCCCATGCCAAGGATGAGCTGATCACGCCGGAAGAGATGGAGCTGAATGCGGGAAGTGATCCGGATGCACGGAAGATTGCAGGCATGTATAAGGAATACCAGTCCATCCTCCGGGGAAACAACGCCCTGGATTTTGATGACCTGATCGTGAAAACCGTGGAGCTTTTCCAACACAATCCGGATATCCTGGATTATTATCAGGAACGTTTCCGGTATATTATGGTGGATGAGTATCAGGATACTAACACCGCACAGTTTAATTCGTAAGTCTTCTTGCGGAAAAATACAAGAATCTCTGCGTAGTTGGCGATGATGACCAGTCTATTTATCGTTTCCGTGGAGCAAATATCGGGAACATCCTGGGCTTTGAGAAGGTTTTCACTGAGGCGAATGTGGTACGGCTGGAGCAGAATTACCGTTCTACACAGAATATCCTGAACGCAGCCAACGAGGTAATTGCCAACAATACAGAACGTAAAGAAAAAACGACTCTGGACAGAGAACGAAGAGGGTGATAAAGTTCATTTCCGGCAGTTCAACAACGGATTTGAGGAAGCGGAGTATGTTGCGGGAGAGATCATTCAGGGACGGCGTAACGGGAAATTCCAGTATAAGGACTGTGCGGTACTTTACCGGACCAATGCCCAGTCACGTCTCTTTGAAGAAAAATTTCTCCTGGCAAATGTGCCGTATAAGATTTGTGGGCGGTGTAAACTTTTATGCCCGCAAAGAGATCAAGGATCTGTTAAGCTATCTGAAGACGATTGACAATGCCAGTGATGATCTGGCTGTGCGCAGGATCTTAAATGTACCGAAGAGAGGAATCGGAGCTACCAGCATCGGCCGGGTCCAGGATTATGCGGATATGATGAACCTGAGCTTTTATGATGCCCTCCGTGTGGTGGAGGAAGTACCGTCCATTGGCCGGGCAGCAGGAAAGATCAATGATTTTGTATCTTTTATCCAGGGACTTAAGAGTAAGGCAGAGGCTTATACAGTCCGTGAAACGCTGGAAGAAGTGATCGAACTGACCGGTTATGTGAAAGAGCTGGAAGCAGAAAAAACAGAAGAAGCTCAGGCAAGGATCGAGAATATCGATGAGCTGATCTCCAAGACCGAATCTTTCCAGGAAGCCATGGAAGAGGCAGGACAGCGGCAACACTTTCCGCATTTCTGGAAGAGATCGCACTGGTGGCAGATATTGATTCCGTTGATCCGGATCAGGATTATGTGCTTCTTATGACCCTTCACAGTGCCAAGGGACTGGAATTCCCCAATGTATTTATGGCAGGTATGGAGGACGGAGTATTTCCGGGATATGCGTCCATCTGGTCCGGAGACCCGTCGGATATTGAAGAAGAGCGAAGACTCTGTTATGTGGGGATCACACGTGCATGAAGGAACTGACATTAACCTGTGCAAAACAGCGTATGATCCGTGGAGAGACCCAGTACAACCGTGTATCACGCTTTGTAAGGGAAATTCCAAGAGAATTGGTGGATCTTGGACATACGATTCAGGAGAAAAAGCCCAGAGTAGATGATATCGTATCTCCGAAAAGCGCCTATGCCCAGATGAAAATGAATTTCCAGGCAAAGAGCACCCTGCAGAAAAAAGATTTCACAGTGAAGAAGGCGGACAGCCTGGACTATGGTGAGGGAGACACGGTCCGTCATGTGAAATTCGGAGTCGGTATCGTAAAAAATATCGCAGACGGCGGCAGAGACTACGAAGTGACGGTAGACTTTGACAAAGTCGGCGTGAAAAAAAATGTTCGCCGGTTTTGCCAAGCTGAAAAAAGATCTGAGAGGGATCTCTCCGGGCAGACTATTTCTGCAAAAAACTGTAAAAATCCGGCCTCAAGGTTGTAATTGGAAAACCGGTATGTTAGAATCAGTATCAGCGTAATTGAATTGCTGTGAAGTGAACAGTATCACCGGCACATATGCTGCCGGATACTGTGAGAGGGAATCGGGTAAAAAGCCTGAGCGGTTGCGGCCACTGTATACAGAAGAAGGGATTTCACATGCCATTGCAGAAACTCATGTGAGAAGGCGAAATCCCGATGTCAGAGAGATTCTGGAGAAAATTCTGATATATCATTCATGATCGGCTAAAAGATGAATGGTGTATCAGTTTTTATTTTGCGGAGTTTTTTCTGAGTCTGTAAGTCAGGAAACCTGCTTGACAGTATGTAAGTGGGAGCTTCCGTACAAAGTGTTCCGTGCAGATTTTATGAAGCCCCATCTTTTTCGGTTACCCATAGGCAACAGGAGATAAAACAGGCGAAAAGAGAGGAAATGAAATGAAAAACAAGTATGTATCCACAAGAATCATGGCAATGGTAATGGCAGCGGCAATGACCGTATCAGCAACTCCGGCTGTTTATGCCGCAGAGAGAGCAGACTCCGAGACCATCAAGGAAGACAACCAGCCGGCAGCAGAAGACAGTACAGAGTCTGCAGACACCGAAGATTCTTCCGCAGAGGCAACCAAGACAGAATATCCTCTGACCATCACAACCTATGATTACGATGGAAACGAAATCGAAACCACTTATGAAAAAGCACCGGAAAAAAGTCCTTGCTGTATATCAGGGAAGCATTGAGACTATGCTCGCACTTGGTCTGGAAGACCACCTGGTAGCTACCGCAGGTCTTGATAATGAAGTTCCGGAAGATCTCAAAGAAGCATTCTCAAAAACAAATTATCTTGACGAATTTACCCCATCCCTTGAAACTGTAACAATGCTGGAGCCGGACATGATCTTATCCTGGAGCTCTCTTTTCTCTGATAAGAATCTGGGAAATGTAACAGACTGGATCGACAAAGGCTGCAACACCTACTACAACACCAATACTCGTCCGGACGGCGACAGAACACTGGAAAATGAATTCACAGATATCTTAAATATCGGAAAGATCTTCGATGTACAGGACAAAGCACAGGCTATCGTTGATGATGCAAAAGCAGTGATCGACAAAACTCTTACTGCAACTGCAGATGTAAAAGACAAACCAAGCGTAATGGTATTGGAGCCTCTTGGAGATGACATCACAAACTATGGCGTAAAGAGCCTTGGCGGAGATATGGTAACACAGTTAGGCGCAACTCTTGCAAACCCGGATGCTTCCACCGTTGGAAAAGAGGATATCATCGCAGCCAACCCTGACGTGATCTTTGTGGTTTACATGCCATATGCAGGAGATGATCCGGAAACTGTTAAGAACAGCCAGCTTGCAGTGATCCAGGATGATGAGTCCCTGAAGAGCCTTGACGCAGTAAAGAACGGACGTGTTTACCCGATCATGCTCAGTGAGATGTATGCAAGTGCAACACGTACCCAGGACGGAATCGAAACTTTTGCAAAGGGATTATATCCGGACGTAAATCTTGACTGATCGGAGAAAATGCAGTGAAAGAAACAGCTTCACAGAGAAAAAAAGATAAGGTGCTCAGAACATCCATGTATGTGGCAGTTCTCATCGGACTTGCAGGATTCCTTATTTTTTCCATACTTGCAGCCATCACTTTTGGAAATGCGGATCTGTCACTGAAGGATGTATACAGCGTTATCGCTTATAAATTGTTTCATATAAAAAGTCTGTCCGCCTATGCGGAAGGCGCAGTTCATGATGTTGTGTGGCTGATCCGGCTGCCTAGAGTCCTTCTGGCTCTGGCAGTTGGAATGGCTCTTTCCGTGTGCGGCGTGGTGATGCAGGCTATCGTGCAGAACCCGCTGGCAGACCCGTATGTGCTGGGTATCTCATCTGGTGCATCTCTGGGTGCCACACTGGCCATCATGCTTGGAATCGGAAGCTTTCTTGGTGGAAACTCTGTGGGAATCACAGCTTTCATTGGCGCGATGATCACTTCTTTTGCGGTGATCGCCATTGCAAACATGGGTGGAAAGGCAACTTCCGCAAAACTGATCCTTGCGGGAATGGCGGTCAGCGCAGTCTGTTCTGCTTTTTCCAATTTTGTCATTTATATTACCAATGACAAAAATGCGGCAACAGAAGTTATGAAGTGGAGCATGGGAAGTCTTGCCGGAGCAAGCTGGACCAGAGTGGGTGTAATGCTTCCGGTCACGCTGGTGTGCGTGGCTGTTTTCTGGACGCAGTACCGGAACCTGAATCTGATGCTTCTGGGAGATGACGTATCCATTACCCTTGGAACAGATCTGCACAGACTGCGGACTTTTTATCTGATCGTTGCTTCTGTTATGATCGGATTTGCCGTGTACTGTGCCGGTGTAATCGGATTTGTGGGACTGGTGATCCCTCATGTGGTCCGGATCCTTTTTGGAACAGATCACAGAAAACTGCTCCCCTTAAGTGCGCTTCTTGGTGCATCGTTTCTGATCTGGTGCGATGTGGCATGTCGTGTGATCCTTAAAAATTCCGAGATGCCCATCGGTGTGCTGGTATCCATTATCGGTGCTCCCTGCTTTATTTATCTGCTTGTGCGGAAATCCTATGGATTCGGAGGTGCCCGGTAATGAAGATCACCACAGAAAATATTCAGGTTGCTTTCACGCCAGACAGATCCTGAAGGGAATCTCCATGGAATCCCAGGATAAGGAACTGGTAGGAATCATCGGACCAAACGGAAGCGGAAAATCCACTTTGCTGAAATGCATTTACCGTATTCTGAAACCAGACGCAGGAGCCGTGTATCTGGACGGCGAGGAGCTTCATTCCATGAGTGTTCGAAGCTCTGCGAAAAAAATGGCCGTGGTGGCACAGCACAATTATTATAATTTTGATTTTACGGTCCGCGAGGTGGTTCTTATGGGGCGTGCGCCTCATAAAAAGACTCTGGAACGGGACAATGCAAAAGATTACCAGATCGTGGATGAAGCGCTGAAAACCGTACAGATGGAGGCGTTTGCAGACCGTACCTTTTCCACTCTTTCCGGAGGAGAGCAGCAGAGGGTGATCCTGGCAAGAGCACTTGCCCAGCAGACCTCTGCACTGATTCTGGATGAGCCTACCAATCATCTGGACATTACCCACCAGATCATGCTGATGGAGCTGGTGAAAAAACTTAATGTAACCGTGATCTCCGCTATTCACGATCTGAATATTGCAGCAGCATACTGTGATAAGATCTATGTACTGAAGGACGGAGTTCTGGAAGGTTACGGAACGCCGGAAGAAGTCCTGACCCCGGAGCTGATCCGCAGGATCTATAAAGTAGAAGCGGAGATCGTTTACGACAGCCGCGGAAAGATGCATATTTTGTTTTTATGATTCTGGCTGTGAGGCGGGATGCATAGAGGGAAAAAGATGAAAAAGATCGGGATTTTGACATGCCTTAATTCCAATGATGTGTGTACCAGGGCAGGATGTCTGTCTGCATTTCGGGAAAGAAGAGATTTTTTTCCGGCTATCCGGAAGATACGATTCTGGCAGCTGTGATGACATGCAACGGATGCAAAGACACCAATGCAAAAGAACCTGCTGAAGATGAGGGGATTTTGGAAAAGGCAGATCGGCTGGTCAGTGAAAAGATCAGCGTCATCCATGTCGGGGTATGCCGTCTGAATGAGGAAAAAAGGAATGTCCGCGGATAACACAGATCTGCGGTCTGATAGAAGAACGCGGGATCAAAGTGATCCGAGGAACCCATAAAGAATAAGAGAAAACCGCCGTATCTTTCCGGAAATGCCGGAAATACGGCGATTTTTTTACAGAATGTTTCTGCGAAAATTTGTGTAAGTTCTGGTAAAACCAGACATATGGTGGTATAATAAGAACATTAAAAAAAAGGCTCGGGTGCAGCGACCTCAAAAAAACGCTGCGCTGCAGATTTACTGACAGAAAGTACAGCCGAACAGAAAGAAAGGATGGTGCAGTGTTATGAATTTAAATACAACAAAGCTTGAAGAACTGCTTGCGACACTGAAGAAAAAAGAAGAAGAGAAAGATAAGAATACAGTCCTTTGGGTACTGGCGATCATCGGTGCGGTTGCAGCTGTTGCAGGAATCGCATTTGCAGTATACCGTTTCTTCGCTCCGGATTATCTGGAGGATTTCGAAGAAGATTTTGATGATGACTTCGATGATTATTTTGAGGACGAGGAAGAGTAAGATCTTTCACCGGAACAGCTGTTTTGAACAGATCAGAATGGTTGTCTGCAGTGTATGAATATGAGAAGCGGATGATTGAAGCCCCGGCGCGATACCGGGGCTTGATTTTTGAATGCAGGCAGTGAAGCGATTGTGTTTGCGAGCAGACCGTAAAGCAAACTTGGAATATTCGATTTACTGCCTGCTGCTTATAAGACAGAAAGAGGATTTATGAAAAAAGGTGAAATTTACGAAGGTGTTATAGAAAAAGTGGAATTTCCAAACAAAGGCTTTGTATGGGTGGATGACCAGAAAGTCATTGTAAAGAACGGAATTCCGGGACAGAAAGTACGTTTTATGATCAACAAGAAGCGTTCCGGACGGGCGGAGGGACGCCTCTTAGAAGTTCTGGAGAAATCTCCGCTGGAGACAAGAGAACCGGCCTGTCAGGAATTCCCGGCCTGTGGCGGCTGTATGTACCAGACCATGAGTTATGAGGCGCAGAAAGAGATGAAGGAGCGCCAGGTAAGGGAACTTCTGGATGGGGCAGTCAGAGAAAGTATGGATAAGATCGGGAAGAACAGTGATGAGACAGAAGAAACTGAGGATACAGACAAGTTGTATCACTGGGATGGGATCTACGGAAGTCCTATCGAGTTTGGATACCGCAACAAGATGGAGTTTTCCTTTGGCGATGAGTATAAGGATGGTCCGCTGTCCCTTGGACTTCATAAGAAGGGCAGCACTTACGATATCTTGAATACAGATGACTGTAAGCTGGTGCATCCGGATATGACGAAAATCCTTGCCTGTGTGCGGGAGTTTTTCCTGGAACGAAATGCCAGTTTTTATAAGAAGCTTCAGCATGTGGGATATCTCCGTCACCTTCTTCTTCGAAGAGGCGTCACAAGCGGCGAGATCCTGGTCCATGTGGTAACTACCACCCAGGAAGAGTATGATCTGGAACCACTGAAAGAACAGCTCCTTGCACTTCCCCTGGAAGGTAAGATCGTGGGGATCATGCACATTTTAAATGATTCTCTGTCCGATGTGGTACAGAGTGATGAGACGAAGATCCTTTATGGAAAGGATTATTTCTACGAAGAACTTCTTGGGCTGAAGTTTAAGATCAGCACGTTTTCCTTCTTCCAGCCAAACTCCCTGGCGGCGGAGATCCTGTATTCAAAAGTCCGTGAATATGTGGGGGATACCAGAGATAAAGTAGTGTTTGACCTTTACAGCGGCACCGGCACCATAGCCCAGCTTGCGGCATCTGTTGCCAGTGAGGTGATCGGCGTGGAGATCGTGGAAGACGCGGTAAAAGCCGCCAGAGAAAACGCTGCACTTAACGGCATTGATAACTGCCGTTTTATTGCCGGAGACGTGCTGAAGGTTCTGGACGAGGTGCCGGAGAAACCGGATATGATCATCCTTGATCCGCCCAGAGATGGCGTTCACCCCAAAGCCCTTCCAAAGATCCTGGCTTACGGCGTAGACCAGATCGTATACATTTCCTGCAAGGTTACAAGTCTTGTAAGAGACCTCCCGGCATTTTATGAGGCAGGATATGAGATGACCCACGCCTGTGCAGTGGATCAGTTCTGCCAGGGCGTTCATGTGGAGACGATTGTTCTTTTGTCCCAACATCGACCCAAGAGTACTTGTCTCGATGAACGCGGCAGTCGGCAAATCGAGATGCAAGCATCTCGGCTTGCCTCGTTGCTCGCGCAAAAACCAGATGACACGATAGAGAGCGACTTAGATGAGCTGGATGCAACCAGTGCTGAGTTGAAAGCTCGTGATTAGAGGGAATGTGTCAGATTGGTAAATGGTATTCGTAATATGGCAGAAGAGATTGTGTTAAAAGAATTGGTGTTCTAAAGCGTGGAAAGCTCCTTCGGGAGCTTTTTGCTGTTTATAAGATAAATTCTGTCGGAGATTTATTATAAAACATTGCTTTACAAGAAGAATAAAAAAGCATATAATTCTTTTATAATATATTTAATAAAAGAGGGTAAAGAAAACGGAAAATAAAGATAAAAAAATATAACAAGAAAAAGAATAATTAATTATGTGCTGAACAATCATGTTACATCCAAGGCGGGAATCGCAAAAGATTTAAATTTGAGTATGCCGACTGTGTTAGCAAATGTGAATGACTTGTTAGAAAAAATGGTGTTGGAAGAAACTGGGGAATATGCTTCGACCGGTGGAAGAAAGGCAAAAAGTATAGGGATTAATAAGTCATACTGTCATGCAATGGGAATTTTGATTACAGCGAATCATATAGAAATGGTATTAGTAAATCTTGGAGATGAGATTATAAAAAAAGATCGCATCCGTTTAAAATTTACGGCAGAATTATCCTATTGTACAGAAGTGGCACAAAAGGTCAAAACTTTTCTTGAAGGCGAATTAGCGAAGGATACGCTACTTGGGATTGGAGTGGCGATTCCAGGAATTATTGATCAGAAAGAACGGATCGTTTTAAAATCCCATGCTTTAGGTATAGAGAATTATAGTCTGCGCTTTTTAGAGCAGGCTTTGGAAATTCCAGTATATTTTGAAAACGATGCTAATGCTGCAATGCTTGCAGAAAAAAAGCAAAAGTATCCAAATGCGATATATCTGTCTTTGAACCACACCTTAGGAGGCGCATTCTGCATAGATGGAAAGCTGTTTCGAGGGCAGAACCAGAAAGCAGGTGAGTTTGGTCACATGATACTCGTTCCCGGTGGAAGAAAGTGTTATTGTGGTAAAGCAGGATGTGCAGATGCATATTGTGCTGCAAGTGTACTGACACAAGATAACAGGCAGTCACTGGATGCATTTATGGAAAAAATTGAAAGTGGTGATGAAAAAAATTTTGCAGACATGGAATGAGTATCTGGATCATCTTGCTGTTTTGATATCAAATCTGCGGATGGCATATGATATGGATATCATACTAGGAGGTGATGTGGGAGGTGTATTGTCAGATTATATGATACCACTGGGAGAAAAAGTGATGGCATATAATGGCTTTGAGCATGATGTTTCATACTTAAAAAATTGTTCGTATAAGAAAGAAGCGTCGGCTGTTGGAGCTGCGAAATACTTTTTTACAAAACATATGGCAGAATTGTAAATTTTTTGAACGCAGATAAGCAGTACACCGCATCTGGTGCGCAGGGCATCAAGCGTTGGGTAAGGGGATGTTCACTCTGTTGGAGTTAAAAGCTCCCACTGACAGGTTGCAAAGTGAATGCAGATGTCCGCTTTATATGTGTGAAACGAGAAGTTGTGTAAAATTAGAAAAAGATATTATAGTAAAAACGGAAAGAAAACAGTAACTACGGTTTCCTTTCCGTTTTTTTCGTGTTGATTGTGAAAAATACACAAAAAATGTATTTTAAAATTATGAAATATATAAAATTATGAAAAACATATTGACAAATCGTGTTTACAGGATAATAATGTAATTGCTTTAATAAAACAATTTATAAAAGATCAAATAAAACAATATAAATAAGGAGGAAACAATTATGTTACAGCAGGTAATGACAAATCCAGGAGAAATTATTTTCAGAGAGGTTCCGGTTCCGGAGGTAAAGGAAAATCAGGTGTTGGTAAAGATTATGAATATTGGTGTTTGTGGATCAGATATTCATGTTTATCATGGAAAACATCCGTTTACAAAATATCCGGTAACACAGGGACATGAGGTTTCTGGTGAGATTACAGAACTTGGAAAAAATGTCACAGAGTTTCATGTGGGACAGAAGGTGACGATAGAGCCTCAGGTATATTGTGGACATTGCTATCCATGTCGTCATGGAAAGTATAATCTCTGTGAGGAATTAAAAGTAATGGGATTTCAGACGACAGGAACAGCATCTGAGTATTTTGCAGTGGATGCATCTAAAGTAACACCTATTCCAGAAGATATGTCCTATGAAGAAGGAGCTATGATCGAACCTCTTGCGGTGGCAGTTCATGGTGTAAAACAGATGGGCGATGTGGCTGGCATGAATATTGTAGTCCTTGGCGCAGGACCGATCGGAAATCTCGTGGCACAGGCAGCAAAAGGAATGGGGGCAGCGAAAGTGATGATCACAGATATCAGTGATCTTAGACTGGCAAAGGCAAAAGAATGTGGAATTGATGTGTGTGTGAATACCAAAAATAAAGACTTCAGTGCGGCAATGCTCGAAGCATTTGGACCGGACAAGGCGGATGTGATCTACGACTGTGCCGGAAACAATATCACAATGGGACAGGCAATTAAATATGCAAGAAAAGGAAGCACGATCGTACTGGTGGCTGTTTTTGCAGGAATGGCAGAAGTAGATCTTGCAGTGGCAAATGACCACGAACTTGACATTAAGAGCACGATGATGTACCGCCATGATGATTACATAGATGGAATCAGACTGGTAAATGAGGGCAAAGTTCATTTGAAACCGCTCATCTCAAAGACATTTGCTTTTAAAGATTATCTGAGGCGTACCAGTATATTGATGATAACCGCGAGACAACGATGAAAGTAATTATCAACGTCAGTGAAAAGTAAGGAGTTCGTATGGAAAATAAATATGGAATTGTCGGAGTTGCTCATATCGGGCTTCCGACAAACGATTTGCAGAAAACAGTTGAGTTTTATAAGAGTCTTGGATTTGAAGTAATTATGCAGTCTTATAATGAAAAAGCAGGGGAAAAAGTGGCATTTTTTACAGATAAAAAAATTACTGTATAGAGACTTTTGAAAATGGGCAGGCGGCAATGTCAGACGGTGCATACCAACATGTTGCACTTGATGTGGAAGACATTGAAAGTATGTATCAGAAAATCTGCAATGAAAAATACACAATTATTACAGACGGAATCGAAGAACTACATTTTGGGAAAATGGTGTGAAGTTTTTATGATTAAGGGACCAAATGAGGAAAGAATAGAGTTCTGTCAGAAACTCTGATAAAAATAGGAAGGGACATATGGGAAGCGAAAACAAAAATGGAAAAGTACCGCTGATCAGTAAGATTGCATATGGGTTTGGTGATGTTGGATGTAATTTCAGCTGGATGTTCGTCAGTAATTTTCTGATGATATTTTATACAGACGTGTTCGGAATCAGTATGGCGGCTGTGTCAGCACTTATGCTTTTTTCAAGATTCTGGGATGCGATCAATGATCCAATCGTCGGGGGGACTTACGGATAAAAACAAAAATCGAGATGGGGACGTACCGTCCATGGCTGTTAGTAGCGGCACCAATTACAGCGATTCTTCTTGTTATGACATTCTGGGCAAGACCTGACTGGCCGCAGAATGGAAAGATCATTTATATGGTAATTACATATTGTCTGCTGGTTTTGGGGTATACCTGTGTGAATATTCCATATGGAACCTTGTGTGGTGCTATGACACAGGATATTGATGAACGTGCAAAAATAAATACATCCCGTTCGGTTGCAGCGATGATTGCAATTGGTGTGTTAAATATTATCACAGTTCCGCTGCTCAGCAAATTCGGCAGTCACAGTGCAAAGACAGGATATCTGACGGTGGCGGTCATATATGGATGTATTTTTACAGCCTGTCATTTCTTCTGCTTTGCGAAGACGAAAGAGGCAGTGATTACTCCGGAAAAAGAAAAAATTTCTGTAAAGATACAGTTGAAAGCAGTCATGCAGAACAGACCATATCTTCTTGCATTGGCAGGGCAGATATTATTTGGATTTACGTTATATGGTAGAAACGCAGATATTCTGTATTATTTTACATATGTGGAAGGGAATGCCTCCTACTACACAACTTATTCGATGTGCATTATTATTCCTTCTATCATCGGGGCAGCCTGTTTTCAACCATTATTCCGCAAGTTGAATAACAAAGGAAGAACAGCATCTCTCTTTGCTTTATTTACAGGAATTTCCATGTTGTCTATGTTTTTCTTCAATGCCAAAGAATCACCAGCTATTTTTTATGCATTATCTGGTCTCACACAGTTTTTCTTCTCTGGATTTAATACCGCAATCTATGCAATTATTCCAGACTGTGTGGAATATGGGGAGTGGAAAACCGGACTTAGAAATGATGGTTTTCAGTATGCATTTATTTCACTTGGAAATAAAATCGGAATGGCAGTTGGAACAGCACTTTTAGCAGGATTACTTGGAAAATATGGTTATATTGCAAATCAGACACAAAATGCAATTGTACTTTCAATTATGAAGCATGCATTTACGACGATTCCGGGTGTACTGTGGATTGTGACTGCGGTTGTATTATTTTTTCTACCGGTTAAAATAAAAAAACGTTATAACGAGATTGTAGAGGAACTAAAAAAATGGAAAAAAAATTGATATCGTGCATTGGGAGAATTGCTGATTGATTTTACGGAAGCAGGATATAATCAGGATGGGAGGAAATTGTTCGAACAGAATCCCGGCGGTGCTCCGGCAAATCTTCTAACCGTTGCAAGCCACTTTGGGTATCGCACATCTTTTATTGGAAAAGTTGGAAACGATATGCATGGTAAATTTTTAAAGAAGACACTGCAAAAGGAAGGAATCAATACAGATGCTATTGTTGAAGATCCGGGTTATTTTACAACGTTGGCATTTGTGGAAATTGGTGAAATGGAGAACGGAATTTTTCTTTTGCAAGAAAACCGGGTGCAGATACACAGTTAAAAAAAGAAGAACTGGATCAGACATTAATTTCAGGTTGTAGAGTTTTTCATTTTGGATCATTATCACTGACAGATGAACCGGCAGAAAGTACAACGATCGAAGCGGTAAAAATGGCAAAAGCAGCGGGTGTACTTATTTCATATGATCCAAATTACCGTCCGTCTCTTTGGAAGAGCAAAGAGTATGCAGTGAAAAAAATGAGATCTGTCATAGAATTGGTAGATGTCATGAAGGTATCGGATGAAGAGAGTATTCTGTTGACAGAGGCGAAAAGTTATGAGCAGGCTGCAGATCAACTCCTTGCCATGGGACCAAAGCTGGTTGCCATTACATTGGGAGAACAGGGCGTTCTTATGGCAACAAAAAGCAGAAAAGAAATCATCAAAGCATTTCAGACACATGCGGTCGACACGACTGGGGCAGGTGATTCATTCTGGGGAGGCGTATTATGCAGTATCCTTTCTATGAATAAGAATGTTGGAAAAATGGAATGGGAAGAAATCAAAAGTGTGCTGTTTTGGGAAATGCAGTTGCTGGATTGTGTGTGCAAAAGAGAGGCGGAATCCCTGCGATTCGACGAAAGAGGCAGTGCTTGAATTTATGCAGAAATAATGAATGTATATGAACAAACTCGGGGCTGTAAAAATCACGATTTATTAATCGTTAAAGCATCAGCCCCGTGTTTTTCTGTCGGAGTATTATTCCGCTTTTATCTTTCCATCATACTGATCGATTCAATTCCAACACTTCCGCCGCGGACAACTTCGATGTGTTTGAACTCTTCTTTGACCAGTTTGATAACTGCGTCGTTTTTGGTTGCGGTCTGGACAAATTCCAGGAGAAGGCTGTCTTTTCCGTAGTCGATGACACGGGCTTTGAAGGTCTCAGCGATCTGGAAAAGTTCCACTTTGTCTTCCGGGGAGCAGCCTTTTACCTTGATGTAAAGGATCTCCTTCATTCGAACAAATACATCTGTAAAATCAATGACCTTGATAACTTCGATCATACGGTTCAGCTGTTTTTTGATCTGCTCAAAAGTCTCATCATCGCTGACTGTGGCGATGGTCATTCTGGAAACTGTGGGGTCCTCGGTGGTTCCAACAGTAAGACTGTCCAGGTTATAGGACTTTCCGGAGAAAAGACCGGAAATCTTGGAAAGAACACCGACCTGGTTTTCAACGTAGAGAGAGATCCATCTTTTTTCATTCCTTTATCCATCATTCATTCCTCCTAACAATCCATGATCAGATCAGCCAGAGTACCGCCCGGCTTAACCATCGGGTAAACCATTTCCTCCGGATCAATGATAAATTCGATGATCGTAGGAGTTTTTGTATTCTTCTTAGCCTCTTCGAAAGCAGCCGCGATCTGATCCTTTTCAGTTACGCGGATACCTTTTGCCCCATAGCTCTCTGCGAGACGGATGAAATCCGGTGTGTATTCCGGATATTCCTGTCCGTCTGTACGGCGGGAGAGTGCACCGGCTTTTAAGTTTGTCATGGCGTAGCGTTTTCCGTAGAAAAGCTTCTGCCACTGGCGGACCATTCCAAGATATTCATTATTAAAGATACAGCAGATGATCGGAAGTTCCTCCAGAACTGCGGTAGCCAGCTCCTGAATGTTCATCTGCATGCCGCCGTCACCGGAAACGGAGATGACCGGTGTGTCCGGATTGCCGATCTTGGCACCGATAGCACCTGGAAGGCCATAACCCATGGTTCCAAGTCCACCTGACATGATCAGCTGACGGTTCTCGGTGATGTCTGCATACTGGCTCACTAGCATCTGATGCTGACCTACATCGGTAACAAGAATGGCCTTGTCAAACTGGAGGTTGATCTCGCCGATGATATCCAGCGGTCCCATAATACCACGATCTTTCATGGTAAGAGGATGCTCTTCCTTCCATTCCTGGATCTGCTTCAGCCATTTGCCGGTATTACAGTCCTGTACATATTCATTCATTTTTGTTATTGCCTCTTTTGCATCGGCAACGATGGGGATGTCTACATGGATATTTCTGGAAATGGAAGCGGTGTCAATATCGATGTGGACGATCTGTGCATGTGGGGCAAATTCATGGAGCTTGCCTGTGATACGGTCGTTAAACGGGTTCCGATGGAAAACAGAAGATCGCATTCATTTACTGCCATATTTGCGGCATAAGCGCCGTGCATACCAAGATTTCCGATAAACAGAGGGTTCTTTGTGGAAATGGCGCCACGTCCCATAACGGTTGTGACAACCGGGATCTGAGTTTTCTCAACAACCTGGGTAAAAATCTCCTGCGCGCGGGAAATGATCACACCGCCGCCAGCAAGAAACAGAGGTTTTTTGGCCTTCTGCAGCATTTTGAGGGCACGCTTCAGCTGTCCGATATGCACGCTGGTGTTGGGCTTGTAGCCGCGGATATTGACAGTCTTCGGATACTCAGCACTTCCCAGCTCGGCCATTACATCCTTTGGAAGGTCGATGAGAACCGGGCCTGGGCGTCCGGTGCGTGCGATATAGAAAGCTTCCTTGATGATACGTCCAAGATCCTCACGGTTGCGGACGGTAACACCGTATTTTGTGATGCTTCTGGTGATCCCGACAATATCAACCTCCTGGAACGCATCGTTTCCGATGAGGTGACGGGCAACCTGTCCGGTAAAGCATACAAGCGGAACACTGTCATAGTTGGCAGTTGCAAGACCTGTAACAAGGTTGGTAGCTCCGGGACCGCTGGTAACGAGACATACGCCAACCTTTCCGGTAGTTCTGGCATAGGCATCTGCTTCGTGTACAAGGGCCTGTTCGTGACGTGGCAGGATGATGTCAATGCCGCTCTGTTTATATAATTCATCGCTGATATCGATGGTGCAGGCACCAGGATAGCCGAACAGAACATCAACGCCTTCTTCTTTTAAGGCTTTTACAAGCAATTTGTTTCCGGAAATCTGTTTCATGAATTGGTTCCCTCCTTTGATGATGTGAAAAGTTAAGCAGATAAGGGCTGCCGCGAGAAATTTTTTCCAATAAAAAAAGTCCCGGCATATCGGATAAAATATGCTCAGGACGGATAATTCCGCGGTACCACCTGTTTTCAGAGGTAAAACTCTGCTCTCTGCCAGTACAAAATTATACTGCCTCCCTGTAACGTGGGAATGACGATGAAGCCTACTGCATGAAGATCCATGGTTCAGTCCACTGCTCGAGGGCTACTTCCATAGTACTGTCACGAAGATTCTCACCGGCCATCTTCTCTCTGTGCATCCGGAAACTATGTACTACTCCCTGTCATTGCATTTAGTAAATGTGAATAAAAAAATTTTAGATTATTATAATATAAAATATCGGAACTGTCAATCAGAAATAGACAGTTCCGATAATGGTTCTATTCGGATTCATGATCGCTTACATGAAGCGTTTCCGGAAGATAAACATGCACTTTCTCAATGCGGTTCTTATCCAGTTTTTCCACGATCAGACGGATGCCTTCCTCTGTGATCACCTCATCACCGGCAACAGGCAGGCGGTCCAGGTGTTCGATGATAAATCCGCCAAGGGAATCGTAATCCTCAGAATCCAGTTCTGTATTCAGGTGATCGTTCACATCGTCCAGGTGCATGGAACCCTCGATGATATATTCACGGTCGGAAATTTTCTGGACAAGTTCGTCCTCTTTCTCGTCGTACTCGTCATGGATCTCGCCGACGATTTCCTCCAGGATATCCTCCAGTGTAATAAGTCCGGCCATATCACCGTACTCATCCAGGACAATAGCAATGTTGAAGGTGGAATCCTTCATTTCTACAAGAAGATCGGAAATGCTTTTTGTCTCATAAGTGAAATGCGGTTTCCGCAAGAAACGGTCAATGACAAATTCTTCATTTTTGTCATAGAGGAGAAGATCCTTCATATTGATAATTCCCACGATATTATTCTGGCTGTCTTTGTAAACCGGGAGACGGGTGAATTTGTCTTCACGGAAAATCTCGATCAGCTCATCATAGGTGGATTCCACGTCTGCAAAAGTAACATGGACTCTCGGCACCATGATATCCTTGGCTGTGGCATCTCCAAGATCAAACACATTGTAGATCATTTCTTTCTCATCGGATTCAATGACACCGTCCTCATGGCTCACATCCACGATGGTACGGAGCTCTTCCTCAGTCATGGCCTTGCTGGCAGCATCCGGGTCCACACGCATAAGGCGCATCACACCTCTGGAAAAGAGATTGATGATAAAAATCACCGGCGTCATAATAGTCATGAGAAATTTAAAAATCGGGATATAACGGAGAGTGATCTTTTCCGCGTTTATGGTTGCGTAGTTCTTTGGGGTGATCTCGCCGAAGATCAGGATCAGGACAGTAAGGATCAATGTCACGATGCTGACCATATATCCGCCAAAACTGTATGCAAGTGTTGTTGCAAGGGAAGAAGCCGAAATGTTCACAATGTTGTTTCCGATGAGAATCGCACTGAGAAGTTTTGGCATCTGATCTTCCAGAATGTCAAGAGCCATGGATGCACGTTTGTTGCCCTCGTCTGCAAGAGAGCGGAGACGGATCCGGTTTACCGACATCAGCGCGGTTTCGTTAGATGAGAAAAAGGCTGACAATGCCAGCAGAATAAGTAATATGATTATCTGGTAAGTGTCGCTGGGGTCCACTTTCAATATTCACTCCTTTAAAAAATAAGATTTATTTGGTTAAAAATATACAGATACTTCCACATTATATACGTTTTTTGGCCTTTTGGCAAGTGGTGTAAGGAGACAGACACGACAAACGCATGAATGGTTAGCAACTGCAAATTCTATTTTTTTCTACTTTTTAAGCTTCTAAAAGCTCTTCTAAATACTTAATTGGACGCAAACTTACTACGAACCTTTTCTTTCTCATTGACAACTTATGTCTTGATAGTTCTGCTGGTTTCAAAATACTCAGGCTCCATTTT